>WNEP01001028.1_pt1 | contig 14410 bp, 9 predicted proteins | sample 5399961 | NCBI WGS metagenome assembly WNEP01 (sample SAMN13153329, study PRJNA577476) | soil metagenome | isolation source: 20 cm grassland meadow soil pre-rain plot 5 | place: USA:California | collected 2015-09-08 | reverse complement strand
GCTACGGCAGCTTGGTTTGAACCTGACCTGTTTGTCGGCTCGAGGTTTGCACGGCCCGCCCCTGCCGCAAATGCCGGATGGTATGTACGGATTCGAAGTCAGCGGGCGTTTAACTCGGTCCGTGCTCGAACAAATACTTCGGAAAATTCCTGACGGCCTGTATGAATTGATTTGCCATCCCGGCGAAGATGATGCTGAGACGCGGACGCGATACAGCCATTGGGGTTACCGGTGGGCTGAGGAACTGGAGGCTCTGACCGCGCCTGAAACGCGGGTGGTTCTAAAGGAACAGGGAATCGTACTGACCTCGTTCGTGCGGTCGACCGGAAACCGCTGCAATGCAGTCTTTACGTGACGGACCGTTGCAATCTCGATTGTGCCTATTGCACCGAGTACGACAACAGCTGGCCGCATCCGAGCCTCGACGATTTAAAAAAATGGATACGGGAAATTGTCGCGCGCGCCAAGCGCATGCTCTCGATGTTATCTCCTTCTTCAAGCTCGCGAACCAACAACATGAGGTCCTTGGGTGTTACAAATCCAGATGGAACGCACGAGATGAACGGCAGCACTAAAAGCAGCCCATCCGCAGATGACGGCGTAACTTTGCGGAAAAGCGCCTAACAAGAAGCCGCACGCCAGTATCCAAACGTAAATGTTTCTTCTAGCTGCGATCAGTCGAAAAGCACGGTCGAACGGCGCGACGTCATCCAGCAGGCGGCCTTTAGCCATCTTCGTCCGGCGTCTCGCAAAGTGATCCAATAAGTGCGATCCGATGAGCAATGTGAAAAAATAAAACACGTTCGGAAACAGGCCGCTTCGCCACAATTGAAAAGCGACGGCCGTCCACCACGAATACTCGATCAAATCGTCGAGATGATGTTCCCATTTGCCGAGCTCGGTCGTTTCGATTTTGACGCGCGACTGCTTTCCGTCCAGTCCATCGACGATGCCAAATATAAGAGCAGCGATGATTCCGAGCCCGACGCGGCCAAGCGCGAATGCCGCGGTCGCGCTGCATCCGATGACGAAACCTCCAATCGTAATTTGGTTTGGCGTGATTCGCGTTTTGCAAAGAAGCGAGATGATTGCCGTTTCGATCGGTGCGTGAATGTAAGCGGGCAAGTCGAGTGTTCCATTTTGCGCCGAATCGAGAATAATACGTTCGGCCAGACGACGGTCCTGCTCCAGCGGCATCCGGAAGCAGACTGGCCGCACATGCCGGCGCATGCTGACGATGTAATCGTCTTCCTTCGCCGCGTCGAGGGTATCGATCTTTGCGTGGTCGCTGATCCTTGTGAGTTCGTTCAAAAACGGCGTTGTGGGTGAAAGGCCGAAAAGAAAATCTCTCGTGATTAATGCAGGGCCGCATGGATTCCGAATCAAATGTCGCGCGAATTCCGGTGGATCGGAATCGACAAGCGCAGCCGATGAATCTCTCGCGCAGAGGGCGGCAAGCAGGCGTGCGTCACAATAAATATTTGCGGGGACTATTAAGAAGCGGTCAGCCGGGCTTTGTTCTAAAAGCCGCGCGGCAGTAAGCGGTTCAGTTGCGCTCGAAATAAGATCCGCAGTTATTTGTTCCCGCGGCCACGAGCGCCTGGCTAATTCGGCTCCGATGATTTCCGGCGTCGTCGAAAAAACAATTGCACGTCGAAATCCGAGTCGCTGCAAAATGCGGAGCAAACGTTCGAGCAAGGTGACGCCGCACAATTCAATCAACGCCTCCGGTCCATCTGCGATCAAGATTGGCAGAATGTTCTGCATCGCATTCGAGCTTAACGGCGGTCGGCGCATGCTGCCACCTGTCAGGACATTTCGGTCGGCTTGATTAAGCCAAGCGCGTGAGCAGTCGGCTGCCGAGTTCGCCACGATTACAAGTCGCTTTAAACAATCGAACCTCGCGTGCCGCGCGGGTGGCTGGCGATGATCCGACCATCTTTCATTTCGTGGATCCAATCGCACGCTTCGGCGATAACTGGATTATGTGTTGCGAGAAGCAAAGCGTTCCCGCCTTGTTGCACGATATTTTGCAGCAGTTCAAATGCGCGGTCGGAGTTAGCGGTGTCGAGATTCCCGGTCGGTTCATCGGCCAGGATGACGCGCGGATCGTTAGCGAGCGCGCGCGCGATGGCCACACGTTGTTGCTCGCCTCCGGAAAGATGACGGCTGGCCCTTCGGAGTTTGTCGCCCAAGCCCACGGCTTCCAGCAGGTCGTTTGCGCGTTCACGCATCTGCACATCCGACAACTGCCCAAGCTTCCGCATTGGGATCATCACGTTTTCCTGCGCTGTGAAATCTTCCATTAAAAAATGGAACTGGAAAATGAACCCGATGAACTTGTTTCGCGTACGTGCCAGCTCGTCATCGCTCAGATGAGATACTGACTTCGATTCGATCGCCACTTGGCCGGTATCGGGCGGATCAAGCAGACCTAGAATATAGAGCAACGTGCTTTTGCCACATCCGGATGGGCCGACAACAGCGTGGACACTACCAGCCTCGACCTCCAGAGATACACCGCGCAAGGCGTGCACACGTTCTTCCTCTTCACCAAGGTAGCGCTCAATGCCTTTGCAACTCAGGCAAATTTGTGAGTTCATCTTGAGCCCCGAATAGTAACAACCGGCGGCAACTGAGCGGCGCGTCGGGCAGGGACGTAACTCGCGATGAAGACGGCAATGAGTGCTAGCAGCGTCGCAAAGGCGTAGTGGCGCCAATCCCATGTCACCAGGAAATAATTCGTGTAAAGCAAACCACGGAGACGAATGGGGATGTGCGACACGCCCCAGGTCATCAACGCACCGAGTGAACAACCGAGCAACGATCCCGCCACAGCGATCACGGCGCCCTGCCACAGGAAAATCAAGGAAATGTCGATCCGCCGGTAGCCCATCGAACGCAAGATTGCGATCTCCTTAATTTTCGCCAGCACCGACATCGTAAGGACGTTGAAAATACCGAAGCCAGCCAGAAGGATGATGAGCGAAACCGTGATGGCGACGGACATTCTCAAAGTCAGAAAAAGTTGCAGTGTACTCTCTTCGCGTTCCTGCCAACTCGAGGCGTTGTGCTGAAACAGAGTCTCGAAACGACTGGTCAATGCCGGCGCACGATTCGGATCACGGAGTTTGTAAATGATCATTGTCGCGCCGGACGGTTGTTGCAGCAGAGCCTGCGCGACACGGGCGTGTGCGTAAATCCGGGTTGCATCGATCGAGCCAATCCCAGCGCGCGCGATTCCTGCAACAGTGAATCTCCAGAACTCCCCGTTGGGCGCCAGCAACTGCACGGTGTCGCCGACGCCAGCCTGAAGTAACTCTGCCAGACGCGACCCGATTATGATCGAGCTGGTGTTGTTGCGAAAATCATCAAAGTTCCCGTTAATGAGTTGGTGAAGGATATCGGTAGTCTGCGCGTGCAGGGCAGGATCAATGCCGTAAAGGTCGACGGTGGCGTTCTCAAATCCCGCGCGAGCACTGACCGTTCCCCGCAGCACCGGCGAACAGGAAACGATGTTGGAAAATTGCCTGCTCACCCTCATGATTTCATTGGGGTTAGTGATGCCTTCGAAATAGAGGCGACGTCCCATCGCGGCTTTGGAGCCTTTCGCGGAAACCATGAGCGGTTCGTAGCGTGGTCGAAAACGCGATCTGATCACCAGCGCGCCATTACTGCCGATGGTTGAGTCGATGAAATAGCGCGCGAAGCCCTGGGTCTGTGCTTGCGTACAAATAAAGATGGCGACGCCGAAAACAACACCGCTAAGGCTCAAAAGCAACGCCCGCTTGCGATGCGTCAAAAAGCGCAAGGCAATGTAAAGCGGCGGGGTCATGGCGCCTTCGGCGGGGGCGGTGAACTGACTATTCGCTGCCGCACGGTTTCGCCGGAGTGGAATTTGTCTTGGTCGGAGACGATCACGTGACTGCCTTCATCCAGGCCGTTGGTCACCTCCGTAAAATCCAGAGTGCGAAATCCAACCCCGACTGTGCGCGAATGCACAATGCCACGCTTTACGATCAAAGCTTGATCGACAAGCAGGGCGCGTGTCGGCACCAGAAGAGCGTTGTCATGCGTACCGGTGATGATGTTCATCTCCCCGGTCATTCCCACCATCAAATTGTCCGGCGGATTTTCCATTTCCAGTACAACGGTGTAACGCTGCGTGGTTGGATCGGCAGCAGGTTGAACTGATGTGACTCGCGCGGTGAAACTCCGTGTGCGGTACGCGTAGAGCTGCACCTTCGCTTTCATTCCCGGCTTTACTTCGCCCACGTCCTCCTCGTTTACCTCGCCGCGAACGTAATTTTTGCGTGATGAAACGGTGAAAAGCTCGTTGCTATCTGACACAAGTTCCCCATCGATTGTCTGCACATTAGTGAGAAGCCCGTCGATCGGCGATCGGACTTCCGCGCTCTTCATCTGGGCTTCCAATTTTTTTGTTGTTTCTTCAAGCGAGTTGAGATTGCGATCTCGCTCGATTCGTTCCGTCTCCACCGCGCCTCGCAGTCGGTTTGCTTCGCTCCTGGCCTTTTGGTATTCAACAGCGGGCACATTCCCGGAGGAAACCACTTTCTGGAGCCGTTGCAGATTGTCCTCCGCCGCTTTAAGCAACTCAGACGAGGGTAGGGGGAGCGCCGCGCGGTCGATCGCCGCCTGCAAATCGGCGCGCGCCTGCTTCAGTTGTCGAGCGGTCTCTTCGTCAGCGATCGTCGCCAGCAACTGCCCTTTTTCGACGTTCTTGCCGATTGCGCCGCGACCGGCCGAGAAAGGTTCCGCCAATTGGATGAAGCCGTCATTTTGCGCTCGAATGCGGACAACGAACGCCGGTTCGATCCGCACCGTCCCATAAACGGCGGAGATGGCAGTGCCCCGGCGGACTGTAACCACTTCCGCCACCGGCATCAGGAAATAATACGCCAGCGCGACAAGGAGCACGACCGCCGCTCCGCCGACCCATAAAATCGTTTTTGATTCCGGCAACTTCAATCGCAGGAACTAATGCACGTTTGGCGCGGTGTCGTCCGAAAATTGAAAATAGCGCCCGGTAGCACGATCCCATTCTGCAATTGCAAGATTGTGTTGATAAATAGCATCCAGCAGGCCGCTTCTGGTCTTTAAGAATGCATTTTCAGTGACGCGGTATTCGAGGGGCGAGGCAAGGCCGCTGGCGACATTTTCCCGGACCGTCCGGGCACCTTCCTCTGCAGCGACGGACGCTGCCGAGAGCGAACTTTCGCGGGCTTCGATTCCCCTAAGGTCGTTGGCGATTCGCGAAAGTTCGCGGCTGACGTTGGCTTCCAGTTTCTTGCACGTCAGTTCGTTCGTTTCGCGTGCTGCGCGCGCCCTCAACACGGCGCCACCTACTTGGCCGTTATCGATCACTCGCCACGTGTATACCGCCTTCTCACGAATCTCTGACCCGATAAAGTCCTGTGTCTTGCTTGTTGACTCCTGGCGATGGATGCCCGTTACGGGAACGTACTCACCAGGAATACTTCCCACGACGGTAGGATAATAGTCGGCCGCGATGATTCGTTGATCCTCGTTAGCAGCGCGCACGAATAAGCGCGCGAGCTTCAGATCGGCCCGTCGTTGCAAGGCCGCTGCTGTTTCGGAATCAAGATCGACGTTCAGCGGAACGAACTGCAGTTCGCCCTCGGGCTCGGGCAACGTTGACTTTGCAGGATCGATTGCCATCGCTTCCGCCAATTTCAATTGCGCTTGCCGATATGCGCCGTGCGCGCTTTCAATTTGCGGAACCAGCTCGGAGGACTGGACACTTGCGCTTGTGAATGCGCTCTTGTCGGCCAAGCCGGCTTCAAAACGATCCTTCTGAGTAGTAACGTTTTCGTCCAATTTTTGTCGTTGTTCGTCCCGAATTGACTCAAGCGACCGATTATAAAGTGCAGCGTAAAACGCCAGCCGCGCCGCATGTAGCTGCTCCACTACGGCGACATTCAATTGCTGTTGAGCGATGAGAACTTCGATGTCTCCACGCCGGAGCGACGGCGGCAGAGCCATGTTGAACAAAGTTTGTGTGAGCCAACCGCGTCCGACGAAAAAGCCTTTTACTCCGCTTTCACCAGCGCGGTGACCCGCCTGAACACCGGCCGGCGCGCCCAATTCGGCGTGAGGCCAGACGACGGAACGAAAAACCAGCCGCCGCCCGGCCGCTTGCTCCAGACCCGATTTCGCTTCCTGGATGGCGGGATTTTTTTCCAACGTGGTTTGAAGAACACGTTCCAGCGTGATGGCCCCGGTCGGTTGGGCGAAACACGCGATCAAAATCACGATGAAAAAGTGAATACGTGCGGATCGCTGTAGCCGCTTCCCTGTGGGAAGCGCAGCGCCGATGTGTTTTACATCCGCATGTCGCGTCGCCCACATGGCGACGGCTACAGACTGGTTTTCGAGAAAGAGGAATCGTCGTTTCATCGCTGACTCAATTTCTCCGGCGGCTTCGCTACATCTGAAACCTGCGCTGCATCGCGCTTTTCACTCTTGGCCTTTGTGATTTGTGATCCGAAATCGAGCGCTTCCGCAGAACTGGCACAAGCGTGTGCCAGGCGGGCGAGAGCAACGTTGTGCAGGTAAATCGCGCTCAAGCGAGTGGTGCGCGTCCGGGTTACGTCGGATGCGGCTTGCAGGACGTCGAGCTGAGTTCCCAATCCAGCAGCGAAATTGCCTTTTGCCATCTCAAGAGCCTCGTCCGCCGTCTGCACATTTTTTGTCTCGGATTCGAGGACGCGATCGGCTTGTTGAAGATCCAAAAATGCGCTGCGCACTTCTGAGGCAACGCTCCGCCGCGCTGCTGCCAGAGCTTGGACCGCTGCCTCGCGCCGGGCGCGTGTCGCCTGCATGCGGCCTTTGGTCGCGAATCCGTCGAAGATGTTCCACGTTGCGTTTATGCCTACCACACCCCCGTAGTTAAATTCTGGGCCGACCTCCGGGTCACGCTCGCTGTAAACTTCATACCCAGAAAAAGCCCGGACATGTGGACGCGTCGCGCTCCGGTCTAGAACGTATTGTCGGTCTTCGATCTCGATATCCTTCTGCCGGGCTTTGATCACCGGCCGGTTCGTGTCAGCCCGGGCCAGGCAATCGTTAAGATCCGCATGATTGGGCCGATATTGCAATTCACCGGAAATCTCGAACGGCGGGGCCTGCCGTCCAGGCGGCAGATCGGTTCCGAAAAGTTCCGCCAACCGCAAGTACGAGTTTTTCAATTCAGTCTGTGCATTGAACAGTTCTGGCCGCTCGTTGGCTAAAGCCACTTCGGCTCGTTGAACATTCAATTTACTCACGATCCCGGCGCTCAATTGCTCCTGCTGGTTTTTGAGTTCTTCGTCTAACACTCGAACAGAATCTTCGCGCACCCGGATCTTGGCCCGATTCAGCAATAGTTCGTTGAAGGCGATTCGCACATCCATCGTCACGCGGTTAGCAATTTCCTGAAGCTCATAATTTGCCTTGTCGATGTTCAACTGTGCGATTGCCACCTGGCTGGTTACTGCTCCCCCGGTGTAAAGGTTCTGTTCGAGGCGCAATATTGCGTTGTAATCTTCTTGTCGGAGGTTCGTCTCGCTCTGGGTCTGTCGTTTATCGTAGAGCCCGCTGGAGCTCAGCGAGGGCAGAAATCCGGAACGTGCTTCAATGAACCCCCCGCGTGCTGCCAGCACTTTCTTGCGTGCGATCAGGATTTCCGGGTTGTGCTCCTGAACGACAGCGACCGCTTGTTCGATGGTGTACGCAGGGACCGCCCCGAGTACTTTCGGGGCAGCGGGCGAAGCAGCAGCGATCAGCATGCTGATGGCTGCGAACTTTAGGCGCATTTTGTTTATCTCCTTGCAAAGGCCTTCCTTGCACCAGGAATGCCCTCTGACTTTTGCCCTTATATCAGGTCTTGCAAGCCAGCGCGACTTCGGACACATTCCGCACTTGCAATACTTGTAGCCGCTAAAGGCAGGCACCACTACCGTGGTTGAAACGGCCTAAATTGTAGCTTGCTCCGAATAATCTAATTCAGATAGCCTTTCAGCTTTAACAATCTAGAAATGAGAAAAATAAGAATCGCCATTGTCGGGGTTGGAAACTGCGCCAGCTCTCTTGTCCAGGGGATAAATTTTTATGACGGCTTCTCCGCCAACGGCGCCGGCATAGGGTTGATGCACCGCGAGATCGGCTCGTATCGCCCGAGCGACATTGAAATCGTTGCCGCCTTTGATATTGATCGGCGCAAGGTTGGACGAGATGTCAGCAGGGCCATTTTCTCGCCGCCTAATTGTACGAAGGTGTTCTGTGAAAAGATCAAGCTCACCGGCGCCATTGTAAAAATGGGCTGCGTTCTGGACGGCTACCCCCCGCACATGCACGATCAGGATCCGCTCCGCACATTTCTTCCACTGGAGAAAGAATCCACCCGCGAAGAGATCATTGCCGAGTTGAAAAACTCCTCCGCGGAATTGATGGTCAATTATCTTCCAGTCGGCTCCGAACAGGCCACCCGCTTCTATGCCGGTTGTGCGCTCGAAGCAGGCTTGGGTTTTGTCAACAACATCCCGGTATTCATCGCGAGCGATTCGGCATGGTCGAAGCGTTTCGCCGATAAAAATCTGCCCCTTATCGGTGACGATATTAAGGCGCAAGTGGGCGCCACCATCGTGCACCGGGCGCTGGTGGATCTTTTTCGCAAGCGCGGGGTGAAACTTGTGCGCACGTATCAACTGAATACCGGCGGCAACACCGATTTTCTGAACATGCTGAATCGCACGCGACTCGCGTCGAAGAAAACCTCGAAAACCGAAGCGGTGCAGTCTGTGACCGGTGAGCGCCTGGCAGACGAGAATATTCACATCGGCCCTAGCGACTATGTCCCGTGGCAACTCGACAATAAAATTGCCTTTATTCGCGTGGAAGGCCGACTCTTTGGCGACGTCCCGATGGAAATCGATCTGAAACTTTCCGTCGAAGACTCACCGAACTCAGCCGGGGTAGCCATCGATGCAATCCGTTGCTGTAAGCTGGCGCTCGATCGCGGCATCGGCGGTGTGTTGCATTCCGCCTCCGCCTATTTTTCGAAGCATCCGCCCGTGCAAATGACCGATGACGAGGCGTACCGTTGCGTCGAACAATTCATCCGTGGCGAACGCCAGAGCTGACACGAAACGATTCTGTCGATGTTCCCTCCCGTTTCTCGGATGAAAATCTTCGCCCGATTGTCGTCATATCACATCTCCAGCGGAAACGATTAGCCAGCGCTTGCCAGCGGCCGGTACGGTTGCGCTAGAAATTGCCGGATAGTCGGCGCCATTCTTCGCCGAGCTCGTCGTTATCGTACATGGCGACCCGGCCGGTAGCGGTGGAATAAATTGCGGCGCTGACACGCGCGTCTGTCAGATTCGAGATCGCCTGCCAGTAGGCCGCCATTTGCGGCCGATAAAGCTCCCGCAGGATGTCGATCTTATCGGCAGCGATCCGGTTCGTTTTCCAATCAAGAATGAAAACCCGATTCGCGTTCTGACTTAACGACGCGAGATCGACAATCCCTTCGAGGCATTTGCTGTTGACCCTCCAGAAGAACGGCATCTCTTGGCAAAGGAGATCCGCATCGCGCAAGACGCGCCCGAGTCCACCGGCCGATTCGATATGGCTTTGCAACAGCTGCCACTCGCGCTTCGAGCGTGCGACATCCGGCGACGCAGCAAGGTTGCGCGCGAAAGTTTCGCTCCACTTCTTCGGCTCGGACCGCCAATCGATTTGTTCGGCGAAATCGTGCCACCAAACTCCGTAACGCTTGGCTGGATTATCCATCCGCGGCGGCCGCAATTCCGGTTCGAGCTCAATCCATTCCTCGACGCTGGGACTTCTGCTTAGTTCTTCTTCCGGCGCGAACTGGCTCGGCGTGACTGTTTCTAGGATCGAAGCCGCTCTCTGCCGTGCAATATCCACCCAACCAGTCTCGAGTCGCAGTGCCCGTAAACTATCACCGATCAATTCGGGTGCGCGGTCCTTGTGACGTGCAGCGGTTTGCTCGCAAGCTGTCGCTTCATCAGAAAGATCTAATATGATGTCTGCGTTCGGCTCGTTGACGTCGGCTTGCAGCCATTTCAGTTGCGTGTCGGTGTGAACGCCGCGCTTGCCTCGAAAGAAGCCGGCGTCGAGTGCAAGGATGAGGGTGTGGCGCGCGCGTGTAACCGCCACGTATAGCAGCCGTTCCATTTCCTGGCGCTGGACCTTTTTCATTTCCTCTTCCAGATCCGCGCGATCGCTTCGATCGAACGCGATGAACTGTTGTTCGCCCGAAATGACGAGTGGATAACGAATGTTCCCACCAAGCCGCGCCTCGCGTGCCAGAAACGGGACAATGACCGCGTCCCATTCCGATCCTTTCGCCTTATGCGCAGTGATCAGCTGGATCGCATCAGCTTGCGCCGGTTCAGTTTCACGGATCTTGTCGAAGTTGCGCCGAAGCGTGAGCGCAAAGTCGGCCAGCGACTCCTGCCGCGCTTCCGCGGCTGCCGCGGCGCCGAGTAGTTTCTCCAGCTCGTTCACCGAATCGCCGAATTCTTCGCGCGGCAGAGTCCGTAATCGCTCGCGCAGCTGCGTCATTCGCACTATCTCGCGTACCGCGCTGAAAAGCGGCTGGTGGGGCAGGCTTTCGCGAACTCGCGTCAACAGATTCAATGTGCCAGCAACAACTCCGCGGCCGGTAATTTTCCGGTCGATTTGAAATTTGCGGCCCTCGCCTTGAGCAAATCGCGCCAGCTCGTCGTCCGAGATTCCGAACACTTCTCTGAGCACTCCCACGATTTCGTAGCTCGAATTTGGATCGACCATGATCGCGAGTAGCGCCGTGAGCCACGCATACGCTGGATGTTCGGCCTGATGATCACTCTCCGACTGGACCTCCACCGGAATTTGTTGTCCGAGCAACGCATCGCGAATCGCGCGCAACCACGCTTTGCGCGGGCAGAGAATCGCGACTTCGCGCCAACATCTCGCCCGCAGCTTTTCCAGCCCAGCGCCGCGCACCCACTTCGCTAGACGCTTAGCTTCGATCTGAGCGCGTTGCGGTTCGGAGAGCGACATGTCAATGTCGTCGCCCAATTCGAAGCGAATCACCTGACCCGGCAAAATTTCCGGGCGCGGACTGAGCTCAACAAACTCGACCTGGCCTTCGGTGTTGTCGAGAATTCTAGCGAATGTGTCGTTCACGAACTCGAGCTGCGCCTGATCGAGCCGGAATGTCACCGAAAATTTCAACTCTTCCGCCACGCCGCTTTCGATGAGCGCGTGATGAAGCTCGCGATAGTGATTCAGGTCGCGCGGATCGCGATAAATCGATTGCTGAAAATCACCGACCATCGAGAAATGACCGGGCCGAGGTCCTTGATGTCGATCTTGTCCCCGGGAGGCTGGACTCGCTGCGGCGAGAAACCACTCGCCACGCGCACCCACCGGCCGCGTCATTTCAAGCAAAACAAAAAATTGCTGCGGATCTGTGTCCTGAGCTTCGTCGAGAATGACGCGATAATGTTTGCCACGAATTCGCTTCGCCACCTCCGGCAGCCGCAACAGTTCGGCCGCGAACGCGACTTGGTCCGGATAAGTTATTGCGCCACGACCTAAACGGAACTCGCGATAATCGCGCCTCACTTCCGCCGCCACGCAAGCCGCACACGCGCTTGCCCATTCGCGAAGTGGCCGAAACGCTTCGCGCCAGAGCGCGGTGAAGTCTTTGGCTGTCGTAGCGCACGCCGGCCAAGGCGCGAACTCGTCCGTTTCGCTCCAGCGCCGCAGCCATTCACGCAGTTGCGCCTTTGCTTTCGGAATGTTCTTCGCCTGCGCGATCTCAGCTGCGGCTTCGACTTTAGTGAAATCACATTCGGCACATTGGCCAAGCGATTGCGGCGGCATGAAATCGTGCTCCTGCTTTCGCGCGAGCTCCATCAATTGCCGCGCCTGCATCAAGCGAAACAGCAGACGGCGATTTTCATCGCCTAACGAATGACCGATCTCCGTTTGTTGCTCGACGAATTCATTCCACAGATCATCATCGTCCGTTATCGTTTCGAGTCTCGCCGGCAGACCGAGACGATGTCCGTGCGTCGCGAGTAGTTTCATGCAAAACGCGTGGATCGTTCCGAAAAAGGCGCGGCCAAACGCTTCCACGATCTCCAGCGGCAACCCGGCTTCGAGGATTCGCTGGCGCGTTCTCTGTTGCATTTCATCGGCAGCGCGATTCGTGTAGGTCACAACAACGAGTTGTGGCAGCCATTCAAGCGCGCGTTGCCGGTCTTTCGCGACTTCAACGATCCGATCAGTGATCGCCTGAGTCTTGCCAGAGCCAGCGGAAGCGATGACCGAGAAGTTTCGATCTAATTCCCGAACAAATCGCTGGCGTGCGTCGTCATCGGCAATCGTCGTCATTTCGCTTGCCCCTCCTCTTCAAGCACGAATGCTGGATGTGTCAGCGCCCATTTCTCTTCAAGCAAATCTGTGTCAATCGGAAGCGTGGCGAGCGGATATTTCCCAACGAATCCAAAATCAGCATGAATCGGCCCGAGCATTCCGAAGACGCCCGTTTCCTGCATCCGGTGCACGTCGCTCCAGAAATTCTTTTGTGCGAGCACATCGGCTAGACGAAACTGGGGTTCGAGCTGTTCCGCTGGAGAAAGAAGCGTCAGTTGAACATCATCAGCCCCGAGCGCGTGCACCGCGAGCGCGTAGAGCGCCAGCTGGACGCCGCGGCCATCGATCAATTGCTTGTGAAATTTCCGCTTGGGCGTGTCGTTACGGCGCAGCTCTTTCAACTTAAAGCCGCGCTGGCGTCCTGTTTTGTAGTCAATAACCCAAAGATCTTCGTAGCCGATTCTTGACTCCTTAGATTTCCGCCGCGCGAGGATCAAATCGATCCGGCCCCGAACTCGCAGCGTCTGGTTCTCGCTCAATGGAATTAAAGTTGGTTCCTTAAGCGGCCATTCGACTCCCATTTCTGACCAGTCATGGAGATCAGAAACTTTTGCGGCGAGGCAATCGGCGATGTAAAGCGCGTTGCTCCAGCCGGAGCGCCACCAATCTGGAAGACGTTTGCTGCGATTGGCACAAAGCGCCGCGACGCGTTCCCGAAGCTCGCGGGCGTGCTTCGAGATGCGCTCACGGATTTGTTCGGCCCGATTCACATCGACAAATTTTCGGTCTCCGCCGTTTCCGACGCTGTCGGCGAGCCAGCGATGGACCCATTGTCCGGTCGCAACTGCCCAGGCATCGCTGTCGCCATCGTCTGGCGTGACACCGAGAAAAATTTCCATCCAAACGATGGCCGGCCAGCGCAACGCTTGCTCCCACTGGGTGACGCGTAGCGATTTTTCCTCATCGGATGGACTCCGAAGCGCGAATTCATATTCGCCCGCAGGGCGCAACTGTCGGCGCGCATCGAATGCGTACCGCGTCCGGCCAACGCTAATCGAGTCGATTTTCTGTGCGTCCACTGGGGACCAATCCTTCAGCCAATCGCGGGTTTGCTCTTCCAGCGAATGGAGTGTCTGCTGCGAAACGCCCCGAGCGTGTGCGTTGAAGTAAAGCCAGGAAAAAAATTCGCTCGGGTTCGCGATTCGACTCGGCGTTGCTTCAGAATACAGGCTCGCGCTCACGCCGATGCCTGCGCTAACAGATTCCACGAGGTTGAGAAATTGTCGCCGACGAATCTGTCGTTGTTCATTTGGACCGAGAAGCAGCGTCTTCCCTTCGCGCACGCTCCAGTGACCTTCGCCTTGCCGGCCGCGTTTCGACGCGCGCCGATTCAGTGTCGTATTCTGTCGATTAAGCTCCTCAATCTGCTCGTCCCGGACGAAGGCAAGCTCATCCTCGAACGCCGGCCATGTTTCATCGTTTAGTCCGGCAAAAATCAGATGGGACCACGGCTGGTCCTGTGCGTCGGCGCAAGCGACCAGGTGCACGCGCGCATATGAATGCGCGCCGAGATTGTCGCGCTCCAGCGACGGCGCGCCGAGAAGCTCCCGCAGCCATCTCAAATAGGAGTTCTTTGAAAACCTCGTCGACAGCCGATCTCTCCAATTGCGACTCAATCGCTCGACTTCATTCCAACGTTCTGTCCAGTCGAGCACAGCAAAGATTGCTCGCGTGTGTGTTAGAAATTCCATGAGTGCCGCGCTCGCGGGCAGAAACTGGATTTTCTCCAGCTCCCGCGCGACAAAGCTGCCATGCCGCAAATCGGGAATACTCGCGCAGTAATCCCGCAGCAGCTCAATGTCGTCGACAAGCACGTTATTGTAACAGCGCCGCAGAGTTTCTTCTATCTGCAAGACGGATACTCCATCGAAGATCTGCCAATCAGTAGCACGAAGAAATCGAAACAAGGGTTTGAGCCGTGGAGCTTGTTGCAATT
>WNEP01001022.1_pt1 | contig 14436 bp, 16 predicted proteins | sample 5399961 | NCBI WGS metagenome assembly WNEP01 (sample SAMN13153329, study PRJNA577476) | soil metagenome | isolation source: 20 cm grassland meadow soil pre-rain plot 5 | place: USA:California | collected 2015-09-08 | reverse complement strand
GAAGTCGACCTGCGTGATTTCCACGTGGTCAGGGACCACTTTCTTCACGACGCTTCGCGCGTCGTTCAGAATGTCCTCGATGGTCATCGGACATCACTTTGGCCGGAGCCGCTTGCGGGACTCAGGCCAGTTTCATACTCGTCTTGCGCTTCTCGACTTCTTTGTCGTCGAGCATCTTGAAACCGTCTTTCGAGATGAGGGCCACATCGATTCCTTCGCCGGAGACCGCATCGCGTTTCATCGCGGCGGTCACGGCGCGGATCGCAAGGTTCGCGCCCTCGTCGAGCGTCATGTCGTCCTTGAAGTGGTCTTCGAGGACTCCGTACACATATGGACTCCCGGAACCGCTGGAGACGAACTTGTCAGGCAAGGATCCGCCCGCCGCATCGAGCGAGTAGACGTGCCCGCCGGCCCGGTCCCAGCCACCGATGACGAGTTGGACCCAGTACGGATAAAAGCGGCTGCCGCTGAGGATGTTCGCCGTCAGGGTGGCGCACGCCTCCACGGGCATCGCGATGCCTCGCTTCAGCTTGTACAGCTCGACTTCGGCGGTGATGTATCGAGCGAGGACCTGCAAATCCCCGACGAGACCTGCGGTCGTGAGCCCGATGTTGTCGTCGAGTCGATACACCTTCTTCGTTCGCTTGTGGGCGATCAGGGTCCCGGCGGTCGCGCGGCGGTCTGCCGCGAGGACGACGCCATCTTTGCAGACGAGGCCCAGCGTCGTGGTGCCGGTCTCGACTTCTCTGGAAACCGTTGCCATTCGTACACTCCCGTTCAAAAGGGTGTCAAAAACGACAGCCGAAGCATACGGCCGGCAGTATTTAAAAATTACTCTTTCTATCTCGAATCCGAGATAAAACGCGACCGGACTCGCTCGGTCTGGCGGAGTGTGATTCCTGAGATGCCGATCGGGGACGGAAGGAACCCTCAACGGCCTTACATCGGCCTGTAGAGGGCCCACCAGACCGCGACGATGACGATCACGATGACCACGACGGCGACTCCGACGTAGAGGTACATCTTCTTCTTGCCTTTCTTCTCGCCGCCGAGACCCAGACCCGCGACATCGTACGACATGTCGGACCTCGACCGCCGAAGCTGCGGACTCGTAATAAGGATTTCGTCATCCGGTAGACGACGAGCCGATGTTCAGCAGAAGGCGCTGCACGCCGGCGGCAGGTCTCAGCTGAACCGCATATGCAATCTTCTCTTTGGGAAGTGCGACATTCGCGGCACTCACGTACACGGTGACCCCATCGCCTTCGTTCTCCGTCCGCAAGATCTCATCCCTCGGAATCGAGATCATCTCCCGCCCTTCCTGGTCCTCGAAGAAGTAGCGGACGGCACTCGGCATCGCGCGCAGCTTCACGAGGAAGAAACCAGGATCGTCCGGGTCGCGGTGGGCCGGGCTGGCGAAGAAAAGCAGTCCGGCCTCGTGGCGGAACAAGTGGCCCTCGACGGGGCGGAGCAGCGGCACTCGCTTCCCATCGTGATCCATCGACACTTCCGCGGTCGCGTCGGCTTCGTCGAGCACTCGATACGAGGCCGAGCCAGCACCCGCGACCTGGGAGAAGGTGACGCGGGATCCCTCTTGTGCCCCCGCCGCCTCGACCCTCACCCGCAGTCGCAACGTCGCGAAGTTTAGATCGTAGATGCGATCCTCCACGTCCACGTAGCCGAGGATCATCCGTCGCCTCAGACCCCGAAGCCCTTCCGGAATTGCTCCGCAATCTCGCCGAGTTCGACCTGCGAGAACGTCTCGAAATCCGAGACCGCGGAATATTCGGCGAGCTGTTCTTCGCGATAGATGTTCGGCAGCGCCGAGGCGACGGTCTCCTCCGAGAGGATGAATTTCAAAGCGGCTTGCGAAAGAGTCATCCCCTTTCCTTCATAGATCCAACGGAGATTCGTCGCTTGTTTGCGGGCCCGTTCGATCCACGCCGCGTCCTTCGTCTGGAGATCGCCGTCCGCCGGGAACGACGTCGCGTTGGCATCGGACTCGAGTACGCCGCCCGCGTGAGGCGCGCGGATGACCATGCCCTGGTTGATTTCGAGGGCCACGGGGAAGAACTTGCGGCCCGGTTCTTCCTCCAGAATATTGTAGTACGCCTGTATGCAGCCGAGGTCGTGCTTCCGCATCGCCGTCCGTCCCTCTTCGAGGCCCCCGGGGCCCGGGCCGAGGGCGATTCCGTAGTAACGGATCTTGCCCTCCCCCTTCAACGCCTCGAGGGTCTGCCAGACGGCCGCATTCGCGACCGTCGGTGCATCGGGATAGTGCAACTGGAGCACGTCGACGTACGAGGAGCCCAAGCGTTCGAGGGTCCCCTCCAACGACTTCCGGATCGACGGCGGGGAGAAATCGGTTCCTGTCGCCGAGCGTCCTACCTTGCTCGAGACAATCACGAGTTCCCTCTTGTCGCCGAACGCCTGTCCGATCAGGCGTTCCCCTCGGCCGCCTCCGTCGGTCGGCGAGACGTCGAAGTAATTGATCCCCGCGTCGTACGCCTTGTGCAACAAGTCGACGGCTTGATCGTCGGTGAACGAACCCCAGCGGCCGGAGGCAAGTGTCCACACGCCGAATCCGACTTCGGACACTTCGAGTTCGCTCTTCCCCATCGGCCGGTAGTTGACCACGACGTTCCTCCGCGCCCGCAAAGGGGGCGGGCGTATTTGACCGCAACGCCCGCGGCGGCTACCGCCAAGACACGTAGAGGAGGGTCGCGAAGCCGACGAGCTCGGCCGCGTTCAGGGCGAGCATCGGCACTGCAACCCCAGCGCCGGCCCACTCGCTCATCGCGACGTAGAAGTACATCGCCGCGAGGTTCTCGACCAGGAAGAGGGCGGCGAAGACGATGAGGCCTGCGGAGAACGGAGATCGGAGCCCGCGGTAGTTGCCGACGTAGATGTACAGGAGGCCGATCAGGACCGCGATGCTAGCCCCGGCGAGGACCAGGTCGATCATCCAAAATGTCCCAAACGCCACGCTATCACCGTGAGACGCGGGTCCGCTCCATATCTACTTTTCCCCCAGTCGCGGCTCGATGCGCCGCCAGATTTCCAAGAAGTCTTCGAAGTGGACTTGCAACCGGGGCGACAGAGAGTAGAGCGTCCCGTAGCTCTCATTCCCCAGGGTCATCACGCAATCGTTTTCTCGCAAAACATCAAGGTGATGGCGAATCGTCTTGTAGTCCAAAGCGAGTCGGGTGGCCAGGTCGTTTGCGTTGTATGGCCGGTCGTGGAGCGTCCATAAGATGCGGGCGCGGTTGATGCCGCCGCGGGTCCCCGCGATGAGGTACCACAACCGTTTGTCCATGAAGCGGCGCCCCCAACCGTCTTGCGGTAATCTAGGTTGCGAGACGTCCATCGAAGACCCCATCCGCGAACGTTCTAATATTACTATCCCAATAGTCAAACTATTGGCCTCCATCCCGCCGGACCATCGCTGGGAGCGGAAGGCGAAAGGATGGTTTCTGGAGTTCCGCCTCATCCCCGTCCTCTTGTGGTCGTACACCGCGGTCGTCCTTGGGACCGCGGTCGCGTACGTGGCGTCCGGCTCGCTGAACCCGCTGTGGTTTGTCGTCGCGCTCGGCCTGGGTGCTCTGATCCAAGGATGGGAGACCCATGCGATCAACGAAATCTACGACTGGAGGAGCGGGACCGATCAGGCAGACGGAGGACGCGCCTTGTCCGGCGGCAGCCACGTCCGGAACCTCGGCCTTCTCGGGGAACGCGATCTTTGGTGGATCTTCGCGATCTCGAGCGTCGCCGTCGCCGTGCTCACCATTTGGGTGGTCATCGAGCGCGCCCTTTGGCTCGCCTTCCTGATCGTCGCCGGCTACGGTCTTGGGCTCGCATACACGGCGCCGCCGGTGTCGACGTCGTACCGTCCCTTCGCCGGCGAGTGGTTAGGCGGTTTTCCCGGGGTCCTCCTCTCCGGGCTCGGCGCGTACGCGATCCAGACGCTCTCGATTTCGCTCGTCGCCACGACGGCCCTCGTCGCTCACGCCCTCGTCTGCACTGCGATGCTCGTCGTGCACCACTATCTCGATGAGCCGATGGACGCCGGGGCGACGCCACCGAAGCGGACCACGGTTGTGGCCCTCGGCTACACGAACGCGAGGCGATACGCGGGGGTCATGGCCGGCATCGCGGCTGCGCTCTACGCGATCCTCGGGGCCATCGTCCATCCCGCATTTTTCCTGGGGGCGATTTTCACCGTGCCCGCCGCGTGGATCCACTTCCACATCGAACCGACGGACCTGAGATCGGTGACCCGGAACGAACTGCGCGTCATCCAGCTCGGGGTCGCGGCGGGCCTTGCGACCGCGGTAGGCCTCGCGCCCCCGCTATGGCCTCTGCTCCCGATTGCCGCGCTTGGATACTTTGCGCACCTCGCCGTCGCCGCGCCGCCCCCGGAGTTGGCCCGTGCGTGGCGAAAGGTTCCCGTGACGAATTCTGATTCGCGTCGATCCTGAAGGGGCGCGGAAGACGGAAATACATCCGGTCCGGTCCAGACACCGTGCATCGCATCGGCCTCGTCGTGAACCCGATTGCGGGGATGGGGGGCCGCGTCGGCCTGAAGGGGACGGACGGCGTGGCGAACGAAGCTCAAGCGGCCGGTGCGGAGCCAATCGCAGGTCCCCGGGCGTCCGTCTTCGCACGGACGTTCGTTGAGCTCTCGAAACCGGACGCGGGCCTTCGCGTGCGGTGGATCACATGCGGGGGCGCAATGGGGGCCGACCCCCTTCGAGCGGCCGGCGCAGGCGCGGAGACGATCGAGGTGGTCTATACGCCTGAGGAGCGAACGACCGCGGCCGACACACGGACGGCGGTGGAGGCCGGCATCAACGGAGGCGCCGAACTCCTCCTGTTCTGCGGCGGCGATGGAACCGCGCGAGACGTCGCCGAAGCGGCGCAGGATCGGATCCCCATCTTGGGAATTCCCGCGGGAGTGAAGATGCATTCCGGTCTCTTCGCGGTCTCGCCCCCGGCCGCGGCACGGATCCTGGTGGCGTACTTGCGAGGACAACTTCGCATCGGTACCGCGGAGATCCTCGACCTCGATGAGGTGGCCTACCGCGAGGGCGAATGGAAAATCCGGTTGTTCTCTACCGCGAAGACCCTGGTCGAACCGAACCTCGTCGCGGGAGGGAAGGTCATGATCGACGAGGTGAGCGAAGACGCCATCCGCGGGGAACTCGCCGTGCATTTCTCGGAACTCTTCGAGAACGAACCGCACACCCTGTTCCTGCTGGGTCCGGGCTCGACGCTCAGTTCGATCGCGACGGCAATTGGGATCGACAAGACGCTGCTCGGCGTGGACGCGGTCGTCGGTGGCAAGGCCATTGCAAAGAATTTGAACGAAAGGGGAATCCTCGATCTCCTGGACCGTTACCCGGAGGCGAAGCTCGTGGTGAGCCCGGTCGGGGCCCAAGGCTTCATCCTGGGCCGTGGGAACCTCGAGGTGAGCCCCGAAGTCCTCCGACGAATCGGGACGAAGAACGTGATCGTGGTGGCGACCCCCGCGAAACTCGCGATGACGCCGGTCCTCCGCGTCGACACGGGCGATCCCACCCTGGACGAGGAGTTCCACAAACGAGAGTACCTGTTCGTGCTCATCGGTTACCGGACCTCGAAACTCCACCCGATTCAACGGTGGGCATCGTGACGACGCCGGCGGTTGCAGGGCGAGCGATCGAATGATACAAAGTTGAAATACCGCAAGCCCATGCGCGAGAGCGCGGACGGGGACCCGGTTATGACGTCAACGATGAAAGCCGCGGTGAAGCTCAAACCGGCACCGAACAACACGGAACTCCGGAACATCCCGATCCCCGAACCGTCCAATCAGGAAGTCCTGATCCGCGTGGACATCGCGTCGATTTGCGGCACCGACGTCCACATCTACGATTGGGACGCGTGGGCTGCCCGACGGATCAAGGTGCCGTTGGTCCAGGGTCACGAATTCGCCGGACACATCGAGAAACTGGGGTCCGGCGTCACGGGCCTCCGAAAAGGCGACTACGTCAGCGCGGAGGGCCACATCGCATGCGGCCGGTGCTACATGTGTCGCACGGGGAACGCCCACGTGTGCAAGAACGTCTCGATCCTGGGAATCGATCGCGCGGGGTCGTTCGCGCAATACATGACCGTCCCCGCGTCGAACGTCATCGTGAACGACGACGACCTACCGCTCGATCTCGCCACGATGCAGGATCCGCTCGGCAACGCCGTCTATACGGTCACGAACGCGAATGTCCCCGGGAAGTCGGTCGCGATCTTCGGCCTCGGTCCGATCGGTTTGATGGCGGTCGCGCTCTGCCGCGCCATGGCCGCCCGCACGGTGATTGCGATCGGCCACAAGAATCGCTACCGGATGGACCTCGCGAACAAGGTCGGAGCGAGCCTCGTACTGCGGTCCGAAGATTCCCTGGTCGACGAGGTGATGGACGCGACCGCGGGCGAGGGGGTCGATGAGGTGCTCGAATTCTCCGGGAGCGAGGCGGCGGTCCAGCAGGCGATCCGCGTCGTCCGGCCGGCGGGCGGGATCCACCTCCTCGGACTATTCCCAAAGCCGCTCAGCCTGGACATCTCCGAGTTCGTGACGAAGGGATTGTCGATGTTCGGGATCCATGGACGCCTGATGTACAAGACATGGATGCAGATGGGGGGACTCCTGAAGAGCGGGAACGTGAACCTGAAGCCGATCCTCACGCACAAGTTCCCCCTGGACGACTACAACGAGGCGATGGGCGTGATGCGCAGCGGGAACTGTGGCAAGGTCGCCTTCCCGATGGAGGGGTGACGATGTCGAAGCGGGACCCGACCTCGTGGATGCGCGCGGAGTACGAGGCGCTCGTCGCGCAGAGCCTCGACTGGAAACTCCGGGTCCTCCAGGGTCCCTCCGCGCCGCGGAGCGTGGTGGATGGCAAGAGCGTCATCATGCTCTGCTCGAACAACTACCTCAATCTCTCGAACCACCCGAAGGTGAAGCGGGCCGCCCGGGAGGCGGTCAAGACCCATGGCGCCGGGAGCGGGAGCGTCCGGCCGATTGCGGGCAACTTGGACCTCCACGAGGAACTCGAGCGGCGGATCGCGCGCTTCAAGCGTCGGGAGGCGGCCTTGTTCTTCATGAGCGGCTTCGCGGGGAATGCGGGACTCATTCCTCAGCTCGCGGGAGAAGGCGACGCGATCCTGACGGACGAGCTGAACCACGGGAGCATCATCGACGGGGTCCGCCTGACGAAGGCCCAACGGGTGATCTACCGACATTGCGACGTCGGGGACCTCGAGCGGGCTCTCAAGGAGGTCGATAGCTGGGCGAAGAAGATCCTCATCATCACGGATGGCGTGTTCTCGATGGACGGCGACATCGCACCCGTGGGCGACATCGCTCGGGTCGGCGAGGAATTCGGCGCGATGATCTACGTCGACGATGCGCACGGGGAAGGCGTCCTCGGCGATGGGGGCCGGGGCGTCGCGTCTCATTTCCACGTGGAGGAGAAAATCCAGATCGAACTGGGAACGTTCTCCAAGGCCCTCGGCGTCGTGGGAGGATACGTCGCTGGGTCGAGCGACCTGAGGAACTACGCCCTCAACAAATCGAGGACGTGGCTCTTGAGCGGCTCCCACCCGCCGGCCGTGGCCGCGGCCTGCACCGCGGCGATCGACGTCCTCGAGACGGAGCCCCGCCACGTGAAGAAGCTCTGGTCCAACACGAAGTACTTCAAGAAACGCCTCGTCTCGATGGGGTTCGACATCGGACGGAGCCAGACGCCGATCACGCCGGTGATGCTCGGCGATTCAGCGACCGCGAAACGATTCAGCGACCGCCTGTTCGAAGAAGGCGTCTTCGCCCTGCCGATCGTGTATCCGATGGTGGCGAAGGACCGGGCCCGCATCCGGAACATCGTGAACGCAGGCTTGCGGCGCGAGGACCTCGACGAAGCGCTCGCCGCCTACGAGAAAATCGGGAAGGAACTGAAGGTCCTCGCCTAGACGCTCTCGCGAAGTTTCTTTCGCGCGTAAAGGATGGGCAGGATCTCGTATCCCAGGGACCGGAAAAACGCCGCGGACGCCCGGTTCTCCGGCTCGATCAATGCCGCGAACATCTTGAGTCCCCGCTCGCGAAGGACGCGTTCGCACGCTCGCACCAGCCAAGCCGCGATCGACCGACGACGGTAGTCCGGATGGACCGCAAGACGATTGATCCAGGCCTTGCGAGTATCGTGCGTCCCGAGGACCACGCCCACGAGACGGTCTCTATCGAAGGCGCCGAGGTATGAGCCGCGATTGCGGCGAAGTTGTTCGCCGAAGGATCGAGGGCCATCTCGTCCCCGGGTCTTCGGATTCATGCCAGCGATTCGGAACAGCGCAATCATCGCGTGATAGTCGGAGCGACGCAACGGACGGATCTGAACCGCCAAAATCACGCCTCCCGGGAGACGAGATGCCGTGTCGGTTGCACGAAATGCGCGCGCGCATCGCGGGGCAGCTCGTCCCGCAGGAACGGTGGCATCAGTGCGAAGGACGGAAGCCCCGCGAGAGGGAGGAGTCGCATGCGGATGTGGGGTTCGCGGCTCGGGATGTATCCGGCGGTGTCCGGCGCAGGGAACTCGGAGTTCAAATTGACGAGGAAATAGAAACCGATTTCGTGGGTCGTGACCTCTCTCAAGGTGTAGAAATTCTCGTGGACGTACACGAGCTTCTCCGCCTCGACGTTGAGGCCGGCCTCCTCGTAGATCTCGCGGCTCATGCACCCGGCGAGGCTCTCCCCGAATTCGAGATGGCCTCCGGGAAGCGCGTAACTCTTGCTTCCTCGGCCGTCGTCCGCCTCCTGGGCCAGCACGGAATGGTCGTGGATCAAGATGCCGCAGGCACGGATCAGGAATTCCCGATGCGGGTCAGGCGATCCGAGCACCGAGCTCCCCCTCCGTATCCGGGCGGAGAAGGATGACCCGGCGATCCGACTGGACCGCCCCGAGGCAAAGGACCTCGGACATGAACGGACCGATCTGACGCGGCGGGAAGTTCGTCACCGCGACGACGGGTCGACCGACGAGATCGCTTCGCGGGTACCACGGCTGAACGGCGGCAGACGACCTCCGTACACCGTGGGGGCCGAAATCGATTCGCAGCTTGTACGAAGGATTGCGCGCCTCCGGGAAATCGTCGGCGGCGACGATCCGGCCGACGCGCATCTCGACTTTCTGAAAATCCTCGAAGGTGATTGTGGCCATGGTCTCCGGCCGCGCGGAACGGTCTCAATCGATTTGACTCTTTCCGGAGCATCATCGGACGAAGGCCGGCGCGTCAGTGGGCGCGGGAATCGGTCACGCGGACACTGAGTCGACGACACAGCCGTTCGTGTTCCTCCCGACTCGTCCACTCGACTCGGAGATAGTCGGCGATCTCCCGATCCGACATCCCCAGCTTGCGGGCGACTTCGACGGCGAATTTGTAGGCTTCCACCTCGGTCGGCCGGTCGACATAGCTGTAGCGCCGATCCCAGAGTTTCTTGCCTTCCTGCCACTGCCGAATGTGGACGAGTTCGTGGAGGATGTCGAGATATAGCGTCCGCTCCTCGCCGCTCTGCAGGTAGTATAGCCCGACCACGACGTGGCCCTTCTCGTCATCGATGTACGCGTAGGCGTCTTCCGGGACGAGGTGGATGAGCGTGTCTTTCAGGACAGTCTCCCGGAGGCCGTCGTTGGCAAACAGGCGCCGGAAGTGAGCGTCTCGATCCAGGCCGGGGAAGACCTCGACGATCGGCCATCTCCCGGCGCTGAGCTTGCGGTTGATCGAGACTGCCACAAACGGAGTCGAAGGGATCCTCCCACTTAAGCCTCACGGCGGCGGGGGTCCACGGCAGGTGGACATCCGCGCGGCGTCAGGCTCCGCCCGTGGTTTCACCGGCATCAGCCCCCACCGAACTCTCGGGTGGACGTCGAAATGGGGAACCGAACCGGGTCAGAAGGGGAACTTGCGGACAGATTCCGGAAATTCGGGTTCGGCATACATCCGGGCGATCTCTTCGCACGCGATCGCGTCGCGTGGCCGTCCGAGGTCCTTCAAGACCCGCGCGCGGAACCACCAGACGCCCGGATAATCCGGCTTCCGAGACACGAGCCGATTCAACAGGTGCAGCGCATGGTCCAGATCTCCGACGATCTCATCCCAGGCCGCGACGGCGAAGAGCGCGTCGGTGTCCTCAGGATCCTGCCGGAGGCGACGGTGCGCGTCCAGCACGACCTCCCGGTCTGCGGGCGTCGGTACGATCTGAACGTCTTGACGGATCGTGTGCTTCTTCTGCAGCTCGTGGGCTTGCATGGACCTCACCGGCGCTCCGGAAGGCGGGAGAGGGGTTCTTCTAAGAACGCCGGGAGGTTGATCGGGAGCTTGCGTCGGGATTCGGGAATCGTCTTCGGTGGGTCAACGAAGTGGACGCGTTCTGCGCCAACCCGCCGTCGGTGCGAACGAGCCCTCGGAGCGAGCGCCGCGTCCGGCGCTTCGATCATCGTCATGGTCTCCGAGACGAGTGGGATCGAGCCCTCGTTCACCGCGATGCGCGTCCGAATTTGGTCTTCGGCGAGGCTCACGCTGATCGACTGGAGCGCCGACCGATACCGCCGGGGCGGCACTCCACTCCTCTGCGGTCGGCCTTCCCTCGAAACGAGAAGCCCGAGGGACTCGAGCCTGCGCAACCATCGATAGCATCGGCCCGTCGACATCCCGCAACGGCGGCTCAGTTCAATCGCGGTCATCTCTTCGACACAAGTGGACCGGAAAATTTCCAACGCCTCAGGATCCAGGAGTGAGTGTGCGAGCTTCAGGTGGTCCCAGGCGAAGGTACGGTTGTTTCCGTTCCAGGCAGTTTGATTGACGTGGGGTGTTTGCATAGAGGCACCTCTCTCGGAGAAGTTCTTCGTATCGGCGCCGGCGTCGCGCGCAGGCACTCTGCGCCTCGCGTCGTGGCGGACCAGGTGGGTCATGTCCGACACAGTGTATCGCACGTGGCGACATAGCCATCACGTTTGCAGCGCATCACATTGTGCGCGACATGATGCGGCCGTTCGAAAGTGATAATTGGACGCAAACATTATTGAATCTCTCAGACCCCCTCCCGGTTTCCGCGTGGGATTCCGAATGCAGGGTCGAAAGACTACAACGCGAGCATTTCGGATCGACGAGACGGTCGATCGCCAGCTCCGCGAGTGGGCGGAGCGGGAAGGAGTCAGCGTCAGTTTCCTGGCGAACAAGGCCCTCCGCCGACTCGTCGAGTGGGACATGTACGCCGATCGGTTCGGGTTCATCGCGATGCCGAGAGAGGCGCTCTCACGAATGATCGAGCTCCTTTCCGAGGACGAGGTGCGAGAGCTGGGCCGATGGGCGGGGCAGGATGCCTATCGGGCGTTCACGACGTTCATGTTCAAGCATCTGGACCTGGACACGGTACTGCAGGTCATGCCCAAGCTCGCGTCGAGATACACGAGGGCTTTTGAGTACGAAGAGAAGCGAGACGGTTCTCGGACCGTCATCGTCCTGAAACACGGCAGCGGCCACAAGTACTCCTTGTTCTACGAGGAGGTGGCGCGCGCCCTGTTCGCCGACCTCGGCGGCCGAGGCATCCGGACGGAACCCCAGGAGAACGCGGTGGTGCTCGAGTTCTTCAACCCACCAAAGACGGTCGCGACCGAGGGCGTGTCGGTCGGATCAAAGCAAAGTCTTCCTTCTACTGAGAGGGCCACACGCCCCCGAAAGGTCCCGACATAGCCGGATGCTTGACACTCCGACCTTCCTCTTGCGTCCTCCTGGAGCGACGGCTCGGTCACCGTTTCCGCCGCTTTCCGATCGCCTCGACCCGAGCCTCGATCGCGGTGATGCGTGACCGGAGCTCCTTGTTTTCGTCCTTCAACTTGTCCAGCTCCGCCTGTTGCTCGACTTTCTTCGCCGCCTCGGCGTGTTTCTCTCGGAGCGTCGCTATCGCCTTGCGGGCGTTCGTCCGAAGGTTGCTCATCGGTTCGGCTTCGGAGACTCGCTGGAGCTCATTCTCGGCCGGCGGGTATCCGAGCTCCCCCAACCCCAACGTCGCCCCGAGTCGGGTACGATAGTTCGGATCCCGAACGAGCATCGACAGGTGCCCGAGGACCTCGTCCCTCCGCGATTCGTGGAACGAGCCGAGCTTGCCAAATGCCAAGGCGGCCCCGTAGCGCACCATCTCGAGATATTCGTCCGAGGTCCGTTTCTCCAGCTCCGGGAAGCCCCGAGTGTCACGGAGGTTCGCGATGGCCATGCACGCCCCTCGCGCGAGGATCTCTCCCTGGGAACGCCGGTCCATACCCTTCACGATCGTTTCGAACGCCTGCTCGTGGCGGGTCTCGGCGAGCGCGAGGGCCGCCGCGTTCATCGGGTAATACCAGCCGTCGTCCCGGTACGCCTTCGCAAGCGCCTTGAATGCGACTTCATCTCTCCGGAAATTACCGAGGGCGCGGTACACGCCCCGGCGCACCCGACTGTCTTCGTCCTTCGTCCCGCTCAGGAGCGCGTCTCGCGCGGCCGCCGTCCCGATCTCCCCGAGGGCCACGGCCGCCTCGCGTCGGACCCCCCAGAATTTGTCTTTCTTGAGGGCGTCCTCGAGGCCCTCGATTGCCTTGGCGTCTCCGGCCAACTTGCCGAGATCCCGGCACGCTTCGATCCGCGGCCAGACAGACACCGCGTTCGCGAGTTGCCACAGCAGCTCGTCCCGCGCCTTCTTGAACGTCACCTTCTTCAGGAGCGTGTCGTCGGGGTCGAACAGGACCGCCCGAGGGCGTCGGGGCGCGTCGAACCGGAAGACCTGGTCCGCCTGCTCGATGCGAATCGTTTCCCTCTGGGTCCGATCCGGCCACGCGAGTTCCACGGAGGCCGGTACCTTGAACAGCGGCACCGGGTCCTTGACCTCTTGCGTCTGCTTCGTCCGCAGTTCGACCTGCTTCGCCGATTCGTCCCACGACCAGGAGAGTTCGAACTCCGGGTGGCCGGCGTGGTAGAGCCACTGGTCGAAGAAGACGTCGAGGTTCCGTCCGGTCGCCTCTTCGATCGCCTCCTTGAAATCGTTCGTCTCGACGTTCTGGCCCGCGAACTTCTTCACGTACTGCCGGATCGCCTTCCACCATAGGTCGTCGCCGAGTTCGTTCCGCATCATGTGAAGCACGTTCGCGCCCTTCTCGTACGTGTGGCGATCGAACATGTCGGACGGTTCGAGGAACTTCATCGTGACGATCGGCCGCTTGTAATTCTTGCTCGCTTCCTCCTGATAATTCTCGCGGTCCGTCTCGAGCTCCATGAGCGCGGCGTCCTTGCCGAAGAAGTGTTCCCACCACAGGACCTGGAAGTACGTGGCGAAGGATTCGTTCAGCCAGATGTGACCCCACGCCCGGCAGGTGAGGAAATCACCGAACCACTGATGGGCGAGCTCGTGGGAGAGGAGCCCTTCTGGCCGGTAGTCGTCGTACGCCTTCTCGTCCGTGAGACAGTACTCGGTCAGGGTCGTCATCGACGTGTTCTCCATGCCGCCGACGATGAACTCGGGGACGCAGACCTGCGCGTACCGCGGCCACGGGTATTTCTGGCCGGTGACTTCGGCGAAGTAGCGGACCATGTCGGGCACGTTCTGAAAGGCCCGATCCAGGAACGCACCGAGACCTTTCGGGACGTGCCCAAGGACCGGCACCCCGTCCGCGTCCCATTCCTTCGACTCGAACTCGCCGACCACCAGGGCGATCAAGTAGTTGGAATGCGGCTGGTCGAGGGACCAATGGTACGTCTTCGTCTTGCGGCGTTTATCAGCGGACACGTTCACGAGGCGACCGTTGCTCAGGGCCTCGTACTTCTCGTCGACGGTCGCGAGGACTTCCGAGGTGAAGCGCTGGTTCGGGTAATCGTATGAAGGGAACCAGTACCGGTTGTCCATATCTTCCCCCTGGGTCCAGGTGATCCGGGGCCGCTTCGGATTCGCCTTGTCGGGCCCGGTGAAGAAGATCCCCTTCCGAGGCTTCGCGTCGTACGAGATCCGAAGTTCGAACGCTTGGCCCGCTTTGCGTGCCTTCGGCAGGTGGATCGAGAGGGTTTCTCCATGGAGCTCCCACTCGAGTTCGTGGCCGCCGTCGTCGAGGACCTTGCGGATGTTCAGGTCCCCGGCGTCGAGGGCGACCTCGGTGAGGCCGTCGTTGATCGGCGCGAGGCGATGGGTTACGGTGCCGGAGACCGTGCCCTCCCGGTCATCGATCATGATCTCGAGGCGGAGGTGCTGAAGGAGGAACGTCCGATCCCGCGGAGGGTGCTCGGGCGCATCCGGCGGCGCGAAGGCCTTCTCTCCTGCCATCAGAAGACCGAGTCGGCGGCACGATTCCGAAAATTCGCTCACCGAGAATCCCCGGCCATCCAGCGCGGCGG
>WNEP01001018.1_pt1 | contig 14455 bp, 16 predicted proteins | sample 5399961 | NCBI WGS metagenome assembly WNEP01 (sample SAMN13153329, study PRJNA577476) | soil metagenome | isolation source: 20 cm grassland meadow soil pre-rain plot 5 | place: USA:California | collected 2015-09-08 | reverse complement strand
AGACCAAACCCAAGGGGATGACGCACTGGAGCTGCCGAACCATGGCCAAAGCCCAGGGCGTGAGCAAGAGCACGGTGAACCGGCTTTGGCAGTTACACAACCTCAAGCCGCACCTGAGCCGCACCTTCAAGCTGTCGCGCGATCCCAAGTTCATCGAGAAATTGACCGATGTGGTGGGTCTGTATTTGAACCCACCGCAGAAGGGGATCGTGTTGTGCGTGGATGAAAAGAGCCAAATCCAAGCCTTGGACCGCACCCAGCCGGGCCTGCCCCTGAAAAAAGGGCGGTGCGGCACGATGACACACGACGACAAGCGGAACGGAACCGCCACGCTCTTCGCCGCGCTCAATGTATTGGACGGCAAAGTCATCGGACAGTGCAGTGGCCGGCATCGCCATCAAGAATTCCTGAGGTTCCTGCGCCGCCTGGACTGGGACTTTCCCGGGGACCAGGAACTGCACCTGGTGCTGGATAACTACGGGACGCACAAGACCCCGGAAGTCGAGCGCTGGCTGAAACGGCATCCTCGTTTCGTGCGGCACTTTATTCCCACCAGTTCCAGTTGGGTCAACTTGGTGGAGCGGTGGTTTGGGGAGCTGACGGAAAAGGCGGTGCGTCGGGGAGCGTTTTTCAGTGTGCCGGATTTAGTGCGGGCCATCGAGGAGTTCTTGGCCGCGTGGAATGAGAATCCGCGACCTTTCGTCTGGACGGCCAAACTCGAGGATATCTTGAAGAAGATTGAGCGCGCCCGGGCGAAATTGGAGTCGATAAAACCGGGCAGCACCGAGCCCCGGCGCCGCCGGAAAGGAGAAGAATAGTCTGGCTAGTTATTCCTGGGACAGTACACTAGCTTCCGCCAAAGGGTTGTCCGTGGAGGACTACCTTGAGCAGCTCGTGGAAAACCAGCTACCGCTCAAGGTGGACGATGTGGCATGCTCGGAGGGCAGTGGCATGGTTTGGGAAAACGGGCTATTTGTCTACCGTACCGGCAGGCCCCTGCCATCGCGTGTAGTCGATGATGGTATCCGCCAAGTCCGCGAAGAAAGGGCGCAGCACATCCTGGGCAAGCGTTCTTGAAGCTGTTCTTTGACAGCTCTGTTCTGGTTCCGGTCTTTTACGCTGACCATCCGCAGCACGCATCTAGCACAAAATTATTCCTAGCCGCAGGAAAAGACGATTTCTGCGCGCTCCGCACGCTCGGCGAGGTCTACGCGACGCTCACCGGCCTGCCTCTTCGGCCCCGCATCACCGGGCCGGAGGGCATAAGCGTTGTAAAGCAAATACGCGAAAGGCTCACCCTGATTGCGCTCAGTGAGCAGGAATATGTTTCCGCTCTTGAGCAAGCTTCCTCTGGGACCATCGTCGGTGCAGCCGCTTATGATGCACTCATTTCTCATTGTCATTGTGCTCTGAAAGCGGGAGCGGATATTTTGCTGACCTGGAATGTCCGCGATTTTACAAGGCTCGGCTCTGCTGTTGCTCAGGTCGTAAAAACGCCGCTGGAACTGTAGTTACGACCCTAGACCTTCCCAACACTATTTTAGCTGGGACAGCGGGATGATCAGGCCGCCGACGGCGCCTGTGCTCGAGTCTTCGACCAGAAGGCGGAGAGTAGTTGTGCCGGCGTGAAGGTGGACGGTTTGGCGAAACAGCATCCCGGTTTTGAGCAGAGCCGCATACTGGTTGTCAGTGAACTGCAGATTGAACGCCCTGTCCGATTTCTGCAGCACCTTGCCGGTCGCGTCCTGCTCAATCGTGTACACAGCGATCGCTCCCTTGCGCAGACTGCGCTCTTGCGCGAGCCGAACGTTGCGGACGTCGATCGTGCATGAGAGGTTCAACGAATTTGGCTCCGGCTGAGATACGCAATCCACTCTTGCCTCGAGAGGAATCAATGAGGACTCAACGGGACTCTGCAGGCTCGCGACCAGCATCTGCTGGTTGTGGTCTTCCTTAGCGGCAACATCCTGGTATGCGAAATACCCTTTGGGGTAGCGAAGTGTCAGTCCCTTGCGTGTCTCTGGCGAATTGATACGGTGGCAGTGAAACGATCGGATCCGCGAAACGCGCTACGCTTCAGAACTCAAATACCGAATGATTTCGTTGGGAGCTTGTGCCGACGTTGACCGGATACCGCAGCGAGCGCGAGTCTTTGACAAATCAGGCAGCCACCGGGGTCTGATAGAGGGCTCGACAGTGTGGTTGCCAGCGAAACGAGTGGAGATTGGCTGGTGGCCGTGACGTGGGCGTATCCGGCGTTTGCCCTTCCAGCGAGTTATGGGTGCGATGGTTGTTGAAGTAGGTCCTGAAATCGAGCAGCTTGTCTTCGAGGTCTGCCGTCGTCCAGAACAACATGTGATCCAAGTATTCCCGCCGCAGGGAGCCGATCAGCCTTTCTACGAATGGATGGGACAGGGGGACGTAGGGGATGGTCTTGATTTCTACCGTCTTCAGTATCCGCAGATTGGCTTGCCATTGGTGGAACCGATAGAGCGGATCATTGTCAGAGCTGAGGTACTTCGGCATCCAGCATTGCCCACGAATGGCGCGGTTGAACATCCGACAGAGTGCGGCACCATCGACCGTTCCCGCATGCACGCCGAATCCAATGATCCGGCGCGTGAACTGATCCATGACCACCAGGACCCAGTGGGACCGCAAGGTGGCGGGCTCGCACCTGAATAGATCGATACTCCAGAGGCTGTCTTTCATATGCCCAAGGAAAGTCAGCCAGGAAGGACCACCGGAGTCCTGCCCCGGCCGGTAGCGCTGCGCGAGAATCCTGCGAACCACGTCTTTGTCGATTTGGATCTGAAACGCCAAGGCGATCGGTTGAGCGATTCGCGGACAGCCCCAGTTGGGATTCCGTTGTTTCCTTTCGACTACCGCCCGGATGAGCTCCGCACTCGGCCCTTTCGGGCCGGGCTTCCGACGGCGATTCGGGGAGAACAGCATTCGGTACTTTCCTTTGCTCAAGGCTTTATGAAGGGCTAGCAGTGTCGAAGGCTTCAGAACGATTGCGGCACGGAGCAGGCGAGTGGGACGCACCAAGAGCGCCATCAAGCCGGCGAGGATGCGGTCCGAGGTGCACAAATTCGGCGATCGTTGCCGGGATCGATTCACGATCAAGAGTTGGTGCTTGAGGATAAGGAACTCGGCAACTATGGAACGGACACCGCCAGGACCGAGCAAGCGGGCCAGGGTAGCAATGAAATGGATAAACAGAATGACCAGATTGCTCATCGCAGAATCGTAGCAGGAAGGGAAATCCCAAGGAAATATGGGCAAAACAACAATTCGCCAGCCACACGAAGCGATGGCGCGAAGCATCTTTCGCGAAATCTTCTTCTGATACGGCCGTGTGCCGCTGGAGCCAGTCGGACCACGACATTTTCTCAAACCCCTTCCACAATTCACCGTTTACGGTTTTCCATACCTGGCGAACCTGTTCGTGCGACGGAATGGCGGCTTGGGACTTGTCGGGATTAGAGACGAAGGCGACATCGAACTCGGGATGAAACCGATCTCCGAGCCCCAACAGCGGCAGCATCGCGTCATGCATCGCCGTGAGATGTCCCCACAAGTAAAGCAGCCTGTTTCGACCCGGCGCTATTTCCCGCAGGACCACCTCGGACGAGAGTCCTCCAAAAAGCTTGTCCGCCCGGTCGAGTTGTGCCTTCCATACCTTCAGCCCGAGAGCCACATAAGAGCCTTCGTTTGTCATAGCTTCATTTCCTCAACACTACGGCAGGTTCACCGCGTCGAAACTCAAGTCATCGGAAGTTAGGGGGCCCCCGCTCTGCTGCTCGTCATAGTGATGCTCGTACACTACCCGCGAACCGTTCCATTTCCGGAGGGCCCGCCAAGTCACCGTGCACGTTCTGCCGGACACGCCGACCAAGTCGAGCGTCCACGCGGAATGCGTCTCGCCTGCAACATCTCCAGGAATGGCGGTCTGTCGAATGGATATCGATAAACCACCGACTTCGGCCATCACGTGAAGCGGAACCAGGAAGGTGGCCAAGAGTGAGCGCACTCTGTCCTTTCCACGAATCGGTTCTTCCGCGGTTTCGCTGCTTACCTCGATATCGTCGGCGTAAAAGGCCTCGAAGATCTCAAGATACTCTTCGAAGCTTTCGCTGATCTCAGCCCGGACGATCGCCGAGTTTAGGGCGCGTTCTCGAGTCCGAGAACTTGCGTATAGATCGCGATCAGAATAATCGCCGGCGACGAAGCTATGTTCCCTGGTCATTGCCCTGTCCATAGTTGGTTTTTGTTTCTGCCCTTCCAGCTCCCTCATTTCACCGCAGCGATGGACGGGTTGCTGCGTACGTCCCACCCGCCGCCAAGTGCGCGGAAGGTACGCACGGCAGCGCGGGCCGCATCCGCTCGGGTGCTCTCCACGTCATTTCGTGCAACAAGAAGTTGACTATCCGCGTTCAGAACGTCGGTCAGCGGAATTGCGCCGGCCTTGTAGGCCCGCTCTGAAAGATCGCGAGCCCGCGTAAGCGAGGTAACTTCACCTTGCAACTCCTCTAGGCGGACCTGCGTCTGCGCAAGCTCCATCAACGCATTCTCGACATCTTCCGCGGCTCTCAAGGCGGCTTGCCGATACCCGGCAAGCGCTTCGGCATACGCGCCGCGCGATTGCGCGACTTCGGCTGCGACCTTTCCAAAATCGAAAAGCCGCCATCGCAGCGCTCCCGTCCCGATGGGCTGGAACGCTTTCCCGTTGAAAAGAGTGCCTCCGCTGGTGCTGTCGAAACCAAGCGCGCCGGAAAGCGAAACCTTCGGGTAGTAGTCCGAAATCGTAACACCGATTCGTTCGTTCGACGCGGCAAGCCGGCGCTCGGCCGCGATGATGTCGGGTCGGCGGCGCAGGACATCCAGAGGCTGGTCGGCACCGGTGATTGCGGGGATTCCGGGAATTGCGCCTGACTTGGAAAGCTCTTCGGCGTACGTTCCCGGCTGAGCGCCCATGAGGACGTCGAGACGGTTCAGCTGGGCTTCAAGGGCCACACGCAAGGAGGGCACCGTCGACTTGGCTTGCTTGAGAAGTGCTTCCGCCTGGGCAACTTCCCGATCGTCCGCCACTCCCACCCGTCGACGCACTTCGACTAACTCCAGAAGATGTGTATCGGTATCTATGAGTTGCTGCGCAACCGCAAGCCTCGCCTGATACTCCCTCACCTGAAGGTAGGCGTCCGCCGCCTCGGCGGCGACGGTGATTCGAGTTCCGACTTGGTCGGCCTGCGCAGCCTGGAGTTCGTCAGCAGCCGCAGCTTTGCCGCGGCGCAGCCCCCCGGAAAGATCGATTTCCCAACTCGCCGCAGCTCCAACTGTGTACTCACGTTGATCGCGGCTGTACCCGGGAAAACTATTCGCTACAGAACCTAGTGGACTCACGACGCTCTGGTGCAGAGCCGTGCCCGTCGCCTCCAAATCAGCCGTCGGCAGAAGTTGCGCGCCCGCCGCTGCTGCTGCCGCTCGCGCCTGGCGGACACGCGCAAAGGCAGCGGCAAGATCCAGATTTTGGTCCAGGGCGCGCTGCACGACAGTCACGAGCATCGGATCGTTGAAGCCTGTCCACCAACTGTCGAGAGGCGGTGCCGGAAATTCCGGCTTCGCCGCACTGGCCCCGACGAGATTGTGAAATGGAGCAAGATTGGTGGTGGGCTTCACATAGCGTGGACCCACGGCACAACCACCTGCAAATAGGCTGAAGGCAAGAACGATCGCCGTCGCTTTGAGCGCGGCTTGACTCAATTCGCGTTCCTTACGGTCACGGCCGAAATTGCGGATGAAAGTGTAAAAGGCGGGTGTGAAAAGAAGACCAAAGCAGGTCACGCCCAACATCCCGAACAGTACCGCCGTGCCCAGTGACCGCCGCATTTCGGCAGCTGCTCCCGTTGCGACTGCCAGCGGGGCAACCCCCAGGATGAACGCAAAGGACGTCATCAAGATCGGCCGGAGGCGCGTACGTGCGGCGTGCACGGCGGCTTCACCGGCGGCCGCGCCCTCTTCTTCTTTCTGCCGCGCGAATTCAACAATCAGGATCGCGTTTTTGGCGGCCAGGCCGACAAGTACGACGAAACCGATTTGTGCCAGGATGTCGATCGGCAAGCCGCGTGCCCGCAGGCCGCTTACCGAGGCGAGGAGACACATCGGCACAATCAGAACGATCGCCATCGGCAACTTCCAGCTCTCGTATTGAGCCACGAGCACGAGGAACACGAAGAGGGCCGCTGCGCCGAAAACAGCCAGCGTGGGAGTTCCATGCTGCTGCTCCTGGAAGGAGAGATCCGTCCATTCGAACCCGATACCTTGCGGAAGAACGTGGTGGGCAAGCTCCTCCATGCGGAGCAGCGCGGTACCAGAGGCGACACCCGGAGCAGCGACGCCTTGGACCTCGGCGGCCGGAAAAAGATCGTAGCGCGGCACACGGTACGGGATCGTGTTGTCCTTCAATTGTGCCACCGTCCCAATCGGCACCATTTCACCGGACGTATTGCGAACTTTCAGTCGCGTGATGTCCGGCTGGTTGCGTCTATATTGGCCGTCGGCTTGCACGACCACTTCGTACGTCCTGCCCAGTAAGTTGAAGTCGTTCACGTATTGAGAGCCCAGATAGACTTGCAGCGTCGAAAACACGTCGGTCGGGGTGACCCCAACCTTCTCCGCCTTCACGCGATCGATGTCCGCATAGACGGAGGGTGATCCTGTGTTAAACAACGTGAACGCCCCGGCGAAATGTGGATCCTTGTTCGCGGCAGCGACGAGATCATTCGCCGCCCGCACAACGGCGTCCGAACCAAGCCCGGCACGGTCCTCCAGCATCATCTTGAAACCACCGGCACTGCCGAGGCCCTGTACCGGAGGAGGCGGAATGGTCAGCACACGCGCATCCTTGATCACGGAAAGACGCTCACGCAGGTCGGCCAATACTGTGTTCGCGTTTACGCCGGGAATTTCATGGTTGTAGAGCGAGGGCAGGCTGGAAAAAATCGTCGCGGAATTCGACGCTACCGTCGATGTCGTCGCATCGAGGCCCGCGAAGGGCGCAACGTGTTCAACGCCGCGCGTAGTGAGGATGATATCGGTCGCCTGCTTCACCACCTCCTCTGTCCGTGCGAGCGTCGCTCCGGGAGGAAGCTGAACGATGGTGATCAGGTATCCCTGATCCTGCTCCGGAATGAAACCCGTTTGCGCTCGTGAGAACTCCAGCCCGGCAAGGCCGATCAGCGCGACGTAGATCACGAGAACAATAGCCACTCCTGCCACCAGACGGCGTGTCAGATTTCCATATCCGTTCGACAAATTCTCGAAGCCGCGATTAAACCAGCCAAACCCCGAATGGAGAAAACGACCCACCAGGCCGTGCGACGAAGCACCTTGTGGATCGTGGTCTTTGAAGAGCACCGCGCACAGAGCCGGGCTCAACGTCAGCGAGACGAAGCACGATATGACTGTCGACGCTGCGATCGTCACGGCAAACTGGCGAAAGAACAGTCCGGAGATTCCCGAGAGGAAAGCAGACGGAACGAAAACGGCGCACAACGTGAGCGCGATCGAAATCAGTGCTCCACCGACTTCGTCCATCGTCTTGTGAGCGGCATCCGACGCCGACATGCCGGAGCGCATATTGCGCTCGACGTTTTCGACAACAACGATCGCGTCGTCGACGACGATGCCGACCGCGAGAACCAAGCCAAATAGCGAAAGATTGTTCAGTGATATCCCGAGCGGATAGAGAACCGCAAACGTCCCGACGAGAGAGACCGGAATTGCGATCACCGGGATGATCGAGGCTCTCCAATTTTGGAGAAACAGGAACACGACGCCGAGCACGAGAAGGATTGCGATGAAGATTGTGAGGACCACCTCGCGGACCGATTTGGCGATGAAGGTCGTCGGATCGTAGATGATTTTGTAATCGACGCCTTGGGGGAATTCCCTTTTTAGGTCTTTCATCGCCGACAAGACTTCATGTTCAACCGCGAGCGAGTTTGCACCCGGCTGGGCGTAAATCAGGAGCGCCGTCGCGTCGCTGCGATCCATGTATGCAGTTGATCCATAATCAGCGGCACCCACCTCGACGCGGCCGATGTCGCGCACCCGGGTCACCCTTCCTTGTTTATCCGATTTGACGACGATGTCACCGAATTGCTCGGGTGTGGAAAGCCTGCCGAGTGCCTCCACGTTGATCTGATAAGCCTCGTGCGCCGGGGCGGGCGGCTGATTCAGAATCCCAGCCGAGACCTGCAGGTTCTGGGCGCGCAGTGCCACGAGCACCTCACTGCCGTTGAGATTGTTCGCCGCAACCTTGTCGGGTTCGAGCCAGATGCGCATGGCGTACTCGCGGCCGCCCTGGAACTGCACATCTCCAACACCTTCGAGGCGCGCGAGAATGTCCTTTACGTGCAAGGTTGTGTAGTTTGAGAGATACAGGTTGTCACGCGAACTATCCGGCGAGTAGACGTGAATGGCCAGGAGTATGCTCGGTGTCGCCTTCCTCACTTGTACACCGAGACGCTGTACGTCTTCCGGCAACCGTGGCAAAGCGTCCTGGACACGGTTTTGCGTCAGCATCTGTGCGACGTTCAAGTCGGTGCCGATGCGGAAGGTAACCGTGATCGTGAGCCTGCCGTCTCCGGTCGACTGACTGCTCATGTAGAGCATGTTCTCGACGCCATTGATCTGCTGTTCGAGCGGCGTCGCTACGGTGCGCGACACCGTATCCGCGGATGCGCCCGGATACACCGTGGTGATCTGCACTGTGGGCGGGACGATTTCCGGGTACTGTGCGACCGGCAGAATCGCGAGCGCACCAAGCCCGAGCAGTGTCACGAAAGCGCTTAGTACGATCGCGAAGCGGGGGCGTTCGATAAAGAAATGTGTCAGGCGCATGTTTTGGTCTCTCTTTAGTCCTGACCGCCATCAGAACGGATCGTGCCGTCCTGGGTGGCGACTTTGGTTCCGGGCGCGGCGTGCAGTAGCCCATCCAAGATGACTCGGTCGTTCGGCGCGAGCCCGGACCGGATCACTCGCAAACCGTCGCGAATCTCCCCTACTTCCACTCGCTTTGGCGCGACCGTCCCGTCCGCCGAAACCGTCATAACCATGTGTTGCGATTGGTCAGGCAACACTGCAGTGTCCGGCACGAGGAGCGTCGGTGAAGGAGGAGCGACGACCAGTCGAACACGAGCGAACAGGCCAGGAGTCAAAACCAGATCGGAATTCGCAACCATAGCCCTGGCGTGGATTGTGCCGCTCGAACGGTCAAGGACATTGTCCAGGAAATCGAATACGCCGCTTCGCGCGTACTGATTGTCGTCGCCGAGCGCAACCTCAACCTTTTGGACATGCCCTCCCTTGAGGGGCCCGCGATACTTGGAGTACGCGAGGAAATCAGACTCGCTCATATCAAAGTCAAGGTAGATCGGATCAAGCGAAACGAGCGTCGCGAGCAGTGTCGTCGGACTCGTCGCTGTGCGACTGCCAGCAATTAAATTGCCTACCGAAACGAGATGCGTGCCCATGCGCCCTGTGAACGGCGCCGTAATCCGGCAATGGTCGAGGTCGAACTGTGCATCGCGGATTCGGGCTTTGGCCTCTTCGACAGCAGCGCGCGCCGACCGCTGATCGGATATGCGCTGGTCAACGTTTTCGACTGATCCAGCATTGCTTTGCTCCAGATCCTTGGCACGGTCAAGTTGCCGTTCAGCCAGTTGCAGTCGAGCCGCAGCAACCTCAAGCTGGGCGTTCGCTTCGGCAAGTGTGATTTCGTAGGGTCGAGCATCAATTGTGAAAAGGAGGTCGCCCTTCCGAACAATGTCCCCGTCCTTGAAAAATATTCCAGTAAGCGTACCGCCTACTTGCGCGCGCAGTTCGACTTGCGAAACCGCCGCGAATTGGCCAAGGAAGCCCAACCGCGTATCGATGTCTTGCGCCAGCGGCTTGCTCACCACGACTTGTGGAAGTGCAGCAGGCGCAGCACCGGCGGAACTTCCACTCGCCCCAGGCGAATACTTGAGCCATGCACCCACAAACACTATCCCTGCCAGCCCAGCGGCAACCCACAGCTTGGCCGACGTTCGTCCACTGATCCGCCGCCCCTTGTTATCCGCCCGCTCGTCCGACGCCAGTTCCGTTTCCGTCAGCATTTTCTTAGTTCTCCTGATGTACTGTTCTTTTAATATGCACAATTAAAAGCAAAAAAAGTCAATGCGTCTTGTGCCGGATCTGACCAACCAGATTAGCCAAGGTGATTTTCGCGAGCGAGCTCTCGAAGCTGTTCTGAGCCTGAGAAAGTAGCTCCGACATGCACTCCTTGAGGTGGCAGCTGACCGGACACCTCTTTTCCACAGGATAGGAGTGAATCGCAAACGCCGGTGGTGCCGCACTTGCACGGTATATGTCGAGCAGCGTGATTTGTCGCGGAGAACGCGAAAGCATGCTCGCTCCGCTCTTGCCCCGCTTTGTTACGACCAAGCCCGCTTTCGAGAGCTTGGAGAGCGACTTTCGAACGAAAGTAGGATCGGCGTTCACACTGTCGGCCAGGATCGTCGACGAGATTTCCTCGCCGGGGAAGTAACCCAGGGCAGCCATAATGTGCGCGGCAACCGCAAATTGGACGCTTTTCACTGACATAACTTCTCCTGCACGCTATGTGATGCTTAAAAACACAATTGGTTATACTTCTTTTGTTCCCAGGTGCCAGCCTTCCGATTCCTGAACGATCCGCAGAATGAGTTAAATGAACCGCGGGATTACGCCCCAGGCATCCGATAACCGCGACCTTTATCTAAGCCCTATCCCGCTGGCGCAACTCGAAAACTCGAACCCCCGGCGAGGGTCTGCTAACTAGCCGTCGTGCAATTCTGTCATGAGGGCGCCAGGCAGGCATTTCATGCTTGGGCCATGATGCCTTGCGCATACGGACCTCCGTTCCTCTCCGCGCATCGCAGCGTAGCGTGCCTCTTCTCGGCTCATGCCGGCGCGGCTATTTGCTGTTCGAGATGAAATTGAATCTCATCATGTAATCGTTTAGCGCTTCGATTGCGACCGAACAAAGTCTGCAACCTGAGCCAGAATCGCTGAACCCACAACATGACATCTCACTCCTACGTCGTTTCTACTACCAGGTTGATTGCTGCGGACAAGCGACTCCAATTCTCCGCTTCCTTCTCAAGCTGTGCGCGTCCCGCGGCGGCCAACGAATAAATTTGGCTTTCCTTCCCGTCTTGGTTTCCTTCCATTTGGCCTTGATCCACGCTCGCTGTTCCAACCGATGTAAAGCCGGGTAGAGGGATCCTTGCTGGACCTGAAGCACCTCACCGGAGATTTGTTGAATGCGCTTGGCAATCGCCCAGCCGTGCTTGGGTTCGAGCGAGACCGTCCTCAAAAGGTCGAGTGTTCCTTGGACCAAATCGTTTGGCTTCGCCATACTATGGTTATCTACAATAAGAATTGTAGATTGTCAAGGGGTGGCTATTCGGCAATGGTCGCTACTACGATACTTGGGAGATCAGCGTGACTGGACTGGATCCCGCGACCTCCTGCGTGACAGGCAGGAGTTCGTTGCCACTTAATTGGGGTCTGGCGTGGAGCGGTGAATCAGGGACAGGCCGCTCTGGTATAATAAAGGTACAGCATAGTCGATTGTCTCGGCTCTGGAGGTAGAGCGATGAGTGTGTTGCGTTCCCAACCGATCGCTGAACAGGGAGCCCGTGCTTGGCGCGAGCGGTTCGTTGAGAACGCTGTGGCCAATGTCCGCCTCGAAGGGCTGGAACCAAGTCCGAAGGCACTGGAGATTTGGCAAAGGTACATTGAGGGTGAGGTCTCCGTTGAACAAGTCGGAGAACTGATTCGAGCCCTCCCGACAGGTGTGTAGTTTCCTCGATGAGTTCCGACCCGTACGTTTATCCGGGTACAACGGTCCTCAAAAACATTCCTGGGATTCGTAATCAGGAAATACTAGACCGCTTTGAAGCGGACCGAGTGGGACAACGGTCCTTAGAGCTTATAGAACGTCCGCTATCCGGGCTCTTCGATATTGAACACCTGCAAGGAATTCACCGTTACCTGTTCCAAGATGTCTACGAATGGGCCGGAGACTTTCGAACGGTCGACATCGCAAAAGGGAATTCATACTTTGCCCACGTGCCTTACATCGAGTCTACGTTGAAAGGCCTATTTTGGGGAATTGTCCGAGGAGCGACATCTTCGTGGCTTAAATCAAGAGCGGTTTGCCAGTCGCTTGGCACAGACTCTAGGAACACTGAACGCCGTGCATGCTTTTCGAGAAGGAAATGGAAGAGCGCAGCGAGAATTCGTGCGAGAGCTCGCGTACAAGAACAGCTATTGGATTGATTGGAGCAAAGTTTCACGAGAGGAACTGTACCAGGCGAGCGACGCAAGTTTCATGCGTGGTGACAACACGTTTTTCGAGAAGTTGCTAAGGCGAGCAATCGAGCCGATTGACCGAGACAAGCTCCCACCACCGGGCGCAAGGAGGACCTTGCGCGTGACGTGACGTCGGAAATCGGCTCCTAAGAATAACGAACCAGGGGAAGTAATCGTACGCAAATGCTTGGAATTACGGTGGGAGCGATGACACTCACCTAGGTCGACCGTGACAGTGTAGGATTCTAACCAATCGCGCTGGTTAGTTTACTCAACAAGCAGTAAATTCCAGGTCATGCTAAAACCCTGCAAATAAGGGTTTTGCAAGATTCGCATACAGCGCACTGGCTGCCTGCTACGCCCCTGACTGCAGACGCTTCTTGGACCGCCAATAATCCGCCAACAAAAGTCGGTGCGCTCATGCGAAATTCATACTAACGCAGATACGCCCCTTCGTCATGCTCACCCACGGAACTTGTCACGCACGGAATTCTCTTTTTTCCAAGCGCCAATGCGCACTTATGGCGAGCAGGGAATCGCTGGGAATTGCTGAAACCAGCTGTGTCCGGCCCGGCTGAGCTGGCGACATGATCTGAAGAACCTCCGGCGCCGTTAACTGAAGATCCCGCTGTGGCCGTGTTTGCAGTCAATTTCTCCGAAGACACACCCGCCGCGTGGCGCGCGCTGCAACCCGCCGGCACGGACACGGGGCGCGACACGTCGCCAGTGAATTGACCTGTTTCCCCACGTGCAACCACAGCCGGTAGAGAAGATGACCCGGCAACCCTCCGGTTGTGCCTCCGCCTCAGCTTCGGAATTGTAGAACAGGTGCAAGTTGACCCAATGCCGTAATTAGCGTATATACAGTAATGTGTTCTCTTGGGATGCGCGCAAAGCCCTCGCTAACCTCAAGAAGCACGGAGTCTCTTTTGAGGAGGCGGCTACTGTCTTCGCCGATCCCAATGGGCTGGACTACGATGACATTGAACACTCGGAGTCGGAGCTTAGATTCGTACGAATCGGTTTCTCCCCTATCGGCCGAATCGTCTTTGTTGTTTATACGCGACGAGTGAAGTATGACAAAGAAACGATTCGCATCATCAGCGCACGCCAGGCAACGCGCAAAGAACGCGCGGCATATGCCGGATAGCATGCTCGACCTGACGGATATTCCCGAAGCGACAGATGCTCAGCTCCGCCGTGCTCGCCGTGTCGGGCGCCCATCTACTGGAAACGCTAAACAACTGATCGCCATCCGGATCTCTCCGAAGGTGCTCGCGCGCCTCCGCCGCCTCGCCGCCAAACAGCACAAGCCCTACCAAACCTACATCCACGAACTCCTCGAACAAGCCGCCGGCAAGAAGGTCGCCTAAATGCGGCTAAAACCAGGCGCGAAATCCGCCCGATAGAGGCGTTCGTCTCCGCCTACGAAAATGGGTCCTGCGTCGGGGATCGCCTGGAAATCCCTAATCAAAGCATAGACGGCGGTGTGGATGGGTTTATCAGACGGGGATCCGACGGGTTCACGACCTAGCTCGGCCGTGACAGGGTGAAGCCCTAACGAGAGGGCAGCGTTCTAACCGCGCTCGTCTCCGGCTCGCTGTGAAGCCTTCCATTGAAGTGCGCTTGAACGTAAAGCTTGGAGGTCTGCACCTTGGGTCTCCTAGCTCCAGATAGAGAAGATCGTGAACAACTGGAGCCTGTTGGGCGGTCTTGGGGGCTGCGAAGCTCATAAGCGCAAGGAAAACCGCAAGAAAACCTTTGCGCTAAACTTGCGCTAAACGATGGGAAATGACGGGCAACGACTGGCAATGACGGGCAGTTAAGTCGTTGAAAAGATTGCTAAGTCGTTTGTTTAGAGAGGCAGGGCGCCGATTCGTAATCGGCAGGCCGCGAGTTCAACTCTCGCCCTCGGCTCCAACTCTAGATGGGTCAAATAGTTTCAGAGTCTTCCTGGTAGATGCAAGGAGAGATTTCCAACGCGCGAAATCTCTGGCATTCTCGGTCACGAGTGTGGCCCCAGCCTGCGCAGCTTCCAGCGCGATCAGTA
>WNEP01001400.1_pt1 | contig 14468 bp, 20 predicted proteins | sample 5399961 | NCBI WGS metagenome assembly WNEP01 (sample SAMN13153329, study PRJNA577476) | soil metagenome | isolation source: 20 cm grassland meadow soil pre-rain plot 5 | place: USA:California | collected 2015-09-08 | reverse complement strand
GCAGATTCGTCTTGTCGACGACGTCGAAATCCACGATGCCGATGGTGCCCACGCCGGCCGCCGCGAGATACAGCGCCGCCGGTGAGCCCAATCCCCCCGCTCCGACGAGCAGCACGCGTGCGGCCTTGAGCTTCTTCTGCCCCTCGACGCCGACGTCCGGAAGGATCAGGTGGCGTGAGTACCGCAAGATCTCTTCGTGCGACAGCTTGGGCAGGGACGCCGCCTGCGGCGCCCCTACATGAACCGCCGTCCCCCCGGCAATGCTGGGAATGATCGACACGGTGTCCCCCGCCTTGACGGGCGTGTCGCGCTGCGCCAGCTGGCGGATGTCGCGATCGTTCACGTACACGTTGACAAAGCTACGCAGGCGGCCGTCCTCCGCGAACAAATGACGCTTGAGCCCGGCGTGCTCGCCGGCAAGCTGCTCCAGCAGCTCGCCCACGTTTCCCCCTTCCAGCTCGAGCACGTCGCGACCGCCCACGTAGGAGCGCAGCGGCGTGGGAATCAATACGGTGACTGCCATACGGCCTTCCGTTCCTCGATGGTGATGGACTCCTCGGCGAACGTCCCGCGATCGTCCGCGAGGACCCAACTCTTGGGATCGCCGGCGCGCCCGGCGCCGACCCCGACGATCACGTACGAGAGCCACGGCCACGCATGCTCGCGATCGAACGCGGACGGCGCAGGCGGATGGTCCGGGTGCGAATGGTACACGCCGATCACCTCCAGCCCGTCGCGATCCAGCCGCTCCTGCGCGCGCCGGAACGACATCGGATCGATCAGGTAGCGGTTGCGCGCCGAGTCGGTCCGCTGATTGGCGAGCGGGACGAGCTGCAGCGCGACCTTGCGGTCGCCCTCGACCGCTCCGCCGATCAGGCCGCACGCCTCGGCCGGGTAGTCCGCTTCGCCGTGGTGGCGGATCGCCGTCAGCTGCCGGGGGTCGAGCACCAGCGTCATCGACGCTCCCCCGCGAGCCGCCCCCGCTCGCTCAAGTAGCGGTCCCCCGAATCGGGCGCGATGACCACGACTACGGCCGTGGAGGGCGGTGGAATGCGGTCGAGGGCGGTGAGAACCCGCTCCGCGGCGACTATGGCCGCGCCCGTCGACCAGCCCACGAACAGGCCCGCCTGCTTCGTCAGACGTCGCACCGCCTCCTCGGCCTCCTCCGTGGCGACGAACTCCGTCCGATCCGGTATGCGGGGATCGTAGATGCCCGGTACCAACGCCGTCTCCAGGTGTTTCAAGCCCTCCAGCCCATGAAACGGCCCATCGGGCTGTACCGCGATCAGCTCGATGGCCCGGTTCTGCTCCTGCAAACGCCGACCGGTTCCCATCAGAGTCCCGGCCGTGCCCAGCCCGGCGACGAGGTGAGTGATCCGGCCGCCGGTCTGGCACCAGATCTCCTCGGCGGTCGTGAGGTAATGCGCCCGCGGATTGGCCGGATGGTTGTATTGATCCGCGTACCAGTAGCGCTCCGGGTGCGCCGCGGCGAGCTCGCGTGCCTTCCGGATCGCCCCGTCCGAGCCGTCGAGCGGATCGGTAAAGATCACGTCGGCACCGTAGGCCTCGAGCAGCGCCTTGCGCTCGGCACTCGCGTTCGCGGGCACGCACATCGTGACGCCGATCCCCGCCGCGGCCCCGAGCATCGCGTACGCGATGGCCGTGTTGCCGCTGGACGCGTCCAGCAGGCGCTTGGCCGGCAGCTCGCCACGCGCGACGCCGTCGCGCAAGATGAACAGCGCGGGGCGGTCTTTCACCGAGCCGCCCGGGTTGAGCCACTCGGCCTTGAGAAAGACGGGCGGCAGCGGGCGGCCAAGAGCGGCAGAGGGCGGCAGAGGGATGAGCGGCGTATTGCCGACCAACCCCCACAGCGCCGGCTCGGCAGCGTTGCCCTCTGCCGCCCTCTGCCGCCCTCTGCCGCCCTCTACCGCCGCTTTCACTCCGCTCCCTTCGCGATCGGCGCGCCGACGAGGTTCCCCCACTCCGTCCAGGAGCCGTCGTAGTTTCGCACCTTCTTCACGCCGAGCAGGTACTTGAGGGCGAACCAGGTGTGGCTCGAGCGCTCGCCGATGCGGCAGTACGCGATCACCTCGTCCTTGCCGTCGATCACTTTGGCGCCCTTGTACAGCTGCACCAGCTCGTCGTACGGCTTGAACGTGCCGTCGGTCGCGACCGCCTTGCTCCAGGGAATGTTCTTGGCGCCGGGGATGTGCCCCGCGCGCTGCGCCGTCTCGGTCATCCCCGGGGGCGCGATGATCTCGCCCACGAACTCGGGCGTGGACCGCACGTCCACCAGGGCGATCTTCTTCGCCTTGAGCGCCTTCTCGACATCGGGGCGCTTGGCGCGGATCGCCGCATTCACCTTCTTGGGAACGGGGTAGTTGGTCGCGCGCACGTTCGCCCGCTCCGTGACGAGCGGCCGTCCCTCGGCGACCCACTTCGCCCGCCCGCCGTTCATCAGTTTGACGCTCGTGTGTCCGTACAGCTGCAACACCCAGAACGCGAAGGCCGCGAACCAGTTGTTGTTGTCGCCGTACAGCACGACGGTCGTCTTGGGCGTCACGCCTGCGCCCGACAGCAGCTGGGCGAACGCTCGCTTGTCCGGAATGTCGCGTCGTACGGGATCGTTGAGCTGCGACTGCCAGTTCCAGCCAACCGCGCCGGCGATGTGACCCGAGTCGTACGCCGTGGTATCCACGTCGACTTCGATCAGACGAACCCCGGGGTCCGCGCGATGCCCCGCCACCCAGTCGGTGGAAACGAGCACATCGGGATGTGCGTATGCCACGCTTACCTCCAATCGGTTTAAACCCGACAGCGCCGGTCGGGTTTCAGTTCAAAAAAAACGAACGGGAAGGCGGGACTAGTTCCCGGCCAGGACCCCGGCGATGTGGTACAGTTGCGGCTCATCGTGCGTCAGGTCCGCCAGCGAAATACCGGCCAACAGATCGTTGATCCGTTGTTCCAGCATTCGCCACACGGGCCGGATGCTGCACGACGCCTCCGGACTACATCGCTGAGGATCGACGGGATGGAGGTCGCAGTTGACTTCGAAGGTGACGTGCTCCGAGGCCTCGATGACGTCTTTCACCGAGATGGCCTGCGGCTCACGGGCGAGGTGGTAGCCGCCTTTGGCGCCGCGCACCGAGTCGACGAGGCCTGCGCGGCGTAGGCGCAGCAGGATCTGCTCGACGTAGTCGTGCGGCAGCCGCTCCTGTTCGGCGAGCTCGCGCGCCGCGACGGGGCCCTGCCCCGCACGCTTCGCGAGGTTGAGCGAGACAATCAGCCCGTATTCGGCCCAGGTGGTGACGCGCATGGGTGTAATATAGGGCGGCAGGCCCGCCCAACCCAACCCCGCCCCGGGGCGGCAGAGGGCGGCAAAGGGCGGCAAAGGGCGGCCGAGGGGCGGCAGATGCGCTCTGTGCCGCCATTTGCCGCCTACTGCCGCCCGTTGCCGCCTAGCCTCGGACTTACACTCACGCCCACCTGCACTCCGAAGACGTTTTCTCCCGAGTTGCGCTGCAGCCACAACAGGCGCGAGCTCAGGTTCCACATGACCCTGCCGCTGTACAGATCGACCCCCAAGCCGCCATGCGCGCCTTGGGCGATGCCCCGGTCCGAGCCCTGGGAGTAGACACCCGCGAGCAGGAATCCCGCCTCCCCATAGGGCCGTCCCCACGCCGAGCGGACCGATCGTTCGTACCCCGGGGCGAAAAGGATGGCGTTTTCCTCGCATCCCGTGGGCGGACAGGCGGCGGTGATTTTCAAGGGGGCGAAGTCGATCTGGAGCCCGAGGGTGCCCGCTTTCTTGGTCTCACGTCGAAACCGCGCGCCGACAAACGGCGCACGCGCGCGCAGCGTGCCCGAGATCGGGACGAGGAAGCTCGCCGCGGGTCCCACGGTTCCCTCGAGGAATTCGCCTTTGCGCACGGCGCCGAACGCGATAGACGCATTCGCGAGCGCTTCGAGCGCCTGGATCTGGCTCCCCGGCACCTCGAGGAACCGCCCCGCGACAGTTGCGACGGCGGCGCTACCGACATTCACACGGACACCGAGTCCGAACGCGAGCGCAAGCTGGCTGGTCGGAGACGCAGGGGAGCAGGCGATGAGGGAAAGGACGCACAGCGAGTCGACCTCGGTGACCCGCGCAAGGCCCACGGTCGTCAGCGAGAAGGGCGCGACGACCGCTCGAGTGCCCACTGGATAGTAGTAGGAGTCGAGGGCGAACAGGCTCAGACGGCGGATACCCTTGTCGGTGGATAGGTCGTTATAGCGGGCGATCGAGAGGCCGGCCTCGCCGTCGTCGCCGGTGATGAGGGCAGCCGATCCGCCGAACGACGAGAAGCTGTGGCTCGACCCGGAGCCATCATCCAAGGCGAGCGAGGAGTACGTCGGGCCGATGCGCATCCGCCGCTGCGCGTGCGCGGAGGAGATACCGGCAAGCCACAGCGCGGCGATGAGCCAGCATGGAGTACGCATGGGGAACGGATAACGAGCGAGAGGGGCCGGATTCGGTGACTCGAATCACGACCCCTCGCGTGACGCGGGTTACTTGACGAACACTCCGACGATGAACCCCGCGACGTTCAGGCGCACGAGCCACGACCAGAAGGTCGCCTTGAGCAGCGGCCGCACTTTGTCGTACCACACACCGCTGCCGAGCGTCGAGAGCGCGATGGTGCACGACCAGAGCATCGTCGCGAACTCCATCCCCGCCAGGGGGCCGCCGCCCTTGGCCCACAGGCCGGGCTTGAGCTGATGATAGAACCACGCCAGCAGCACGCCGAAGACCAGCGCCAGCGCCCCAGTCTTCAACATGGCCGGCAACATCATCTCCTTTTGCGCCTCAGGCGTGGGCGGCATCGTCCCGAAGGCGTGCATCTCCGGCCCGGTGAACACCTTTCCCCACGTCACGTAGTCTGCGAAGAACGCGCCGACGCCTGCGATCAGCCCAGCGACGATCCAATGCATACGTGCTCCTCCAGTAAAACATTGTGCACTGCAGACGCCCGTCCTCGGCTACTTGCGCTGCCCCGGCACTCCCAGTTCGGTCATGGCGAGAAGATCCAGCACTTCCTCGAGATCCTTGCCCTTGAGCACGCCCTTGTCCATCACCAGCTGGCGCACGGTGACGTTCTTCGCCACCGCCTCCTTGGCGAGCTTGGCGGCCTCGGCGTAGCCGATTTTCGGAGCCAGGGCCGTGACGAGCGCCGGGCTGCGCTCGAGCCAGTGCTCGCACTGCGCGCGGTCGGCCTCGATCCCGGCGACACAGCGCTCGGTCAGCACCCGCGAGGCGTTCGTGAGGATCCGGATCGAGAACAGGAGGTTGTGGGCGATCACGGGCATCATCACGTTGAGCTCGAGCTGGCCGGCCTCCGCCGCGGTCGCGACGGTCACGTCGTTCCCCAGCACCTGATAACACACCATGTTCACCATCTCGGGGATCGACGGGTTGACCTTGCCCGGCATGATGCTCGACCCGGGCTGCACCGGCGGCAGCACGATCTCGGCGAGCCCGGTCCGGGGTCCGGACGCGAGCAGCCGCAGGTCGCTCGCGATCTTTCCCAGGTCCATCGCGTAGGTGCGCAGCGCACCGGAGCAGGCAGCCGCATCCCCCATCGACTGCATCAGCTGCACCCGGTCCTTCCCCTCGCGCAGATCGAGCCCGGTGATCGCCCGGAGGTGCCTCACCATCAGCCCCGGGTATGCGGGCTCGGCGTTCAGCCCCGTGCCGACGGCGGTGCCGCCGATCCCGAGGTCGCGCAGGGCGTCCGCCGCCTGCGCGACGCGGTCACGGTTGCGCTCGATCGTGTGTCCGTAGGCGGTGAATTCCTGACCGAGCCGGATCGGCGTGGCATCTTGCAGGTGTGTCCGCCCGGACTTGAGGATGCGATCGAACGCCTGGCCCCTCGCGAGGAAGCCGGCGGCGAGCCGACCCAGGGCGTCGAGCAGCGCCGGCAGCTCCCTCAGCACCGCCAGCCGGATGGCGGTCGGGATCACGTCGTTCGTCGACTGGGCCATGTTGACGTGATCGTTGGGATGCACCGGCGTGTACGCGCCGCGCGCGCCGCCGAGCAATTCGTTCGCCCGGTTGGCGAGCACTTCGTTACAGTTCATGTTGTGCGACGTGCCGGCCCCCGCCTGGTAGGGGTCCACGACGAACTGGTCGCGGTGCTGTCCGGCGAGGACTTCGTCCGCCGCCCGCACGATCGCGTCGGCGAGCTTGGCATCGAGGCGCTTGGTCTCCCTGTGCGTCAGCGCGGCGGCCTTCTTGATGTGGATAACGGCGTCGACGAACGGAGCCAGGGGCGCGAGCTGGGAGATGGGAAAGTTGTGGCGGGCGCGCTCGGTCTGGATGCCGTACAGCGCGTCGGCCGGCACCGGCAGCTCGCCCAGCGGATCACGCTCGATACGGGTCGCGCTCATCTTGAATTAGAAAACCTCCATGACGGACGAATAGTACGCATTCTGCACTTACTTGGTCGGCTCCACGCGCAGGCTGTCGTTGAAGCGATTGAAGTACTCCGTCATCCCGATCACCAGCGTGATCTCGACGATCTGGCCCTCGTCCCAGGCCGCCCGTAGCCGCGCGTACAGCTCGTCCGTGACCTCGTGTCCCGAGCGGTGGACCACGTCGGCGTATTCGAGCGCCGCCCGCCACCCCGACTCGAGCGCCGCGATCGCCTCGCGGCCACCCCGGTCCTGCACGGCCTCCACCAGGTCGTCGCTCGCTCCCCGCTGTCTTGCCAAGACAGTGTGGGAGTTGAGTCAGTAGCGGCAGCGGTTCAAGTGCGAGATCCGCACCCACAAGAGCTCCTTGAGCAGGGGCGGTACGGTGCCTTCGTTCATGACGGTCCGGAAGTGCGCGATCATGGTGCGCAGGTGTGCCGGACGCAGCGCCACCGTGCGGAACATGTTGGGAACGTTGCCGCGCTCCCGCAGGTAGGTGTCGAAGATGGGCCGCACCTCGGGTGCGGCCTGGTCCGGCGTGAGCGGCGTGATCCGTGGATCGCTCATTGTGCCTTTCTGCGTTTGCCCCAGCCGATCTTGAACACCTCGACCGCCGCCCGATAGCCGATGGAGCGCACCAGCGCGTAGACGCCGAGCCCGGTCAAGAGGATGGCCGTGTAAAATCGCCACAGCAACAGCACCGTCACCTGGTGTGGGCCGAAGTCTCCGGCGAAGCCGTTCAAGAAGGCGACCTCGAGGCCGCCGCCGCCGGACGGCAGCGGCACCACGAGCGGCGCGTGGAGCAGCGCGAGGGCGCCGTAGAACATCTGCGCAAACGGGGGCCGGCCCGGCATGCCCCAGGCGAGCGCCGGCAAGATGAGCGCGCGCGCGACGATGCTCACCACGGTGAGGACCGCGCCGGCGCCCAGCGCCCACCGCGGAGCCCGGCGCACGTGCGCCCAGGCGACGCGCCACTGGCGCCGCACGCGGTGGCGGATGAACCCCGCCCGCGCCAGCCGCTGCAGCAGGTACACGGTGACGAGGACCACGAGCGCGATGATCTCGACGGTGACGAGCTCACCGGCCCGGTGGCGATGCAGCCAGGTTCGGGCGGCGTCCCGCCAGTCGGGCACGTAATAGCCGAACAGCGCCGCACCCACCAGCAGGAACACCGGCCATTCACACGCCACCTCGACGCCGATCGCCACGATGCCGGTGACGGGTCGCAAGCGCGCTTCGTTGAGACCGAGGAATCGCGCCGGCTCGCCTCCCAGCCGGTTGGGGGTGAGCTGCGACGCGGCTTCGCCGTACAGATTCAGGCGGAACGCGTGGCTGAACGACAGCCGGCCGCCCGCCGTCCAGGTCGCGAGCTGGATCCGCCAGGCGCGAGCGACGCAGTCCACGGCCAGAAGCGCCAGGGCGAGGAGGTGACTCATCCGAGAGTGCGGAATGTCGGGGGGAGGTTCGAGCCACGACATGCGCGTGCGCGATTCCGCATTCCGCACTCCACATTCCGCATTGGTCAGTCGGAGCAGTCGCCCAGCGGGTAGTTGAAGCCGCAGTTCGGGCACGGATTCCTGCAGCCCCATGGCCGGGGCCGGACCTCCGTGCCGCATCGCAGACAGGTCGGAAGCGGCGCTCTAGCCGAGCCGATGCGCGCCGGTGAGGAAGGGGTTGGCTCGGCGCTCGCGTCCCACAGTGGTTTCCGGTCCATGCCCGCAGTACACGATGGTCGAATCCGGGAGCGTAAGCAACTCGCGCTCGATGCTCTTCAGCAGCGTCTCGAAGTCGCCGCCGGGCAGGTCGGTCCGCCCGATCGAGCCCTGGAACAGCACGTCCCCGGCGAACGCCATACCGTGTCCCTCGAACACGACGCTGCCCGGCGAATGGCCCGGGGCGTGGCGCACGTGGAACTCGAGCGCGCCCACCCGCAACCGGTCGCCGTGGGCGAGCGCGCGATCGGGCGGGGGGAGCGCAGCGGCGCGCATGCCGAAGGCACTCGCCTGCTCCGGCACGTGGTCGTACAGCACCCGGTCGCCGGGGTGGAGGTATACGGGCGCCCCGGTGTCGGCCTTGAGCCGGGGAACGCCGAGCACGTGGTCGATGTGGGCATGGGTCAGCCAGATCGCCACGGGTTTCACGCCCGCATCCGCAACCTTGTGGGCAATCAGGCCCGCCTCCTCGCCCGGATCGATGACGGCGCATTCGCCGCCGGCTTCATCGATGACGAGGTAGCAGTTTTCGACGAATTGGCCGTTCGGGATCGGTACGACCTTCATGAGGCGATGCCCGCTTTCTCCCGCTCCCGCAAGGCTGTGAGATACTTCTCCACCGCGATCGCCGCGGTGGTGGCGTCGCCCACGGCCGTGGTGATCTGGCGGGTGAGCTGGCTACGCACGTCGCCCGCCGCGAACAGTCCCGGGATCGAGGTCATCATCCGCTCGTCGGTGATGAAGTACCCGCCGGCGTCGTGTTTGGCGTGCCCCTCGACCAGCCCCGAGTTGGGCTTGAAACCGACGAAGATGAACACGCCCCCGACCGCCAAGGTGACGTGCCCGCCCGTCGCCGTGTCCTCTAGGACAAGGTGATCGGTCCCGCGCTCGGTGCCCTTGATCTCGACGACGCGCTTGTTCCACACCAGCTCGATCTTGGGGTTCGCGAACGCGCGCTCCTGAAGGATCTTCGAGGCGCGCAACTGGTCGCGCCGGTGCACGATGTATACCTTGGTCGCGTAGCGGGTGAGATAGTCGGCCTCCTCGACGGCGGCGTCGCCGCCGCCCACGACGGCCAGCACTTCACCCTTGAAGAACGCGCCGTCGCACACCGCGCAGTACGAGACGCCTTTCCCCGCGTACTCCTGCTCCCCCGGCACACCGAGCTTCACCGGGGTCCCGCCGGCCGTCAGAATCACGGCGGGCGCGCGATAGATCTTGCCTCGCGTCGTGGCGACGTCGAACCAGCCGTCGTCCGCCTTACGGATCCTTTCCACCGTGTCGGTGACGATCTCTGCTCCGAACTTCTTGGCGTGCTCCGTCATCTTCTGAGCCAGCTCCCAGCCCTTGATGCTTTCGAACCCGATGTAGTCCTCGATCAGGTCCGTGTTCAGGAGCTCGCCGCCGGGCGCTCCTCGCTCGATCGTGAGCGTTTTCAGCATGCCGCGACCGGCGTACATCGCGGCGCACAGGCCCGCAGGCCCCGCACCGACGATGATCACATCGTTCATCGATCCTCGTCCTCCGTCTGCAGCTCCAGTCGCGGCGCCTCGGCTTCACCCGCGAGCGCCCGTTCCAGTTGCGCATGGAACCGCTCGGTTTCGAACTCCACGTCGGACCGCTGGGCGCCGGCCAGCTTCTCCAGCGCTGCCCCGCCCACCACCGCGGCGCCGTGCCGGTTACCCCGGCGCTGATGCAGCAGGGCGGCGGCCGCCTGGATCAGCCCCTGCCAAACGCGTGCCGCATCGCGGTTCCCATCGCTAATAATAGAACGCCACACGGTTTCCAGCGCCTCGTGGGCGGCCCAATAGTCGCCGGCGTTGAAAAGCTCGCGGGCGCGCGTGACGGTCGCCTGACGCTCATCGGGAGTCATGGGCGGCAATAGCGGCAATGGCGGCAACGGGCGGCAACGGGCGGCAGAGGTGTGTTCACCGCCGTCGCTTTGCCGCCCCTGCCGCCTGCTGCCGCCCTTTGCCGCCTCCTGTCGCCGCCCCGATCCGCAGCAGGTTCACCGCCCCATGGCACGAGCTGATCGTCCCCACCAGCACGGCGGCCGGGGCTCCGGTGTCGCCGGCCGCCCGTACAATCGCGTCCCCGGCCAGCACCGCCTGCACCGCGAAGGTGCCGACGCCGAACACGTGATGGCGGCACGTGAACAACGCCGGCCCGTGGACCGGCTCACCGGCCGCTTGTAGCCGCGCGGCGAGCGCCCGCACGGCGTCACCCATCTCCCAGCTCCGGGTGGCGTCGATCGCCGGACAGATGGCGGGCTCGATGCAGTGGGTGGGGCAGATCCAGTCCGCGAACGACACGTAGCGCGTGTGGTCCGGCGCGGCGGCGGTACGATCGTACGGCGTGCCGAGGCTGTCGGGGACCGGCGCGACGTCGACCGCGCGCCCGGGCCAGCGTGCGCGGGCACGCTCGAGCACCCACTCGAACATGAGATGCGGCATGAGCGGCGACGGCACGATGTAGTCTTCCGGCTCGCCGGCCGGCGCGGGAGCCGCCGCACCGAGGAACTCGCGAAAGAAGCTGCTCCAGTCGCGCGCCACGAACGTACGGTCCGGTGCGTCCCCCAGCTCGCGGCGGGCGCGGCACTCGGGCTCCCGATCCACCACCACGACGCGCCGAAACCGGGCCCGACCCCGCGCTTTGGCTTTCGCGAGCTGGGCGGCGTAGAAGCTGCCGTAGCAGCCGCCCCCGACCACGATGACATCCCGCATCACGACGGGATCGCTCAGACGTCGCCTCCGGCCACCGGGAGGATCTCGCCGCTCACCGCCCGCGCCTCGTCGCTTGCGAGGTACAGCACCGCGGCCACCAGGTCGTCGAGCTCCACCCAGCGCACTTTCGCGTCCTTCATCTGCGCGAGGTTGTCGGCGGTGCGCATCGTCCCGGGCGCCACCGCGTTCACGCGGATCCGGTCGGCCGACAGCTCGCGCGCCAGGGCGCGGGTGAGCCCGGCCACGGCGGCCTTGGCCGCGATGTAGACGGCCATCTGACTCTGGGGTTTGAGCACGGCCATCGAGGCAAAGTTCACGATCGCGCCGCCACCCCGCTCCCGCAGCAGCGGGATGGCCGCCTGCGACACGAAGAACGTCGTCTTGATGTTGATGGCGAGCTCGCGCTCGACCTGCTCGGGGCCGAGCTCGACCGCCGGCCCGTAGTTGACGAGCCCGCCCGCGACGTTCACCACGACGTCGAGCCCTCCGAAGCGCTCCCGGGCGGTGGCCACGGCGCGGCGCGCCGCCTCGGGTGTCGTCAGGTCGCCCCCCACGGCCTGGACCGCGAACCCCTGAGACGCGAGCTCCCGCGCGCGCTCGGCAACGGCGGTCGCGTTCCGGTCGGCGATGACGAGCTGCGCGCCGGCCCGGGCGACGCCGGTGGCGACGGCGTACCCGATCTGCCCCACTCGGCCGACGCCCGTGACGAGCGCGACCTTGCCCCGCAGGTCAGGCACTGGCGACGATCTCGTCGACCGGCGGTGCGCCGCGCTGCGCGAACGCGATCCTCCCGTCCCGGCTCACGACGTACACGCTGCGCTGGATCCCCTTGTCATCGTCCTTGAGCGCGTGGTAGGCGCGCGCAATCGCGCGGTTCGGATCGGAGAGCGGCGGGAAATTGAAGCCCAGCTTCCGGACGTAGGCGGCGTGACTCTCCACCCCGGCGGGGTTCACGCCGAACGGTTGGATCGCGGCTGCCTGAAACTTGGCCATCTCGTCGCGCACGGCGGAGAGTTGGCGGTTTCAGCCGGGCGTGTTGTTGCCAGGATAGAAGACGAGCGCGACGTGTTTCGTCTTCAGCACGTCGGACAGGGTGTAGGTCTTGCCGTCGGACGCGGCGGCCGTAAACGGGGGTGCCTTGCTGCCGACGCTCAGCGGTTCGCTCATGGTGCGGGCTCCTTACGGGTCTCCGCGACGATTTCTCGTGACGTCTTTCCGCGACGCTCTTCGAGCTTCTCGAGCCATTCGAGCGGATCGCCCAGCCCGGCGTGGGAGTCGCCGAGCTCGATGTCCCCATGCCAGTCCGACCCGCCGCTGATGACGAGCCCCAGGCGCTCGGCGAGCGCGGCCAGGCGCCGCTCGATCGCCTCGGAATGGCTGGGGTGGCGGACCTCGAGCCCGTCGAGGCCGTCGGCTTGAAACTGCCGGATCTGACCCTCGCTGCCGCGGTCGCCCAGATGCGCCGCGACCGCGACGCCGCCCACCGCATGCACCAGGTCGGTCACCTGGCGCAGCGTGGGCAGGGGCTTCTCGACGTAGGCGGGACGCCCCCGCCCCAGGTAGCGGCCGAACGCGTCATTGATGTCGCTGCTCACGCCGAGCTCGACCAGGACGCGGGCCACATGGGGGCGGCCGAGCGCGCCGCCGTCCGCCACCGCCATCACGTCCGCCAGCTCGATGGCCACGCCCAGCCGGCGCAGGTGCGCGACGATCTGCTCGGCGCGGCGCTGGCGCGCGGCGCGCGTGGTGGCGAGAAACGCCTCGAGCCGCTCGTGCCCGGGCGGCAGGAAGTAGCCGAGCAGGTGCAGCTCGCCCCAGGGCGCCTTCACGCTGAACTCGCATCCCGAGACGACGCGCACGCCCAGCGCCACGCCGACACGCGCGGCTTCGGGAACGCCGCTGGTCGTGTCGTGATCGGTCAGGGCGATGGCGACGAGGCCCGCGACGTGGGCGCGCTGCGCGACCTCGGCCGGAGGGTACTCCCCGTCCGACGCCGTGGAATGACAGTGCAGATCAACGTGCGCCGTAGGCACTCTCAGGCGCCGTCCACGCCGGCTGCGACTGGCGGAACAGCTGGACCAGGTCGCGCTCGGACAGCTCGGCGAGCGCCGCGTCGGGGCTGCGGTTGCCGACGGGCGCGAAGCGAGTGAAGCGGCGGCGCCGTTCCGGGCCCGTGCCCTGCTGGAACACGATCCCGAATTGGTCGCGGCCGTACACGGTGACCCGCCCCGACGGAGAGACCTCCCACGTGCCGCCGTCCACGACGACCCGGAGCCGTGCCATGGCCCGCGCCTACGCTTCCGCCCCGGCCGCGAGCGACACCTCGGTCCACAGCTCCCAGGCGTCGGCGGCGTACGTGCCGAGGCCCTGCAGGCGCTTCTCGAGCTTGATCTCTTCGGGGAGCCGGGACGCCTGGGCGCGGTGCGACATTTCCGTCTGGCTCTCGGAGAACTCCGTGAACAGCTGCGGATCCTTGGCGTTGCGGAACAGCCAGATGCGCTGGCCGCGGGCGTCGGCGAACTGGCACAGCTCACGCAACGTGGCGAGGTAGTCCGCCTCGTTGGTCGGCGGCACGCGCACGCGCGCGGCCGTGAGCACCTTGGGCATGCTAGATCGCTCCGTCGGGGAAGTTCTCGAGCGTCCGCTTCACGTCGGCGAGGAACCGATCCGCGTCGGCGCCGTCCACGACGCGGTGGTCGTAGGACATGGAGACCATGCCCATCGTGCGGATCGCGATCGTGTCGGTGCCGTCGGGCAGCGTGACGACCTTGGGACGTTTCTCGATCGCCCCCACCCCGAGGATGGCGACCTGGGGCTGATTGATGATGGGCGCCCCGGCGTACGATCCGAAGACGCCGGGATTGGTAATGGTGAAGGTGCCGCGCTGGATCTCGTCGGGCGACAGCTTCTTGGTGCGTGCGCGCTCACCCAGATCGCTGATCGCGCGCGCGAGCCCCGACAGCGACAGCTCGTCCGCACGCTTCACCACCGGAACAATCAGCCCCCAGTCGAGCGCCACGGCGATCCCGATGTTCACGTCCTGACGGTAGATGATGGTGTCGCCCGAGACCGCTGCGTTCACGATCCGGTGTTTGCGCAGGTTCTCGGCGCACGCCTTCGCGATGAACGCGAGGTACGTGAGGTTCGCGCCGCGCTCCGCACCGGTCGCCTTATGCTTCCTGCGCAGCTCGGCGACGCGGCTGTAATCGACCTCGAAGAAGCTCGTCACGTGCGCCGACACGCGCCGCGACATGATCATGTGATCGGCGGTGATCTTGCGGATCTTGGAGAACGGCTCGACCCGGTCCCCGGGCCAGGGCTCGACAGCGGGGGCCGCGACAGCGGGGGCTAGGGGCTGGGGGCTGGGGGCTGGGGCGACGGCCGGCGCCCCCCGCTCGATCACGCTCAGGATGTCCTGCTTGGTCACGCGACCCGCGAAGCCGGTCCCCGGGATGGTGGCGATGTCCACCTGATGCTCGGCCGCGATCTTGCGAACCAGCGGCGTGGATTTCCGGCGGAGACGCTCCTCGGCGGTCTCGGCACCGTCGCCCTTGGGAAGGACGACGGTGCCGAGACCGCCGAG
>WNEP01002223.1_pt1 | contig 14512 bp, 10 predicted proteins | sample 5399961 | NCBI WGS metagenome assembly WNEP01 (sample SAMN13153329, study PRJNA577476) | soil metagenome | isolation source: 20 cm grassland meadow soil pre-rain plot 5 | place: USA:California | collected 2015-09-08 | reverse complement strand
TACTGCGATAGCTGCGACAACCTGCCTTGGCTTAGTTCCGTGCAAAACGATTTGAAAGATTTGCAACGGCCTTGGACAGTCAAAGCAGCCCTTGGCCTTGTGCCTCTCGGATCTCGCTTGCTTGAGATTGGTGCGGGTCAGCCGCTTGTGGCTGCCTGTCTTGCCGAGCTCGGCTACGAGGTCACAGTAGTTGATCCGTACGATGGGTCTGGAGGTGGTCCAACTGAATTCGATAGATTTGTGCAGGTCTATCCTAAAGTGCAGATCCTGCGGCGGACCTTCCAAGCCGATCTACCAGAACTAGCAAATCAGACCTTCGATGGAATTTATTCTATAAGTGTGCTTGAACATATTCCGGCACCGGAGTTAGCCGCAATAGTTAAGGCTATCTCTTTCTATCTAAGGCCCGGCGGCTGGGTGTTCCATTCAGTCGATTGTGTACTTGAAGGCGCGAGCGCGGAATACCACATAGAGCAGTGCAACCGGATAGCCGTCCATCACGATGTCCTAATGGAAGGAATGCCAGTCGACAGAGATATTGCGAAGCTCTTTGAAAGGGCACGACATGACCTTGAAACGTGTTATTTGTCGGCCGCTGGTCACAATCTGTGGCGAGGCGCTCAGCCGTACGAAACATTCCCATTTCGGAAAGTTCTTTCCTTCCAACTTGCCGCGAAGGTTGCCGGAAATGGGCGGCTTGAATGATGTGCTATTTGCCTGAGACCTCGCGTATACCCCTTCTGGAGATGCACTTGACATCTAGTATCCGAATGGCCTAAACGGAGCGGATGAAAATAGTTACGTGTATTCTTCTTATCTCGGTCACACTGGCCTCAACACATGCCGGTGATCTGACTGTTGACACGTTGAACACCAAACACGTGGTCCGCGAGAACTGGCCCGTTTATCCCACCACGTATTCCGCGTCGCGGGTGCGGGGAGGTTTATTTGTGCCTGCGGCTTAATTCTCTGGATCACGCTCCTACTCCACTGGCACATCACACTCAGCTCGCACGGCAGCAAAGCGGGCGAACCGAGGCCGAAAGATCCCACACGAGCGCTGGATAAATGATGCGAAAAATTTTCGGGTCGAGAATCACAGCCTTACAGATGCACGAAGCTAGATCGCATCTTTTGAAAACATGGTCGCTTCTTTTGCTGACGCTCTCTCCAGTCTTTCTGGCTGCGACTTTCCAAACCAGATACTGGGTCAATATTCCAATCTCGGACGAATGGGACGCTCCGGGGATCGCGCTTCTACACTACTTTCAAGACAGATTGACGTGGCAGGATTTGTTTGCTCAGCACAACGAAGCCAGACTAGTCGTGCCCAGGCTCATACATATCGCGATGGCCACGGTGGTGCCTTGGGATGTGCGTCAAGGCATGGTACTGACGTTCCTATCAGCGTGTCTCAGTTCGGTCGCCGTTTTCTTCTTCCTGCGCCGGCGCAGATCAGAAGCGGCGCGTCCGTTGCTCTTCTGCTGGTTGGTAGTTAACTTTCTGCTCTTTGCACCGTCTCAGTACGAAAACTTTCTATGCGGGTTTATCTTCGAGATTTACTTACCATTTCTGTGCCTCTTTGGCAGCATCGCGATCAATCTTTCAACGATTCGTTTCCCGTTGAAAGTCGGAATTTGCTCGCTCTTGGCTCTCGTGGCCAGCTACAGCTTTGGCCATGGTCTACTTTTATGGTTGATAGGTCTTCCGATTGCCGTTCGATCAGAGTATACAAACCGTCCGCTCAAATGGTCTTTAGCTGCCTGGTACCTACTTTACTTGCTATTCGCTATCTGCGCGATCGCTCTTTATTTCGTCGGCTACCGGCACCCGCCGGTTGCGCCTCATCCTGCATCCATTAAGCAAGCTCCTCAAATCGTGGATTTCCTCGTCGTGTGGCTCGGGGGCGTCCTCCGCTCCGCTTGTGTGAATCCGCGGTTTGCCGGAACTCTCGTTGGCTTGACATTTCTCGCCGCTGTCGCATGGAGCGTTCACTACATTCGACGTAATACAGAACGAGTGAAAGCATACTATCCTTGGCTTGCTCTAGCCATGTTCTCCTTGGGCGCCGGCTCCCTCACTGCGATCAGTCGAGTCAACCTCGGAACGGATCTTGTGTTCAACACCTCGTACAATCTGTTTTCCGGCGTACGCTATAATGTCACTGCCGTTTTCGTTTATATATCTCTTGTTGGGCTTCTGTTTAACCTTTACTTGGATCATCTTCCGTCGGGCAGAGTTTGGAAGAATCAATTCGTCCTGGCAACTGCGGTTTGCACCACGCTCTTTATAGTAGCGTGGATTTACATGCTAGCGGAAGAGCGACAACGCGTCGTGCTCTTTAAAGAGAATCGCGAGCGCGCGCGCACCGCGATCAAGTGGATCACAGCGCTTCCAAACAATCGTGAAATCTCTCTTGCTTACCCATATGTAGAAGGATTTTGGCAGCGGGTGGTGGATATGAATCGTTATGGGGTAATAAGCATGCGCCTCGCCAGCGAAAAACTGCGGCAGGCGATTTCCCGACCCCCATCAACTGATACATTAGAGGCTGGCCACCTTGATCTCCTGGTCCCACATCCAAACGGGCAATACCGAATCGCCGGGTGGGCACGAAATCCTCGGCAAAATCGACCCGTACAGTACATCGTTTTGGGCTGGCAAACCCGTGATGATTCTTTCCACCCCTTTACCGCCTTGCCGACCGGCCATCAACGGCCGGATTTGTCGCAAGTATTCAAATCAAAGGTTATGATCAATGCTGGATTTGATGAATCGGTCGACTGCTCTAAAGTGCCAGCGGAGGCCAAAATGTTTAAAGCATGGGCAGTAGATTTTGATCAGCAGCAGGCTTTTCCCTTGCAGGGTAGCTTGCATCTAAAATGAATATCGAAAAGGCCCAAAACCCCGAATGGGTTACGGCTTCACCAATTGTTAGCAGACCCGGTTAGTCTCATGTTGCTCATATAGATACGTACCGCATAGCTTGCTCGCGTGACTACTTACCACCCTCAATCCAATCTGAAAATCCTACTTGTAAGCACGCCAAAAACTGGGAATACCTGGCTGAAGTCTTTGCTCGCGCTAGCTTACGATTTGCCAGTAGTCGAGTTTCCAATGCCTGAGTTCTGGCGAGACTTCGACTCCGAGCAGTTTGATAAATTAGGTCCGAGATGGATCGCGCACCAGCATCTGCCGCCGTACCAAGCGTTTGTCGATTGGACACGTGAGCGAAATATCGTTCTCGCTACCACCGTTCGGCATCCCGGCGATACCCTCGTGTCATTAGATTATTATGTCCAGAACTTTGCCGGGAAAACCTATATCGATCCCCAAACCGTCAAGCTTCTCCTTAACAAGGAAACCCGATCCTCTCGTATTGAAGTCTCCGACGGATTTGAAGCTTATGTGCGCACTAAGTTTTTCAAAGCCTTGAATTTCTCGATTGCCTGGTTGCAACGTGATTTAAGTTATGGAATCCGCTACGAGGACCTCTGGTACTCCCCTCTCGAAACTCTCCAGGCTCTAACCGACGAAATTCGTCCAGTCCCACAGCCAGTATTAAAAAATGCCGTCGCAAAATCGCGGATTGAGCAAATGCGCAGTAACGTAGGAGAGGACCGAGATTTTTTTCGCGGTGGCGGAGTTGGCGGCTGGAGATCGAGCCTTCCCCGCTCGATCATTGAGCTACTCGATCAATCGCCCCCTTATCCTGCCCAATTGAGATGGCTTGGCTATGATCTAGATCCTGAGATTGCCGATTGCGAGACACAAAGCATTAAATCATTAAACTCAAAAGAACAGCAAGCTGTATCTTCCACAGGATTAACCGCTGCGCCGCAAATGCACTCCCCGAGGTTACTCGTTATGGCGCAGGATTACGGGAAGGCAAGTCCTGCGGCCGTTCATTCAATCCAAGATCATCACTCTCGCTTAAATGCGCCCGCTTCCGATGATCCGCATGCTGGTCGGCTCCCGCCGCTCATCACGAACCTTGGCGCGCGGTTGTATCGTAGCCGGCCCGATTTGCAACAAGCCTTCCCTGATCTTTACGGACGCGACCGTGTGGCTTTCAGTCACTGGTTTACCGAGATAGCTGACGAGGGCGCGTTAGCCAATGCTTTCATCATTCCAGTATATCAATCGTGGGTGCAGAACCGGGGGCCGACATTTTCCCCGGTTCACCTGCCTTGCCAGCCTCCTAGTTCTCTTGAGGGGACTGCGATGGCCGGGACAGAGATATGCAGATAAACGAAAGTGCGAGACTATCTTTCATTTGTGAGGCCAAAGAGGTGCAGCCGTAACGATTTGCGCTTTGTTAGTTGTTGGGTCAATCATTTGCTGCGAGCTGCCAGAGTTGCACTCGCAACTCTTACCCGAAGTCTGTTTCGTGATTCGTAACGCTCTCGAAATCAAAGTGCCATGAACCGCTCTTGGATCAGCCTGCCTTTCGCCCTAATTAACACCTCCGCGAGCGTTCACTTGGACACGGGATCAAAAGGAGGCGCGTAGATAGTGAAAGAACAATTGACCGGTAGCGGAGCGACGAATTTTTCGAGCTTGTTGTTTCCGACGTACACCGGCCCGGAGATTCGACGCTACTTTGGCGAAGCGTGGAGCATGCATCTCCCATTTGCCTGGGATTTGATACGAGAATTACAGCCCCAGATTTTCGTCGAGCTTGGCGTCTATCGAGGGGAATCTTATTTCGGCTTCTGTCAATCGGTGGCGGAGCACGGTCTCGCGACCAGATGCTATGGAGTAGACACCTGGCGCGGGGACATTCATATGGGCAGCTATGGGCCGGAGATCGGTGGTGAGGTCGAGCAGTATAACCGCAGATACTCCTCTTTCTCGAAACTGTTGAAGATGACGTTCGACGAAGCTCTCTCTGACTTTGCTGATGATACCATCGATTTACTTCATATCGACGGCGGCCATCAATACGAGGAGGTGAAACATGACTTCGAGAGTTGGCTACCGAAGCTTTCGAAACGCAGCATCGTTTTACTTCACGACGTAACGGTTAAAGAAGCAGACTTTGGCGTCTGGCGGCTTTGGCAGGAGATTGCACGTAAGGGCAATAGTTTTGTCTTCCAGTTCGGGCACGGTCTTGGGCTATGGAAGAGGAACCTTGTTTCTAAAGAGGACTCACCCTTCATTCAGGATTTGTTGCGGGCAGACGAATCGCAGCAATGTGAGATCACAGCACATTATGCCATCGCCGCTGCAGCGCTAAACTCCGCTAAAGCCGAGGAGAAACGTCAGCAGGACATTAAGACTGGGCGACTTCAGGTATTCATGCCGCGAGCCGGGAGGTATTCTCCAGATGACTGCTGCACTTCGACATTCCGGAAAGCAACCTGGCGCAGGATAGAGGTTGACCTGCCCTTAGGCGTGGGGGACGGCACAGCGCCGTTGCGTTTCGATCCGGGCAACGAGATAGGTGTAATCCAGATTGCGCGCATCCAAGTCCGCATGGCCACAAACCAACTGATATGGAGAGCGCGTGGAGTGGCTGAACTAGCTCAGCTGGTCGTCGGCGGGACAGCGGTGGTCGTGCCGGACGAGCGCGTTTTCCGGATTCTCAACTACGGCATTGATCCTCAGGTGTTGCTCCCGCGGATCGATGTCGCTTCCGGCTCACCGCTCAAGCTGGAAATATGGCTGCGACTCGATATCGGGCCCGAGACCGTTGGGGAGTGTTTTGCTGCACTTCAATCGCGCCAGCGTGCTGCACTCGCGAAGAGGGAAGCGCAATTACGGGAGACGGAGCAGCAGCGTGCTGCTTTGGAAAATAATTTGCGCAGCTTGGAAGAACAACGCTTGAGTCTTGAAGTCGCGCTAGACGAACATCAAGCAGAGCTCGCTGCCCATCGCTCGGAACTTGAGCGTTTGGAGCGGGAAGTTTGGGAGAACCGGGTTCGCCGGGCTGACTTTGCTGTTCGGCTGAAAGAACGCGAGAGTTCGATCAGAGAGATCCAGGAGTCATTTGTTTGGAAAGTGGCGAAACCGCTTTGGAAAGCGGAGCGACATCTGTCGCGCCGTAAAGCGGCCAAGCCCGAGCCAGCGGCCGGTGAAATTGTTTTCGCGCTCGATGGTCCCGGCATTTGGAATGCCCGGCGCGATTCGGTTGAGCTCACCGGGTGGTGCTTCACTCGCGGTGGCCCGCAGATCGTCGGCGTGCGCGCGAAGATTGGCCGCAAATCATACTTCGCGCGCTACGGCTTGCAGCGGGACGACCTCGCGAAAACGACGATGGCTGACCCGGCAACACTATACAGCGGATTTTCGCTCCGGATTCCTGTCACGCCCGAAACTTCGGTTATCCGCCTGGAAGCTATTACTCACAATGGGCCGTGGTGTCTCGTGCTGGAGCACTCGCTCGCTGGGCCTGCCCCGCCGCGTCACCGCTCGACATCAGCTCCTACTATTGAGCCTCCTCCCACTGAACGTCCCGATCGGCCGATTCATGCGAACGGCAGCCAACCGGTGCTCTATCCCAATGTAAGCGCGGATGAAGTTCTACCCCTGCTGGGACCCCATATTCAGCAACATCTTGCTCGTGCCAATGTTGCCAAGCCGATCATCACAGTGATTACTCCTACTTTTAACACTGCACCGCGATGGTTCGTCGAGGCCGGCGCCAGTCTGCTGAACCAAAGTTTCGCCGATTGGGAATGGTGCCTGGTCGATGACGGCTCACAAGATCTGCAGACAAAACGAATATTAGAGTCTCTTGCCCAGGCGCATCCCAACATTCACGTGAAGCTAAGCTCAAGCAAAGGCATCAGCGCCGCCGCTAACGAGGCGCTGGAAATGACGCGCGGTGAGTTCGTTTGTTTTCTGGACCACGATGATCTACTGGCGCCAGAGGCGTTGCAGGCAATGTACGATGAACTGAGCCAGGGTTTTGACGTCGTTTATTCCGATGAGGATAAGCTGGACGATAACCGCAGGCTCTTAACGGAACCATTCTTCAAGCCGGACTGGTCGCCGGAATATTTTCGCGGGGCTATGTATGTAGGTCACCTGCTTTGTCTTCGGCGCGATTTAGCTTGTCGGGTCCGCTTTGATACTAACTTCGATGGGGTGCAGGACTTTGAGTTCATGCTGCGGGTTGGCGAGACTGGCGCTCGCATCGGTCACGTGCCCAGAATTCTTTACCATTGGCGAAAAACTCCTGGAAGCATTGCTGAAACTTCGGCAGCGAAGCCTCAAGCGGCAGTTCTTCAAGAAAAAGCCGTTAATGCTCACCTCCAGCGAGTTAATTTGCCGGCCGAAGCTAGGGCTGGATCAGCTCCCCATCGGCTTAGAATAGTTCCAAAGCCGCGTTCTTCTTCTCCAAAGATCAGCATCATTGTCCCTACAAGGGATAGCCCGGACCTACTTGCGCGTTGCCTTAAAAGCCTTTTTGAGACTACCGCGTACCCAAACTACGAAGTAATTCTGGTGGATAACGATACAGGCGACGCTCAGGCACTCAAGCTCATGCGGCACTATCCAGTTACTCGCATTTACCTGCCGAATCCGTTTAATTTCTCTCGCGCCAACAATCTCGCCGCAAGGCGTGCCGACGGGGAATATCTCGTCTTTCTCAATAACGATACTGAGATCATTTCCCGTGAATGGCTCGATCACCTGCTCTATTATGCTGAGCAGCGCGACGTCGGCGCAGTCGGAGCTCTTCTCCTGCACGACGACGGCTCGGTGCAACATGCCGGAGTAATCCTCGGGATGCGTGGAACCGCCGACCACAGTATGCGGGGTTTTAGGGCGAAATCGGACGGTTACGCCGGCAGCCTGTCCTGTGCGCGCGAAGTATCGGCTGTTACAGCCGCCTGCATGGCTGTCCGAAAATCCACCTTCGTCGAGGTCGGAGAATTGAACGAACACTTCTTTAGCATCTATCAGGACCTTGATTTCTGCCTGCGTTTGCGCGAGCGCGGTCTGCGCATTATTTGGACGCCGCAAGCAGTGCTTCTGCATCACGAGTCTTTGTCGCGACAGAGCTACTACGACGTAGTTGATCGATATCTGTTACTCGACCAGTGGGAAGAGGTCATCCAGCGCGGCGATCCCTACTATAACCGGAATCTCAATGTAGAGCGTGGTGACTACAGCCTGGCTCCTGAACGGTGAATATACTTTTCGTTCTTTATCACGACTTCGGAGCGAATAGCGCGATTCACGTCCATAACTTTGCAAATCAGCTGGTGGTATTTGGACATCGCGTGGCAGTTACCGTGCCAACAAACAAGACCAGTTGTGAGAACCTCGGGCCTCGCAATTATGCCACTGCCAACTTTTCTGAGATTAGCGGCGACTGGTTACGATTGTTTAAGGATGGTCGTCCGCCCGAGTTGGTGCACGCATGGACGCCCAGAGAAAACGTGCGGCGTCTATGCGAAAAACTAAGGCGCTTGTGCTCGTTCGAGCTCTGTTTACACCTCGAAGATAACGAAGAGACGATTTTCGAAGCGAATCTCCGGATGCCGTTCGCCGAGGGGGCAGGCATGCCGGAGGAAGAGATTCCCTCTTCGCTTGTACATCCGCGGCTTTACCGCCAGTTTATTGCGGAGGCTTCAGGCATGACCATCATCATGGATCGGCTGGAGAAGTTCGTGCCTCCGGCAACACCACGGCTGCTTCTCTGGCCGGGAGCGAGTTCGGAGCTATTTTACGCCCGCCCGAAGGACAAGGTGCTTCTCAAGGAATTGCGCATCCCGGTGAACAGCATCGTGCTTTCCTACACCGGTAACGTCCATGCCGCGAATGCACGTGAAGTACGGAGCCTGTACCTTGCGGTAGCGATGCTCAATCGTGAAGGAGTACCGACTAGCTTGGTGCGCGCGGGCCGAGACTACTACCCGTTTCTCGGAACTGACGAGCAATGGGCGCGAAAATACTCGGTGGAATTAGGCTATTTGAAACATACCGAAATTGGGCGCGTTCTTAGCCTGGCTGACTTTCTGGTCCAGCCTGGGACTGCGGATGAATTCAACGAGTACCGACTGCCGTCGAAAGTGCCGGAATTTTTTGCGATGGGGCGGCCAGTTGTCGTGCCGCAAACTAACGTTGGTCGTTTCGTTCAACACGGGGTGCACGCGTGGGTTTTGCCGAAGGTCGATGCGTTGGGAATTGTCCAGACCATAATCCACTTCCGAAAGGATCCGGCCTTGGTGCAGCGCCTGAGTGAAGGCGCGTTGAACTTTTACGCGCAGAACTTTGATTGGGAAAAGAGTGCCCGCACGCTCGAAGGTTTCTACCGCCAGGTTCTGGACGGCGCGACGAAACCTGGAGAGGGTCCTCAGCCTCTCGGCGAGACGGCGGGCGGGCGGTGAGTTGATTGCGTGCGATCATACGGGCGCAGGTGTTCCAGCGTAGAAGGGCATCATCATTTCCGGGCGGGCGAATAGCTTCAGCTTTTTCGAACCAATGCATTGCTTCGCGCAGACTCTCGTAGGCCTGATGCGCGCAACCGGGTGTGCCGCGCGCAAGCTGAGCTTTTGCGCGGCGCTCTGCGAGAATGCCATTATAGTAGGCTTGTTCGTATTCACCCGTAATCCTGCGCAGAATTTCTCTCGCTTGCGTATCGCTTACACCATAGCTCTTGCTGAAACGATCCGTCACTGCCAGCAACAATATAATTAAGGCCTCCTGATTTTCCGGCTCTGCCGCCAAAACGTCGAGACAAATGCTTTCCGCTTCGGCCGGTTCGTTTAGTAGGCGGTAGCGTTCCGCTTTTTCCAGCGCGCCCGGGATCGCGTCCGTTGAGAGCTGTTTCAGTTCCGACATGGCGAAGATGGTGATTTGTTAAATCGTTAAATCGCTAAATACAAACCGATTCACGATTCACCCTTCCGTTTCCCCAGCCGCCAAATCCATCCCAGCGGATCATAAAACTCGTCCACCACCCGTTCTTTCAACGGAATGATTCCGTTGTCCGTGATTTGAATCTCCTCCGGACAGACCTTGGTACAACATTTCGTGATATTGCAGTAGCCGATACCGTGGGCTTCGCGCAATTCCCCCACCCGATCTTCCGTATCGAGCGGGTGCATCTCGAGCGCGGCCGCGTAAATCAAAAAGCGCGGTCCGATAAAGCGATCGTGCATCTGATGATCGCGTAAGACGTGGCAGACATCTTGACAAAGAAAACACTCGATACATTTCCGGAATTCCTGCACCCGATCGATGTCTTGTTGTTGCATCCGCCAGGTGCCATCCGGCGCATCGGGCGGGCGCGGTTTAAACTTCTTGATCTGCTTTTTCACCCGAAAATTCCACGACACATCGGTGATCAAATCTTTCAAGACTGGGAATGCTTTCATCGGCTCAATCGTGATCGGCCGCTCCCGCGACAGATCGCTCATTCGCGTCATGCACATGAGCTTCGGCATTCCGTTTACTTCTGCCGAACATGAGCCGCACTTGCCCGCCTTGCAGTTCCAGCGACAGGCCAGATCGTTCGCCTGCGTCCGCTGAATGTCGTGCACGGCATCGAGCACAACCATGCCCTCGGATATTTCGGTAGTGTATTCGCGAAATTCGCCGCCGCTCGCATCGCCGCGCCAGATTTTGAAAGTGGCATTCATTGGAGATCGTGAATCGTTAAATCGTGAATCGTGAATCGTCTTCGAGCCCCAGAGAATCATTGTAGCTCGGTGGCGTCTCTTCGACCGTCGAAGGGGCATTTTTTTGCTGACGTAGATAGCGAATGTAACCGTCTATTAGTTGTCGCACCCGCCAGCCCTCTGCTTTGAGGGACGCAATTTGTTCGGTCGCCACGTACTGTTCATCATGGCAGGCATTCAGGTCGTCAATCAATTCTTCGAGGGAACCCCGAGATTGAAGCGTGAACTTGATCTGATCTAAATAGTGAAATCTACCGTGACCTTCTGCGATGTTGTTAGTTAAAGAGAGGGCCGCGCGGCGGACTTGACTCACTAAGCCAAATTTGTCGATTTCCGGCAACTGCCTAGCCAACCGATACATGGCTTTCCGAAATTCCCGCGCTACCTGGTACACTTCCAAGTCCTCAAATGTAGATTGCCGATTCACGGTTCTCGATTCTCGAATCTCGCTTTCAACGATTTTCCTCAATCACTTGTTTGAGATAATCCGGCATTTCCGGCAACGGCTCCAATCGGATTTGCATGGAGCCATCGGGCGCTTTCGAAGTCATCGTGTTCACTTTGGCATAGCGTTCGTCCTTGTTTGGGTAATCTTCACGAAATTGCGCGCCGCGACTCTCCTTTCTTTCCAATGCCGCACGCGCGATCGCTTCGGAAACCATGAGCAAATTTTTCAGATCGAGCGCGGTGTGCCAGCCAGGGTTAAATTCACGATGGCCGGTGACACCGGCGCGGTTCGCGCGTCCCCGGAACGTTTTTAAATGTTCGAGTGCAGATTTCATTTCCGATTCAGTGCGGACAATGCCGACATCGGCTTGCATCACCTCTTGCAAATCGCGTTGCACCGTATAAGGATTCTCTTCGGCGCCACGCTCGAACGGTGCCAATGCCTCGCGGGCGAGGATCTCGATCTTGTCCTGCTCGATCTTGCCCAGCGAATTTTCCTTTGCGAATTTTGCGGCGAATTCGCCGGCGCGTTTTCCGAAAACCACAATATCAGAAAGAGAATTGCCGCCCAGCCGGTTCGCGCCGTTGATGCCGGCGGCGCATTCCCCCGCCGCGAATAATCCGGGCACACGCGACATTTGCGTGTCGGGATCGACATGGATTCCGCCCATGGCGTAGTGCGTGGTCGGCCCGACTTCCATCGGCTGCTCAGTGATATCGATATCGGCCAGTTGCTTGAACTGGTGATACATACTCGGCAATTTTCTTTTTATATAGTCGGACGCATTCGGCAGCTTTTGCGTGATCCAGGCGATGTCCAGGTAAACGCCACCGTGCGGACTCCCCCGTCCCTCTTTGATTTCGCGAACAATGCAGCGCGCGACATGATCGCGCGTTAATAACTCCGGCGGTCGCCGCGCGTTTTTGTCACCCTGACAATACCGCCATCCTTCTTCTTCGTTGTCTGCGGTCTGCGCTTTGTAATTTTCCGGAATAGCTTCGAACATAAAACGGCGTCCGTCTTTGTTTGTGAGAATTCCGCCTTCGCCACGCACTCCTTCCGTCACGAGGATTCCCATCACGCTCGGTGGCCAAATCATTCCGGTGGGATGAAATTGAACAAACTCCATGTCGATCAGTTCCGCGCCCGCTTCGTAGCCGAGGGCGAGGCCATCGCCAGTCGATTCCCAACTGTTGCTCGTGATTTTGTAAGCACGGCCAATTCCGCCGGTGGCGAGCACGATTGCTTTCGCTCGAAAAATTCTGAATCGGCCGCGCTCACGTTCGTAGCCAAAGGCGCCGACGACCCGTTCACCATCTTTGAGGAACGCAAGAACGGTGTGTTCCATGTAAACCTCAATCCCTTGATGCACACCATGGTCTTGCAACGTCCGAATCATTTCGAGCCCGGTCCGATCGCCGACGTGCGCAAGCCGCGGATATTTATGACCACCAAAATTCCGCTGTAGAATGCGGCCATCCTTGGTGCGATCGAATACTGCGCCCCAAGCTTCCAGCTCGCGCACGCGATCCGGCGCTTCTTTCGCGTGCAATTCGGCCATGCGCCATTGATTCACGTATTGGCCGCCACGCATCGTGTCGGCAAAATGCACTTTCCAATTGTCGCGATCGTCGACGTTGCCGAGAGCCGCAGCAATCCCACCTTCCGCCATCACTGTGTGCGCCTTGCCCAGAAGCGATTTGCAAACCAGCCCGACCGACACTCCAGCAGCGGATGCTTCAATTGCCGCGCGCAACCCCGCCCCGCCCGCACCAATCACGAGAACGTCATGCTGAAAAGTTTCGTAATCAGCCATGCTTGAATGAGCCTTAAAGCATCGACCTTCTAACTGCCAACTTTAATGTGCTCAACCATTGATGCGACGGAACCAGGAAGACGGATCTCCCATCGGGCTAAGCCTGTCGAACGGCCAGCCTGTCTTTCGCATGATAAAGGCTGGAAGCCTGGGTGGCACATTTGAGATCCGTGTTCGTACAAATCAGGACAGTGCCAAAATTATTCTCGACCTAACCGATCAAAAGCAATTACAGCTGAAGGCGCGTTCGTCGTCGACGATGAATCTGCCGCAGAAAAGAAAATCGAAATCCAAAAATGGAGGAAGTAAAGATGAATGGAACTATTGATATTACAGGCACGGTTGCCGATACGCTTAGGCATAATTGGTGGCTGCTGGCTTTGCGCGGTTTGGCTGCGGTAGTCTTCGGTGTGCTGGCGTTTATCTGGCCCGGCGCTACCTTGATCACGCTGGTCTGGCTATTCGGCGCATTTGCGCTGGTGAACGGCGTTCTATCCTTAGCAGTCGCGGCCAAAGCTCCAAAAGGGTACCCTCGGTTCGGCAGCTTTGGTGGATTACTTGGCATCCTCGCCGGGCTGGTCGCCTTCGTTATGCCCGGCCTCACTGCCATCGGGCTACTCATTTTGATCGCCTGCTGGGCACTGGTGACTGGGATTTTGGAGATCGTCGCCGCGATCAAATTGCGCAAGCTAATCAATAATGAATGGTTGCTTGTTTTGGCCGGGATTGCTTCGGTTGCTTTTGGAGTTGTGCTATTGCTTCAACCGGCCGCCGGCGCCTTGGTCTTGATTTGGTGGGTCGGAGCGTACGCACTCCTTTTCGGAATTCTGTTGGTTGTCCTTGCTTTTCGAATGCGCGGTTTGGGTAAGAGATTGATCAGTGTCTAAATAAGGCGGAAGTCATGCCAGATACCCATTGAGCACAGGCGCACGTAAAGATCGCTGAAGCCGACCCAGAAGAGACTCATCCACGCCCAAAGCATGTGGCGGCGGTTGAAACAAGTGACGCAACGATAGGCCTGGTTGCAAGCCGGCGCGCGTGAAAGTTGATCGCGAAATCCACCAATCAAATGCCGGAGCGAATGGCAGCCAAAGGTGTAGCCGCCAAGCAAAACGACGTTAATAACCAGCACAATGGTGCCGATACCAACGCCAAGGGACGTTTTACCGGCGGAATCGGTAAACCAGAGCGCCTTCCAAACGTCGATTGAAAGGATCACGATAAAAATCAGCGCGAGATAAAGAAAATAGCGATGAACGTTCTGCATGATAAGCGGGAAGGAACGTTCGCCCAAATAAGTCTTGCGTGGCTCGCCCACCGTACAGGCCGGCGGGTCGGCCCAGAAGGCTTTGTAGTAGGCGCCCCTGTAATAATAGCAGGTGAGCCGAAACCCGCCCGGCGCCCACAAAATCAAGAGCGCGGGCGAGAATAAAAGCCAGCCCGGCCACCAGCTCGGTTTTGGCCCAAACCAGCTATGGGGCGAATCGCCAAAGATTTCCGGCGAATAAAATGGCGAGATGTAGTTACCAAAAAAATAATGGGCTCCCTGGAATGCCGCCCAGCTCGAATAAACAATGAATGCGCCAAGCCCAAGAAACACCAGCAACGGTT
>WNEP01001010.1_pt1 | contig 14520 bp, 12 predicted proteins | sample 5399961 | NCBI WGS metagenome assembly WNEP01 (sample SAMN13153329, study PRJNA577476) | soil metagenome | isolation source: 20 cm grassland meadow soil pre-rain plot 5 | place: USA:California | collected 2015-09-08 | reverse complement strand
CGGCGGGTTGGCTCGAATCTTGGTTATGCCGGCGCGAGAATGTATGGAGTCGTGCACAAGGGAGGTTGTGCAAGCACAATGAACGGTGCAGACTGCCCGCGTTGCCAGAGCGTCATGGTCAAGGACGTGTTTGAAGACTTGGGAGACGACACCGGGACTCTGTGCTTCAACGGGTGGCGTTGCATCATTTGTGGGGAGATCCTGGACCCCGTGATCGTGAGAAATAGAGAAACTCGCCCTTCACCTCTGATTGGCCGAGGGCGACAGAAGGTTCCCACCCAGCTCTAGGCTGAGCGTCTGATCGAGTCTGTACCTCCCTCCGCCGGTTGTCTTCCTGTCGCACCTTACGATAGTATGGCGTTGATATGAGCGACAGGGCATCCATAGCGCTCGTCAACATGCCCTTCGGCTATTCCAAGTACCCCTCGATTCAACTCGGCACGCTCTCGGCACTGCTCAAATCCCATGGCCTGGGGGTCAAAACCTACTACCTGAACCTGTTGTTTGCCCACCGGATCGGCGTCCCATTGTATGAACGCCTCTGTGAGAAGCGGGCCCTGTTCGGCGAATGGCTCTTTTCCTATCTCCTTTTCAGAGACAACCCCAAGCGGGCGGAATATCTCGCAACCTTTAAACCTGTATTCGAGGATATCTCCCGCGAGAGTGGGCATCCCATCTCCTATTTTGAAGAGATGGCGACCAGGATCGCTCCTCAGTTCCTGAGCTGGGCGATGACGGCCATTGACTGGGGACAGTATAAAATCGTGGGGTTCACGTCGACCTTCGACCAGAATGTCGCCAGTCTCTCCCTGGCCAAGCTCATCAAGGATCTCTATCCGTCCGTGAAGATCGTCTTCGGGGGAGCAAACTACGACGGGGAAATGGGCCTAGAGCACCTCAGAGCGTTTCCCTGGATTGACTGTGTGGTGATCGGAGAGGGCGAAGAGGTCTTTCCGCCTTTGGTGAAGCAGATTCTGGAGGGGAGGGAGGGTCGTTTCCCGCCGGGAGTGGCCTATCGGCAGGACGGGCGCGTCCGCTTTGAACCGAACCCCAATTTGTTTTCCGATTTTCAGCGCATGGGGCCCCCCGATTATGACGACTACTATGAACAATTAGGGGAGCTCGAGGCTGGGCCCTCGAAGGGCTTGGATCGGATCCTGCTCTATGAAGGCTCCCGCGGATGCTGGTGGGGGGAGAAACATCACTGCACGTTTTGCGGGTTGAATGCGCAGGCGATGGAGTTTCGTGCCAAGTCTCCCGATCAGGTGTCGCGTGAAATGGCGTATCTTTCGAGCCGGTATGATGCCATCCGGTTCAGATTGGTCGATAATATTATCGATCTGAAATATATCGACAATCTGTTCGGGACATTCGCGGCCGAGCGGTTGGATCTGGACGTGTTTATCGAAACGAAGAGCAACCTCAGCAAGCGCCAGATCCAGACTCTTGCGCAAGGCGGCGTGAAGTGCATGCAACCTGGCATTGAAAGCTTGAGCGCCGGGCAACTGCAGGAAATGGATAAAGGGGTAACGCCCCTTCAGAATCTTCAGTGCCTGAAATGGAGCCTCTATTACCATATTGACGTCTCGTGGAACATTCTCCTCGGGTTTCCGAAGGAGACGACTGAGGATTACCGAAAACAGATCGCGCTCATCCCCTCGATTCTTCATTTGCAGCCGCCCGAGAGCGTCGGGAGGTTCTGGCTGGAGCGATTCAGCCCTTATTTCATGCGGCCGGAGAAGTATGGCCTCCGGATCACGGGTCCCGGCTCAGCCTACGAGTATGTGTATGATCCCAACGCGGTGGATTTGAAGAAGATTGCCTATGATTTTGAGTACGAGATCACGTCGCACGTTGACCCAGGTGTCTATGAGGAACTGGTCCAGCTCGTTCATGAGTGGCAACGCAGGCACGCCTCGGCCGATAAGCCGTTTCTGTATTACTCCAAGTCCATGGGTTACGTGACGATTTACGATGGCCGCACCAAGGGGACGCCATCGCGGCAACGGTATGACTGGCCCGAAGCATTTATGATTGAGTATTGTAATGAAGCGGCAAAGTCTCTGGAGCAAATCCGGGACGGGCTGAAGGACCAGGGGCATGCGGCGGCTTCGGACCCGGCCCGCCTCCTGCAAGCCCTCGCTGAGCTGGTGGAGAAGAGGCTGCTCTACGAAGAAAAGGGAAAGTATTTCACACTCGCCCTGCCGATGAATCCCAATCTCTAGGCATGAAAGACCCGACGTTCCTCAAGACCATGGTGAAGAGGGTCGGCGCCCGGCGCGTGCTGGAGATCGGCACGTTCGATGGGACGAGTGCGATCGCCATGGCCGAGACGCTCCCGGACGACGGCACCCTGATTACCTGTGAGATCAACCCGGGCTTCGTCGCACTTGCCCGCAAACGCCTCAGCCGCAGCCCACATGGTCACAAGATTGACGTACGGGTCGGGCCGGCGCTCGAGACCCTTCCGTCCCTTGCCGGCTGGTTCGACCTGATCTTCGTGGACGCCGACACCAAAAACTATGTTCAGTATTACCGCCGGGGCCTGGAGCTGCTCGCGCCCGCCGGGGCGCTGCTCCTGGACAACACGCGGGGCATGACCCTCGGCGCGGTGGATCCTGCTGCAGATCCCGCCATCGCCGCCATCCAGGAGCTGCGCCAGCTCGTGACCGCTGATCGCACTATCACCGCAGACCTCGTCCCCGTGCGCGACGGCGTCCTGGTCGTCACCAAGCAGCCACTGGCCTGAGATTGCTACAAGATATTCATATTCAACAATAACTTGACAGCCATTCTTCACCTGATGCTTTATGGTTGAAAATTGGCTGCGTCGCCCGTTCTCGTAAGACCGGCAGCATAAGCCAGCGTGACCTCAGCAATCTTATAGTCATACTGGGCCTCTGCCAGCCTGGTCTGAGCACCGAAGAGCGCCACTTCCGACTGCGTGACCTCAACGATCGATCCCAATCCCAATCGGTACCGCTCTCTGGCTAGCTGCAGAGCCTCCTGCGCGGTCTTCACCTGCTCCTGCGCCAGCTTGATCAACTGCTCGAATGTGAAGGTATCCAGGTACGCAGTGGTTACCTGCTGCGTCAACGCCTGTTCGATGTTCTGGCTGCCGGACTCCGCGGCGACCTGCTGGGCGCTGGCCTCCCGGACCTGATTTTCGATCAGGTAGCCGGTGAAGAGCGGCATCGAGACCAGGCCACCCGCAGTCCACCAGCCACCAGTTCTTTGGTTCCGACTGGTATCGAAGACCTCGTAGTCGCCGGCGCTGGCCACTGCTGAGATGGTAGGGAGGTATAGCCGTTTTGTGGCTTGGAGACGGGCCTCTGCCGAGCGCGCAAACTCTTTCGCCCGCTGGAGCTCGGGATGAGACAGGCTGTCCGTAATGAGCGCTTCCAGAGGCCGCTGGGGCCGCACCTCGATGGGCACATCTTCGAGCACATAGTCCTCCGGCCCGGTGATCCCGATCGCCCGGTTCAGGTCTGCAAAGCTCGCCTTCAGATCGTTCTTGGTTTTGACCAGTGCCGATTCCGCGTTCGTAAGCTCCACCTGGACAAGGTCAAGGTCCAGCTTGGATTTGAGTTGCTGACGGTAGAGCGTGTCCACCTGCGACCGAATGATCCCGCGTTGCCGCACAGTTTCTTCGGCTATCTGCACCAAGCGGCGCCGCTTCAGGCTGTTGAGGTAAGCTCGCTGCACGTTCAAGATCACTAATGCGCGCTGAGAGTTGACATCTTGTTCCTGCGCACGAGCGGCGAGGTCCGAGGATTCCACGAGGTTTTTGGTGAATCCGAAGTCATAGAGTCGCTGATTAGCAATCACCCCCCCCGTGTATTGGCTCAGGTTCTGTCGGAGCATAGCGCCAGCCGGAGCCACGAAGCGGGGGTTGATCCCTCCAACCCCGGAAATGGTATCGAAGTTCGCATAGACTTGTGGGTAATAGAGGGAGCGGGTCTGTTCGGTGCGGGCTTCGGCAGCTTTGAGATTGGCGCCGGCCGCTTGAATGACCGGATGCTTCTCCAGCGCGATCTCGATGGCTTGCCTCAGTCCAGAAAGCTGCCCAAGGCCCCGCTTTGACCGGCAGGCTTCACCGATGGCTTCCGCATCTCCGCGCTAACCGGGGGTTGAAGCCACAAACAAAGGACGATGAACGTGGCTACCGCAATTGCCCCTCTGTTCACGTAAGTTCGTTGCATGGTTATCCTCCCTCAATATTTCTGGCTGGACGGTTTGCCTGCTGGAAGATTGTAAGCCGATGCTTTCACCGTCTGCCCATCGGTCAGGCCAGCTTTGCCCACCACAACGATGTCCTCATTGCCACTGAGACCCTCTACGACCTCGACCCACACGCCGTCGTCGATACCAGTTTTGATCGGGATCTGGTGGGCTTTGCCCTGCTCGACTACTAAGACAGACTTCCTTTTGTCGGAGCCGCTCGTCATAATCGCAGTGGGTGGAATCACGAGGGCGTTCGGATGCTCCAGCAAATAGAGCGTGGCGCTCACGAACGTGCCCGGCTGGAGCTGACGTTCCTTATTCGGCATGTCGATCTCGACGAGCAGCGTCCGGGTAGCGGGGTCCAAGGCCTCGGTGGTCCGGGTGATTGATCCTTTAAACTCCTTCCCCTGCATCTCTTTGGTGGTCACCACCACCGGCACACCGGCCTTGGCAAGCAGGGCGACTTCCTGGGGAACGCTCACGTAGACCCGAACAGTTTCCAGATCCATGATCGTGTACAGCGGGACCGCCTGCGTAGCTGACGCGCTCCCCGACTGGATGAGGGCCCCAGGGTCAGCAAACCGCGCGGTGATGACCCCTGAAAATGGGGCATACACCTTGGTGTAGTCGAGCATCGTGCGACGGTTATTCATTAGATGTTTGGCCCCCTCGGCCGCGGCTTCCGCCACATCTACATCCTGCTTAGCGATGACATCCGGGTTTTCTTTCCAGACGTTATGGAGCCGTTCAGAGGTGATCCGCTTGATCGCATAATCGGCCTCGGCCTGCCGGTACTGCTGCTCGACCTCCGGAGCATCAATCACTGCAAGGAGTTGCCCTTTGTTGACCGCGTCACCTTTGTCAAAGCCCATCGATGTAAGGTAACCCGGCACCTTGGCGTACAGGGTGGCCTGGTACCAAGGCGAGACGTTGGCCGGCAGGGTGATCGTGTAAGATACATCCTGCCGCTGGGGTTTCATGATCTGGACAGGCAAAGCACTGTCGGCTCTTTGCTCAACCTGTTCGGCCTTGCTGTCTGTGTCTGGCGTTGTGGAGGTCGGGTCCTGTCCTTTGAGCACGGTAAACGCGACCGCAAGGAGGAGGATACACCCCACTCCAGCCAGGATCATCATCATTTTAAGCCGACTATTCCTCATCGTTAGCTAATCTCATGCATTCTACTGCAGCGTAGGTTCCATCATACCATTATCCCCTGAGGTGGTTGAGCTGCCAGGTGGGCTATTACACGACGTCGGGCGAGGACATGCAGGACAGGTACGAACAGCAAGGTCATGAAGGTAGAGACGAGCAGCCCCCCGATGACCGCCCGCGCCAGCGGCATGTTAGTCTCACTGCCTTCACCCATGCCGAGCGCCATCGGTGCCAGTCCAATGACCGTCGCCAGCGAGGTCATCAGGATCGGGCGGATTCGCAGCCGTCCCGCGGCAATGACCGCCTGCTCGACCTTCATGCCCTCCCGCACCATCCGGTTCGCAAAATCCACCAACAGCACGCTGTTAGAGACCACGATGCCGATCATCATCAGGGTGCCGATGAGCGATTCCACATTCACAGACGTGTTGGTGAGCAGCAGCATCCAGATCACGCCGATGAAGCCCAGCGGCACCGCAAACATGATGATGAACGGGTCCAGGTAGGAACGGAACAGCCCGACCATGACCAGGTAGATCAGCACCATCGCCAGCGGCAGCGTCCCGCTAAACCCTTCGAATGCAGCCCGCATGCTGTCCGCTTCACCCTTGAATAGGACCATGACATCTTTAGGGAGCGCCAAGCTCGCCAGGGTCTTTTCGATCTGGCCGGCCACCCGGCCCAGGTCATTGCCCGGCACATTGACGAGCACGTCTATGGTACGCTGGAGGTTGTAGTGGTCCACGGTCTCCGGCCCGGTCTTCCGCGTCACCTCCACCAGATCCCGCAGCAGCACTGGGGCACTTCCATCCTGCCCGACGCGCGGGAGCGTGGGGTGCTCGGGGAAGGGGGTCTGCTGTAGGGCCAGCGCACTGCCTCGTCCCGAGGGACTCACGGCGCTGGACACGGAGGGCTGCTCGACGCGGGCGCCGACCAAGGGCGTATTCAGGAAATCCTCGAACCGGATCAGCGTCTGCTCCGGATACTGGGCCACGACAAAATAGGCATTGTTCGATTTGGGATCAATCCAGTAGCCAGGGTTGAGCGCCATGTTGGAGCTGAGGCCCGTGATCAGATCCATCACCACCCGCTGCTCGTTCAGCCCGAGATAGGCGGCCTTCGCCCGGTTGACTTCCAGATGCAGCTCCGGATACTCCATCCCCTGCCGCACCTGCACATCGGCGGTGCCGGGGGTCTGGGCCACCACGTCCCGAATCCGAGTCGCGGTCTCGGCCACCTCGCTCAGCTTCGGCCCGCTCACCTTAATATCAATCGGCGCCGGCAGGCCAAAGTTCAGCACATCGCTCACGATCCCGCCGGTCTGAAACGAGAACTTCAGCCCGGGGAACTCACGGGCGAGCCGCGCGCGCAACCGCGCAATGATCGCATCGGTGCGCAGCCGGTGCCCCCGCGTGAGGCTGACCAGGAGAAAGGCCTGATGCGGGCCATTGACCGGCGTGTAGAGCACCATCCAGCCATGCGGCAAGCCGATATTCGCCACGAGTTGGTCCAGCTCCACAGGGGGGATCTCCTGGCGGATGAGGGATTCGATCTGGCCCACGATCGCCTCGGTCTTCTCCACCCGTGTGCCTTCGGGCGCGGCCACGTTCAGGATAAACTGCCCGGCATCCACCCTCGGAAAGAACTCGGTGGCCAGCCGGGGCGCCAGCAGCAATGAGCCGCCAAACGTCAGCGTCACCACACCCACCACCAGCGCCTTGTGCGCCAGACACCAGCGCAACACAAGAATGTACCGATCCACCAAGCTGCCAAAGAGCCGATCAAAGAGGCGGGGATGGTCAACAGGCGCGTGGGCTTGTTCTCGGAAGAGAGCGGTCATCGCAACCGGAGCGACTGTCATTGAAGTCAGATACGAGACCACCATCGCGTAGGCCACCGCCAGGGCCAACGGGACGAACAGAAACTTGACGATCCCGGTGAAAAACATGATCGGCAGATACACGATCAGGATACTGATCGTGGCCACCAGCATCGGGAGCGCCACCTCACGGGTGCCGTCGTCGGCCGCCCGCCCCGGCGTCTTGCCCATTCCCAGATGCCGATGCACGTTCTCCAGCACCACGATGTTGTTGTCCAGCAGCGTTCCGATCACCAGGGCCAACCCACCCAAGGTCATCACATTCACGGTGTGCCCGGTGAAGTAGAGCAGGACAAACGCCGCCAGGATGGACAGGGGAATCGCCAGAGCAATAATGACGGTGGAGCGGAGGCTGCCGAGGAACAGCAGCACCATCAGGCAGGCCAGGCCGCCCCCCAGTAGGCCTTCTTCCTCGAGCGTCTGAATCGCCTGCCGGATATAGAGCGACTGGTCAAAGATCAGGTTGACGGTCAGGTCCTCCGGTAGCCCAATCAGCTTCGGCAGCGTCGCCTTGATCCCATCAATGACCTGGATCGTGTTCGCCCCGGCTTGCTTCATGATCGGAAGATAGACCGCCCGGTGGCCGTTGATCCGCACGATGTTGGTCTGGATGATCGTCGAATCCGCTGCCCGCGCCACATCCTTCAGCATGATCGGCACGCCGCCCACCACCTTAACCGGGATGTCGTTCATCTGCTCCACGATCTTGATCATGCTGTCCGTGTAGACGTTGTAGTCGAACTCGCCGATCTTCACATTGCCGGCCGGCAGCAGGAGGCTCTGGGCATTGACCGCGTTGACGATGTCGGTCGTCGAGAGGCCGCGGGCCAGCATGCGCTCCCGGTCCAGAAACACCGTGATCTGACGGAGCGGCCCGCCGAAGCTGGGGGCCACAAAGACCCCGGGCACATTGGCCAGTTGGGGCCGCACACTGAAGTAGGCCAGATCCCGCACCTCCTTCTCGCTCAGCGTCTCGCTGCTGACGGTCAGGGTGCCGATCGGCAGGCTGGCCGCCCCGAACTTGATGATGATCGGCGGCCAGATCCCGGGCGGCAGGAAGCGCAGGGTGGAATAGGCGAGGCTGGTGATCTCGGCCATCCCGGCGTTCTCATCGTACGAGGGATGGAAATAGACCTTGATGAGGCTGACGCCGGGTAAGGAGCGGGATTCGATATGCTCGACATAGGAGGCCTGTAGGAAGAGCTGTTCTAATCTTAGCGTGATAGCCCCCTCGACCTCCGAGGGGCCCATGCCCTTATAGAAGGTGGCCACCGCCACCACCGGCAGGTTGATCTCGGGGAAGATGTCCACCACCATGGTCTGGTAGGAGACCGCCCCCAGGATCACGACGATCAGACTGATCGCCACCACCGCATAGGGATTGTTAAGCGCCGCACGAATCATTAGTCACCACCAATGCGTCCATTGCGTCGCTAACATCTGTCGCGATAGACGCGGGACGCGAAAGACGCGTGTGCTGCACTACACCACCTGCAGGCAGGGCAGGACGAACACCCGCAAGGGGATCTTCATCCCTTTTCGCTGCTTAGCCAGTTGGTCACGAAACGATTTCAATCCCTCCACCACGCGCTCCGCCTGATCCTCCGCCAATGCTGTGAGGATCATCGAGTTGGCTCCGGGCGACGCAAAGGAATGAAACGCGTCACCGGTCTCGCCGGTACCGCCTACCTTGTGCAGCTCCGTGAAGGCCTTGACATTGAATTCCTTCAGTAGCACGACAATTTCGTCTTCGAGGGAGTCACGAAACACGATGAGCAGCATCTTCATTTGGAGTTCTCCTTGCGTCGAGGTTGAAAAGAGGAGTAGTGAGGTGCACATCTGGCTAGATCATTCGTTCGCACGGAAGAACAAACACTCTCATCGGAATCTTGGTCCCCCCTCGCATTTGGGCCATGTGGTCCCGAAATTCTTTCAGTACTTCGATAATCCGATCCGCTTGGAGTTCCTCCATGGCCGAAAGGATGATGGCGCGGTGGCCAGGCCACGTGATGGAGCCAAATGCGTGTCCTGCGTCACCAATGCCGAAGACCTTGGGGGCATCAGCAAAATTTACAACATCCAGTCCTTTGAGAACACGCCGAATGTCTTGATCAAGCGAATGGCGGTAGACAACCATAACCATCTTCATAGGGACCCTCCCTAAAGCTTCGACTTAGATATCTAACGCATAATCACCTTCCCGGTCTTGCTCCAGTACCAGAAGACCGAAAAATTCGGATAAAACGCATCGATCGAGTTCCGTCCGGCAACCGTAAACAGACAGCCGGCCGCTCCGACGAAGTTCGAATCCCCGAACCGCCATTGAATGGCCGGCTCGATCCCAATCGTGTCAAATCCCGACCGTTGCCCGGCGTTGATATCATGTCCGTCAGCCCGCCACGTGAGCCCATGGAGCGTCACGAGCTCGATGTTATAGCCGAGGCCCCGCTTATCATCCAGGATGTGCTCGAAGACGAATCGCGTATTGATGATATCGCCTGTGTAGGTGGTCTTATTCCCCTGGCTCCCCGGTGCGGCATAGGTGTAAAAGACACCGGCATTGAACCGGAAAGGCTGGATGTTTTTCCGCATCGTAAGCCCTTGGGTGATGCCGATCTCCCCGAAACGGGTGGACGGCAAACGGCCGATCGGCGCGAACCCGCCTGGCGGTTTCTCGGTGTCGAGCCATTTGCTGGTGGGAAGTACAAGCTGATTGAACCACGTGACGGAAGGACGCCATGTTTCCGGATCCTGCACGATCGGTCGGTACTTCAGAACTAACGAGGTGTCCCCCATTCCGGTCTCTGTGGTCGTCTTTCCGTTCTGCCTGGCCCAAAAGGACTGGAGCGATGTGGCGGCGCCGAGCTCGAAGTGGTCCGTCAGCCCGTAAGCGGATTGAATGAACGGGTCCTGCACACTGTAGAGATGGACAGGCCCAGGTTTCGCACTCGGGAAGCCTCCGAGGGTGTTCCCGTAACTGCGGGTCCCGATCTGGGAAAAGATGAACGGGCGAACATGCAACTGGCCCTTCGGCTGGATATCCACCGCCGACAGCAGGACCGGCCCGTGCGAAAACGGGTTCCAGCTCCGCCGGTACTTCCGGATTTCTTCCTCCGTGGGTACCCAGTCAACAGCGCCGACTGACTCGGGCACGCTGAGGTAGGCGAGTTGGAACAGAGCGACGGAGGAAAAGACGACGCAAATAAGGATGCGCCGATACATCCAGTCCTTCCAGGCTAGAAAGCGGTGCAGAGTATACTTTTCTCCAGTATACTCTGCTGCAGACCTCGCCGCTATGCTGAACTTGATCTGAAAGGTGAATGGCAGGAAGCAGCTATGAACACTGAGTGTAGGTTCGCAAAACTGATCCCTGGGAAGGTGGAGTCGACCAGAGATGGAGGGACGGTTATGACTCGACTGAATGTCTCGCGACTTTTATTCTCACGCAGCGGTCGGTGGGTGATACTCGGCCTTTTGGTTTTTTCCGCTCTCCTCCTATTCGCCTGTGCCGGGAAGAGCGGTCCTTCCACCGTCCTTACGGGCCTTGTGGAGATCGAGGCTGGGTGGCACCACACCTGTGCCTTGACCACCGCCGGGGGTGTCAATTGTTGGGGGAACAACCACGATGGTCAGTTAGGCGATGGAACAGAAGTCGATAGGGTCACCGCGGTGGATGTAGTGGGGCTGATGAGCAGGGTGAACGCGATCGCGGCCGGGGAACGGCACACCTGCGCCTTGACCACGGGTGGGGGCGTCAAATGTTGGGGGAACAACCACGATAATCAGTTAGGCGATGGAACAGTGAACGATAGGGTTACCCCCGCGGATGTCATGGGGCTGACCAGCGGGGTAAGGGCGATCACAGCCGGGGAACGGCACACCTGTGCCTTGACCACGGGCGGGGGCGTCAAATGTTGGGGGAACAACCACGATGGTCAATTAGGGGATGGCACAGGGATTGATCGAAACACTCCCGTGGATGTCGCGGGATTGACGAGCGGGGTGGCGGCGATTACAGCCGGCTGGCGGCACACCTGTGCCTTGACCACGGGCGGGGGCGTCAAATGTTGGGGGAACAACCACGATAATCAGTTAGGCGATGGAACAGATGCTGATAAGAAAACCCCGGTGGTCGTCGTAGGGTTGGCGAACGGAGTGAACGCGGTCGCGGCCGGGAGGCGGCACACCTGTGCCTTGACCACGGGCGGGGGCGTCAAATGTTGGGGGAACAACCACGATGGTCAGTTAGGGGATGGCACAGGGATTGATCGAAACACCCCCGTGGATGTCGCGGGATTGACGAGCGGGGTGGCGGCGATTACAGCCGGCTGGCGGCACACCTGTGTCTTGACCACGGGCGGGGGCGTCAAATGTTGGGGAAAGAACCACGATGGGCAGGTAGGGGATGGCACAGCGATCAACAGAAGAACCCCGGCAGATGTCGTGGGGCTGACCAGCGGGATAAAGACGATCACAGCTGGGGGACAGCACACCTGTGCCTTGAATCCGAAATATGTCCAATGCTGGGGGGACAACGAGGATGGCCAATTAGGGGATGGGACGACTGCAGATACGCTCGCTGCCAGGGAAGAGGTTGGACTATGATGTCCAGTCTAAGAAATCATGTGGGAGGTTGGTTTTCAAAATAATTGATGCCAGCATCAGCCAAGAGCGCCCTTCCTCTTCGGCATGCTCCACACCTACACCTGAACCGCTTCCGCATAATCACCCTGTCTGTCTTGCTCCAATACCATAAAAAATAGAGAAATTCGGGTAGATGGAATCTATAGCATTCTGACCTGCGACTGTAAGCAGGACCCCAGCCGCGCCCAGTACCGAAATCATGCCCTGATTACAGAGTCGTTATTTGTGGGAGATGCGGATTCCAGGGTTGAACCAGGCTCTGCGCAAAAGGCCTTGTTCTCCAATGGAAGAGGGATATTATACTTGACAATATGTACGCTATTCTGATACGGGTGTCAACGGCATGGGTGAGAAGAACAAAGCAGAACCGGCCAGCAACATCCAGAATCGGCTGAGAAGCCTCCGCCTGGCCAATGGGCTCACGCAAGCCGAGCTGGCCGCCAAGGCCGGAATCACCCGACAAGCGGTCTACGCGATCGAGGCGAACCAGTATCTTCCCACCACGGCGGTGGCGCTCCGTCTGGCTGATGCGCTGGACCGCCGGGTGGAAGACCTCTTCAGCCTCGTGGCGACGGGAGAAGCGATAGAGGGAGATCTGATCGGCTCTCCTCCCACTGGCGCACCCGGTTCCTCACAGGTGCGAGTGAAGGTCGCGAAGGTCGGTGATCGACTGGTGGTCCGGCCCGTGGCTGAGCTGGGCGATACTCTCTGTTATGCCGTCGCGGCGGACGGGCTGATCATGGAGCCAATAGACGCCGCGCAGCGCTCTTCGCGGGATCGCGGGAAGGTCCGGGTCCGACTGCTCAGAGATCGTCCAGCCATCGAGAGTGAGATTGCAGTTGCCGGCTGTGATCCGGCGGTCTTCCTGGCAGGGGAACACCTCCGCCGTCGACAGCGGGGAATGACGGTGGTGGGGTGGACGATGGGAAGTGCAGCCGCTTTGGAAGCCCTGAAGCGAGAGGAGGTGCACGTCGCTGGGCTCCACGTCGTGGATGCCAAATCAGGAGAATCGAATCTGCCGTATCTGAGGCGGCATCTCAAGGGTGGAGACTTTAGGGTCGTGACGTTCGCCAGGTGGCAACAGGGGCTCCTGGTCCAGCACGGCAACCCCAAGCGGATCAGGGAGGTGGCGGATCTGGCAAGGAAAGAGGTCGCCGTGGTGAACCGGGAGGCAGGGGCCGGAGCCCGACTGTTGCTCGATCAGAAGCTGGCGGCATCCGGGATGAAGGCCGATCAGGTCAGAGGCTATGGTCGGATCGCCCGCTCCCACTTGGAAGTGGCTCGCCTGATCGCGGACGGCTGGGCCGATGTGGGCGTGGGCGTTGAGGCTGCCGCCAGGTTGATGGGCCTGGACTTCATTCCATTGCAGGAGGAGCGGTACGATTTGGTGATGCCAAGTCGGTATTTGACGACTCACCCCGGCCTCTCGATATTGCTGGACACCATCGTGAGTCATCCGTTCCGAAGAGAGATCGAAGCCCTCGGGGGCTACGACACGCGGGACACCGGGAAAGTGCAGCCCTTCCGTGATGAGTAAGGAGTCAGGAGTGAGAAGAGTTAGGAGAGGCGACTGATGAAACCGCAAGGGAAGTGTGCCGGTGCGGGGACGTTGGTGGTCCCTCGAAGGATTCTGCTCGCGGTCCTCCTCTCCTCACTCCTCACTCCTTACTCCTTACTGGTGACATCACCTGCGAACGCGGAGCCGTTGGTGATCGCCGCGTCGCCCAGTATGAAGGCACCGGTCGAAACACTTGCGCACGCCTTCGAAGCGACACATCCGGACGTCAAGGTGCGGATCTACTACGATACAGGGTTGGAGCTCCGGTGGACTATTGCCGGGATGGAGAACAAGGTAGGTCAGAAGACGTATTTCATCGGCACTGGTCCGATCCATCTGATCGCCCCAGGTGGTGATGAGCTCCTCACGCGACTGGAGCAAAAATATTATGTGCTTCCTGGCACGCGCAGGCCTTATGCGGCTGTTCCCTTGGCCCTGGTCGTTCCAGTGACGCTCGTTGAGGCGCCGGCATCTTTCGAGGAACTGGGCAAGGGGGCCAAGTACAGAATTGCGATCGCGGATCCGGTCTTAACCGAGTTGGGGAGGCAAACACAAGAAGTCTTCGAGGCCTTAGGGATTGTCAATGACGTCAAAGGGCGGCTGGATGTGGCCTCGGATGCCCGCGGCGTGCTCGATCACCTTCTGTATGGACAGGCCGATGTGGGGATCATTTTCGGCCCGGATGCGGTGAAGGAGCAGGAACGGATCCGAGTCGTGGCTACAGCGGGTAAGCCAACCTTTAAACCAACCATACATTCGATGGCCATGGAACGATTCTGTCCCAACCGTGCGCTGTGCGAGGAGTTTCTTTCATTTATTCAATCCCCGGAGGCCAAGAAGGTAGTGAAGTCTCTGGGGTACTTGTCTCCAGGTGGGCCGTAGGGGGGGGGAATTTTTTGTCTCGAAGTGTCAGTATACTTTACACAAATAAATTACAGAAGACTTCTGGCGGTGCCGGATGAAAGGAGGGGCCACATGCCTGGACAAGAAGTGCTGGAGGAAGGCGATGCCACGACACTCAACCAGATTGAACGGTGGGTCACCGCAGCCTTCTGGGTGGTTC
>WNEP01002398.1_pt1 | contig 14554 bp, 9 predicted proteins | sample 5399961 | NCBI WGS metagenome assembly WNEP01 (sample SAMN13153329, study PRJNA577476) | soil metagenome | isolation source: 20 cm grassland meadow soil pre-rain plot 5 | place: USA:California | collected 2015-09-08 | reverse complement strand
TCACCGGCTTGCCGTAGCGGTTCGCCTCACGGATGAGGCGCTTCTGGACCGCGGGCACTTCCTCGAACGGGAGCTCCACGCCCAGGTCGCCGCGCGCGACCATCACGGCGTCGCTCGCCTCGAGGATCCGCGCCAGGTCGTCGAGCGCGGTCGCCTTCTCGATCTTCGCCACGAGCTTCACATCGGGGGGGACGAGCGCGCGCAGCTCTCCCAGGTCCTCCGCCCGCCGTACGAACGAGAGCCCCAGATAATCGGCGCCGGCGGCGACCGCGTGTGCCGCGTCCTCACGATCCTTCTCCGTCAGCGCCGGGGCGGACACGTGCAGCCCCGGGAGGTTCATGCCCTTGTGAGCGGTGAGGGTCCCGCCGTCCACCACCCGGCCTTCCACGCGCGGTGCCGCGATGCGCGTCACCTCGAGGGACAAGAGGCCGTCGTCGAGCAGGATCCGTCGTCGGCAACTCATCGCCGCGCGCCACCTCCTCCGGCGCGAACACGACGGTCTCCCCGGCGCGCAGGACACGCGGAGCGGCGAGCTTGCCGACCCGGATGCGCGGCCCCTGCAGGTCCACGAGGACCGCCACCGCGACGTCGGCCACTTCCGCCGCCTTTCGCACCGCGGCGATCCAGCTGGCGCGGAGCTCCGGGGTTCCGTGCGATGAGTTCACGCGAATGACGTTGGCGCCGGCGCCGATCAACCCGGCGATGCCCTCGGGCGTCCCCGTGGCGGGACCGAGCGTGGCGACGATCTTCGTGCGACGGATCAGAGCCGTTCCCCCTTTCTTATCCCCCGGTCAGTTTTCAACATTCCGAGCGTCCGCCCCGAGTGTGGAAAACGCTCCCGCGGAATCATCGGGCAAGAGGCCGGAGCATGGGGTCCGAGACTGACCTGGGGAGATGAGTTAAGTGGATATGGACCGGCCGAATGAGACGATGCACTTCAAGTGGTCTCTCGCTCGCACGAGCGGCAAGGGCGGGGCCCAGGGCTCATGCATAAAGATACGCACACGTGTAAGCCCTAGTGCACGACCCCGATCTGCTTCTGTTCGAGCCGCTGCTTGAACTCCGCGAGCAGATGAACCGCCCGGGCGATGCTCGACGCGGGCAGTCCCTCGATCGCGCGGGCCGCGAGGCGGCGCTCGAGCTGCCCGGCGCGCAGTACCACTTCGAGGCCCCGCCGGGTAAGGGTCACGCGCACCCCGCGATCGTCTTCCGGGTCCGGGGTGGTCTCGACCAGCCCCTTGGTCTCGAGTCGCTGGATGAAGGTGGTGGCGGCCGCGCGGGACACGCGCAGCTGGGCAGCGATCTCCTTGGGGCGGGCGCCGTCGGGCCCCCCCAAGTCGACGGCCACCAGCGCTGCCTGGGCCCGGTGCGACAGGCCGTAGGCGCGGAACGCGCGGTCACCGGCTCGCTCCGCTGCCGCCTTGGCGGCGACGATGGCGTCGGTCAGCTGCAGGGCCAGCTCGGAACGATCTGTCATGCGTCGTCCGTGATCCGTTATCCGTACACCGTGGAAGTCGGTGATGAAGTTAATATGTTGATAGTTAACATACTAATAACATTCACGGCCGCGCAAGGGGCTGATTTTACGGATGACGGATGACGGACAGCGGATGACGTTCTAGCACGTCTCGCTCCAGTCCACCGGTGAGCTCGCGCCGCAGCGGACGCACTTCACGCTGTCGGGCTTGCCGGCAACGTCCTGCCGATAATGGCACAGGGGACAGACCGCGTAGGTGGTGACGACGTCACTCCCCCGCCCCGCGCCCAGGGTGGGTCGGAGCACCCCGGTCCGGGCCACGATGCTCCAATGGTCGGGGACCTCGGTGCGAATCGTCACGTCGCGACGCGGCAGGCGCACCCGCTGCTGTCGCACCTCGACGACGACGTGGCCGTCCGCCGACTCCTCGACGATGGGGTACCAGGCGCCGCGGCGGAGAATGTCCGCCACGTTGTCCGCACAGCGGGCCCAACCGAGCGTGACGCGCATGGGAGAAATGACCGACCCACATGATACCACGTTTTGATAGATTCCGTTATGCGCGAGCTCGGCCGTATCGTCCGACTGCAAATCCAACGCTCCTCGCTCAAGACCGGTGACAAGCCCACGCGTGTGTACGACCCCATGCCGCTCCTCGCCGTGGACCGTCTGGCGCTGGGACCGGACGGTGCGTTGGGTGAGGGGCCAGACGGATCATGGCTCGTGGATGTGCATCACCGCGCGCATCCCCGCACCAAGAACGAGGACGGCGCACACGGCGTGTCGCTCGGCTTCACGGCCCACTATGCGCTGATGCGCGACCGCTTCGGGGAGCGCATCACACTCGGCTGCGCTGGTGAGAACATCATCGTCGAGACCGAGCATCGGATTGCATTCGAGGACCTGGCGCGCGGCGTCGTGCTGCTGGCACCCGAAGGTCCGGAGCTCGCCCGGCTGGAGGTGCTGCAGGTCGCCGATCACCGGCTGGGCGCTGGGCGGCGTCGTAGAAGCGCGCGTCTTGAAGGAATCCCTGCAGTTCTTGGAGGGGGGAACGCGCGGGTACTACTGCGTCGGAGTGGGTACGGGGATCGTCGCGCTGGGCGATCGGGTGGCGGTCCTCTAATCGAGAAGCGGGAAACGAGAAACGGGAAACGTAAAGGCCGGATGCCTTCGCGTTTCCCGTTTCTCTTTCCCGTTTCCCGGCTCTTGCTAGCTCATCTCGTCCCACGCGAGGGCGCCGACCTTCTTGCACCGCTCGCAGATCAGCTCCTTCACGTCCGACTCGAACCCCTGCCGATGGCGGCAGGCGGGACACACGGCGTAGGTCAGGGGGAACAGGCGCCCCACCCGCTGAATCTCGCGCGGCTCGCACCGCACGACGCTCCAGCGCTCGGGGGGATGATAGCGGATCTCGAGGAAGCGCCGGTCGACCGGCACGTTCCGCCGATTGACGTCCAACACCACGATGTGACTCGAGGAGATGCGGACGACGGGGTACCACGCGCCGCGGCGCAGCAGATGCGCGCCGGGCCGTCCCACACGCGCCCATCCTTTGGCCTGGAGGCGCGTCGGCGTCATGGGGCGAAAGGGCATGCTCACGCGAGAACAATACCCAGTTCGCGTGATGGAAGTCGTGACTGGGGTCACACTTACCGCAGTCGGAAAAATGTGACGCATGACACGCGCGCCCCCGCGCCCCCGCGCCCCCGCCTCAAGATGGCGCGCTGACGACCGCTCCTACCACCTCACCCGCACTCCGAGAAGCCGCACACGTGGCACTTGGCGCAGCCCTCGATGAAGGCGAGCTGCGATCCGCAATCGGGGCAGGCGCCGATGAAGTCGTGTGCGGCACCGGCCCCCCCGCGCTCACCCGCCGTCCCCTCGGGGCCGGGGATGCCCCCCAGGACGGGAGCAGGAGCAGATGGCACCGCGCCACCCAGCAGATCCTGCTGGATGCCCTGCTTCTCCTGCATCCATTTCTCGATCGCGATCCCGATGGCATCGGGAACCGACAGCACTTTGTTCGGCCCGAGGCCGACGACCCGATCGGACGAGATGCCGCGCAGCTGGCGGTACACCTCGCGCAACGGGATGCCCGAGCGCAGCGCGAGTGAAATGAGCCGTCCGATCGCCTCGACGTCGGCCATCAGGGCGCCGCCGGCTTTGCCGAGCGAGATGAAGACCTCGAAGGGCTGGCCTTTGTCGTCCTCGGTGATGTTGACGTACATGGTGCCGAGCGGCGTCTCGACGCGCCGGGTCGCACCCTTGAGCAGGTCGGGACGCGACCGCTTGGCCCGCCGCTGCAGGTTCTCGGCCTCGGCATCGTGCAGCTTGTCGCGCGTGCGGGCGAGCTCGGCGTCCAGCTCGGCGATCCGCCCCAGTGCCTCCGCCAGCGCGTCCTTGCCCAGCCCCGCGGCCTGCTCCTGCACCTTTTTGGCCGTCGACCCGGTGGAGAGCACCTGCATCTCGCGCGCCCCGTCGCGGTACACGGTCACGCCCTTGCAGCCCAGCTTGTACGCGTACCGGTAGATCTTCTCGACGTACTCCTCGGTCGCATCGTTCGAGAAGTTGCAGGTCTTGGAGATCGCCGAATCGGTGAACTCCTGGAACGCGGCCTGCATCTGAATGTGCCACTCCGGCGTCACGTCGTGCGCCGTGACGAACACGCGCTGCCACTTCGCCGGCACCTGATCGAAGTGAATGTGCCCGGCTTCGGCGATCTGCTGCATCAGCGAGTCCGAATACCACCCCTCCCGCTTCGCGATCGCCACGAAGTCCTCGTTGACGTCCGGCATGAGCACGCCCGCCTGATTCCGCATGAACGCGACCGCGAACAGCGGCTCGATGCCCGAGGAGCAGCCCGCGATGATCGAGATGGTGCCGGTGGGGGCAACGGTCGTGAGGTTGCAGTTGCGCAGTCGCCGCATGGGACGCACCCGCTCACCCCGGGGCCCGCGGGCGCACGTGGCGTCCGGCCCCCAGATCGACCGCTCCCACTCGGCGAACACGCCGCGCTGCTCCGCGAGCTTCTCCGAGGCGACCTTCGCTTCCTCGTCCACGAACTCCATCACGCGGCGGCCCAGCGCCACGCCCTCGTCCGAGTTGTAGGGGATGCCGAGACGCACCAGCAGGTCCGCCCAGCCCATGACCCCGAGACCGATGCGACGAATGCGCTTGGCGAGGTCGTCGATCTCGGCGAGCGGGTACCGGTTGGCGTCGATCACGTTGTCGAGGAAATGCGTGCAGAGGTGCACGGCCGTCCGCAATCGATCCCAATCGACGTCGCCGTCCTTCACGAACAGTCCGACGTTGATGGAGCCGAGGTTGCAGACATCGTACGGAAGCAACGGCTGCTCGCCGCACGGGTTGGTCGCCTCGTAGCTGCCGAGCTGCGGCACCGGGTTGTAGTAGTTGGCGCGATCGATGAAGTACACGCCCGGCTCCCCGGTCTTCCAGGCGCCGTGCACCACTTTCCGGAATACCTCGCGGGCGTCGAGCTGGGCCACCACGGCGGCCGTACGCGGGTGGATCAAGTCGTAACTCCTCCCCTCCTCCACCGCCCGCATGAAGGCGTCCGTCACCGCCACGGAAATGTTGAAGTTCGTCACCTGGGTCAGGTCGTCCTTACAGGCGATGAACTCCAGGATGTCGGGGTGGTCGACCCGCAGGATGCCCATATTCGCGCCGCGACGCGTCCCGCCCTGCTTCACCACGTCGGTCGAGGCGTCGTACAGCTTCATGAACGACACGGGGCCCGACGCCACCCCCATGGTGGAGCGCACCACGTCGTTCTTCGGGCGCAGGCGCGAGAAAGAGAACCCGGTTCCTCCACCGGACTGGTGTACCAGGGCCATCGCCCGGAGGGTGTCGTAGATCCCGCTCCGGTCGTTCGGCGTTCATGAGGGTGGGCGAATTCGGCATCCAGACCCGCGTGGCCATGAGCTCGAAGAACGTCTCCGCCAGGCCTTCCACGGCCTTGTCCGAGGCCCCGTAGCGTCGATCCGGCTCGGCGATGGTGCGCGCGACCCGCGAGAACAGGTCCTCAGGCAGCTCGACGGGGTGGCCGTGGTCGTCCTTGACCAGGTAGCGTCGCTCGAGCACGGTGACGGCGTTGGGGCTCAGATCGAGTGTGCCGGTGCGGCTGGAAGCAGTCATGCGGGCTCGTCCCTCGCGGAGGTGAGCTTACTCACCAAGCGTGTGGTCTGGGTGAAATTTACTGCGCGCAGATGAAAAAGGCGCGGAGGGGCAAGGTAGAGCGAAAGGCACGCCCGGGCAACACCTCGCGGGAGTGCCAGCCCCACGAGACGTCCAACAATTCACATCACAAACTTGTTCCAGCGATCGGGAACGCCCCGGCGCGGTGCCGCCGCGCCTCGGCCACGTAGTGCTCCCAGGTGCCTCGGATGCGCTCCCGCAGGGCGTCGTCCACCGGTCGTGTGACCCGGGCCGGCACTCCCACTACCAGGGAGCCTGGAGGTACGCGGGCGTCTTCCGGCACGACGGCGCCTGCGGCGACGACACTCCCCGTTCCGATGTGGACGCCGTTGAGGAGCACGCTCCCCATGCCGATCAGGCAGTCGTCCTCGACGGTGCACCCGTGCAGAATGGCGCGGTGCCCCACCCCGACCCGCGCCCCGATTCGCGCCGGGAGCCGTTCATCCACGTGCACGATCGTGCCGTCCTGGAGATTGGTGTTCTCACCGACCATGATCGCGGCCATGTCCCCGCGCAGCACCGCGCCGTACCACACGCTCGCATGCGCGCTCAGCGTTACGTCCCCCAGCACGACCGCGCCGGGAGCGATGAACGCCGTCGGATGGATGTTGATGTTACTGCCTCATCGGCTGGAATGTCCACTGGACCCATGCGTCTACCGGCTCGCCGTTTTTCTGAGCGGGGTTCCACCGCAGTGTCTTCGCCATGTCCAGCGCCTCGTTGTTGAACGTGTCGAGGTTGGAAGATCCGAACACCCGCGCCTCGAGTGTCGACCCGTCCTTCGACACATGGATCAGCAGGATCGCCTGGCGCGGGAATATGGTTGCGTCGGCGGGCACGGGAATGCGCGTCAGCGACAGCGGCAACGGACGGGTGTCGAAACAGAGATTGTCCTGATTGTAGGCGGGCCCGTATTGGTCGCAGGGTCCGGCGTTCGAGTCTCCGTCCCCCGACGCGGGCTGTAACTCGACCCTGACCGTGGATGGCGCACCCGGCGTGATGACCACCTGGCGATCGTACGGCTCGAACCCGCCGGCCCGCACGGCCAGGCTGTAGGTACCGGGAGGCACGTCTCCCTGCGAGCCCCGGAACGGCATCCCGTTGAGCGTGACACGAGCGCCCCGGGGCAGGCCCTGGAGCGTCAGGCGCCCGAGCGTCCCCGGAGGGACCGCGCGGGTGCGGGCGGTGTCGGCGTGAGGGGTCGCGGCCGCGGTTTGGGCCGCCGTGTCGAGCCCTGAAGGGACGCCGGTGTCGGACAGGAGGCGCTGGGCGAGCGTGTCGCGCGTGACGCCGGACGCGGAGTCCGCGGGGGCGCCCCGGGCGAAGAACAGCAGTCCCTTCTTGTAGGCGTACAACCCGGGGGCGCCCAGGCCGATCGCCAGGACGACCACCCAGAGGGCGATCCCTGCGGCGACCGAGCGCTTGTGGTGGTCGGCGGCCCCCGGCGCTCCGGCGACACGCGGCAGCGGCGTAGTGAGGGCGGAGGCCAGGCGGACCCCCGCCAGGGAGGGGATGGCCTTGGTGGCGGCCGTTGCCAGCCCCACCGCGGCGAACCCGCCGCCCGCTTCGAGCGCCTGCACCAGATCGTCCGCGCTCTGAAACCGCTCGTCGGGCGACTTCGCCATCATCTTCCTGACGAGCTCGAACACGGTGCGTTGATCGTAGGTCTCGAGCGGCGGGGTGGGGACTTCCTCCATGATGTGCTTGTAACCGATCGAGAACGAGTCCTCGCCGTCGAATGGCACGCGGCCGGTGAGGCTCTGATACGCGACGACGCCGAGGGAATAGATGTCGGAACGCCCGTCGAGCGCCTGGGCGCGGGCCTGCTCCGGGCTCATGTAATGCGGCGTACCGATGGACATTCCGGTGCCGGTGAGTTTGCCGCCCGACGCCGCCTTCGCGATCCCGAAATCCGTGACCACGGCCAGGCCGTGCTCGTCGAACATGATGTTGTCGGGCTTGATGTCGCGGTGCACGATGCCGCTCTTGTGCGCGTACGCAAGGGCGCGCGCCACCTGGACCAGGATCTGACGGATCTCCGCCGGGGGGAGCGTGCCGCGCGCGGCCAGGACGGACGACAGCGGCTTGCCGCGCAGGAACTTCATGACGAAATAGATGACCCGGCCGGACTTGCCGACGCGATAGATCGGAATGATGCTGGGGTGCTCGAGCTTGGCGGACGTACGAGCTTCGCGCTGGAACCGCTCGACGAACTCCTTGTCGAACGCGAGGGAGAACGGCAGGACTTTGATCGCCACGTCACGCTCGAGCTGCTTCTCGCGCGCCTTGAAGACGATGGCCATCCCGCCGCGACCCAGCTCCTCGATGATCTCGTACTCGTCCTTCAGCTGCTCCCGCACCAGGTCCTGCTCCGTCGCGTCGACCGGCTGGTCGCGCACCGCGGCGACCGGAGTCGTGTGCGACAGATCCAGTCCGCAGGACCGGCAGAACTTGCTGGCGTCGTCGTTCTGGGTGCCACAACGGGAGCAGTACATCAATTCTCCGATGAGTCGCGGAAACTTAGGGATTTATCGGACGACGTGTCAACTCGCGACAGTGCCCGGCGTGCTCAAAAGTCAGAAGCGAGTGCCGCGTACCACTGCGGCCGCCGCGGAGCGCCGGACGGCGGAGCGGCGAGCGGCTGTGCAACGCCGAGTCGCACCGAGAGCGGAAAGTCGTAGCTCACCGTCATCCGGCTCGCGAGCTCGACTCCGGCGGAGCGAAGTCGGGTGAGGCGCGGGGACGCGCCGGGCGCCCAGGCGTCACCGGCGTCGGCAAACAGGTTGAGCCACACCCTGTCAACGCCCACGGGAAGGTGACCGAGGGCGCGACCCACCAGCGCGAGCGGCACCCGATACTCGACGCTGCCCGCGGCCGCGCGCTGGCCGCGCAGCTCGCCGGACGCGTACCCGCGGAGCGGAAACGCGCGCGTCGCGCTCAGCGTCGGCGCGAAGAAGACATTCACGCCTTGCGGCGCCACGCCCCCCACGCGGAACAGCATGCCGAGCGGACCGTTGGTGGCGCCGGCGAGGAGCCGCAGCGCCAGCACGTGGTGAGCGAAGCCACCCGGACCGGGTACCCGTGCATACAGGGCCAGCCGGGAGCGCAGCTCATTCGACCAGCGGGCGCTGCCCTGCTCTTCCCGCCGGCGGTAGGTCGCGGACCACGCGACCCCGTTCTCCGGTGAGATCGAAAGGGCGCCGGTCACGAGGCGCGACAACGTAAGTGTGACCGAGCCGCCGACGAGATTCTGCGTGACACACCCCGGGCAGACGGCGGCGAGGGCGGTGTCGGGGATCGCGGCGTAGCGGGTGCGCTCGAGCTCCGCGGCGACCCGCAAGCTCGCCAGGCTGCGCCAGCGGCGCGTCTCGAAGGACGCGCCGAGGGCCGCATAGTGGTCGAGTTCCGATACCGTCACCGTCGGCGCGCTCGGCGGCCGTCCCAGGTCCGTCCAGGACGCCCACGCCGAAACGTCGAGCGTTGGGTTGCCCAAAGCGGAGCAGACCAGCGCGAAGTCGCCTTCGGCGCGAAACGGCTCCGGAGAGACGAACAGGTCCGCGGCGTACGCGAAGCGGCCCAGGGCATCGGTCCCCGCCGTGAGCGCGCCGCCGAACCGTCCGGTCGGTCCCGCGTTCTCGAACACCGGAATCCAGAACTGGGGACGCAGCGACGGCCACATAGTGTAGCCGGTCTCGGAGAGCGGGACGGCCGGCGCCGAATCGAATGCCAGGGGCTCCGCAAACGTGACGGGGGCAGCTTGCTCGAGCGCGCTGGTGCGGCGCAGCTCCCAGCCGCGCGCCCTGAGCGCGGCATACAGCAGCGTGCCGTCAGGGAGCGGCGCCGGGGCGCGGGCTCCGAGCGGCTCGTTCGTGAGCGGCTGTGCGCGGCCCCCCCCCGAGTCGCGCCAGCGGTACACCTGCGGCATTCCCGTCGGGTCGGCGACGAACCAGAGCTCGCCGCCGGGCGTCCACACCACGTCGGCGATGCTGCCGTCGGTCTCGAGGAGGACCGCGGCCGCATCGGGCGAGTCCGCCGGCCACCGTAGCAGCGCCCAACGGCCGTCCACAATCCGGCTCCCGGCGACCCGTCGCCCATCGGCTGACGGCGTCACATCCTGCCACACGGCGCCGCCCGGGACAGCAGGCGCCGGCATCGTCGGGCGGCTCGAGGCGGGCTCGAGCGCGATCGCTGCCAGCCGTCCGCCTCCCCCGGCGGGGGCGACCAGCCCGGCCCCGCGCGTCGCGCGGCGCCACGCCCGTCCCGGGACCCAGCGGTAGAGATCGCTCCGGATCCGCCAGCGGGTCGTGAAATCGAGCTGCGTGATCACGAGGGTATCTCCCAGCCAGTCGTAATCCACGCCCCCGTTGACGCGGTGCGCGGCGAGGGAGCGCTCCGTCGCGACGTCCAGGACGCGCAAGACGCTCGCCCCCTTCCCGTCGTCCCGGACGTAGGCCACTCGGCGTCCGTCGGGCGACACGCGCGGCACCGGCTCCGTCCGGAGCAGGCTGTCGAGCACGCGCCCGGCGGGCGGCGCCACGCTCGTGCCGGGCAGGTCGGGTGCCGTTCCCCGCGGCCAGTCGCGGCCGAGCGTGCGTCCCGACGCCACCCTCGCCACCTGGCGCCCGACGCGGAACGGAATGAGCTGGGCAGAGGTGGCCTCCACGAACCGGGGGACCACCGAGTCGCCCACCGCGCCGGCGAGATAGTGGAAGAAGCGGCTGCCGTACGCGTACGGAACCAGGCCGTCCGCCCACCGCGTGAACAGGGTGGCGTTCCAGGGAGACCGCGAGGCCCCCGCCGCGCGGTCCGCCCCGAGCACCTGGGTATGGAAGCTCCCCCGCACCCGTCCCGCATTCGTGAACTTCGACTCGTAGTAGGTCGCGAGCCCTTCGATCACCCAGCTCGGCTGATATTCGTTCGGGAACAGCCCGGGGGCGCGCCCGAAGACGCGCTGCAATCCGCGCCACAGGCCGCGCGAGCGGTCGAGGTGAAACACGTGTGTGAGCTCGTGCGTCGTCACGAGCCGGAGCCAGCTGTCGAAGAACAGGAGTCCGTGGTCGCCCGCGGGCGGCGCGGCGTAGATTGTGATCCGGTTCGTGGGAAACACCGTCGTGAAGCCGTTCGCGGCGTCGATGTCGTCGGCCAACGTGATGTCCACGACGCCGCGTGGGGGATGCAGCTCCGTGGCGAGCAATCCGTAGGACCGCTCCGCCTCGCGGGCCTCGGTGAGGGCTGCGTCGCGGTAGGCGGGCCGGAAGTGGATGCGAAAATGCGGCGTGTGCAGGGTGTGCCAGCTGCCGGAGGGATCGACCTGGGCCTCCGCGCGCCCGGCAAGCAACAGGAATAAGAGAATGCGGATTGTGGATTGCGGATTGCGGAATGGAAATGGAAGCTCGAGCCGCCAGCCTGAGCTCCCCTTGCCAATCCGCATTCCGAAATCCGCAATCCGCATTGTCAGGGCTCCCTCGCCCGCTCCCGCAGGAAGTTCTCGATTCCCCGCACCAGCCCCCTCGCGTACCGCCACTGTCCGTCCTCGCTGGCGAGCACCGCTTCCTGCTCGGGGAGCATGATGAACAGTCCCTCGGTGAGCGCGGCGGGCATCCAAGTGGGCCGCACCAGCGCATAGTCTCCTCGGCCGATCCCGAGGTCGCGCACGCGGAACTCCGTCACGAGCGCGCGATCCAGCTCGCGGGCCAGACGGGTGCTCCGCGGCTGGAAGTAGTACACGCTCGTTCCCGAGTTGGTGAACGGGTTCACCCCGTCCGGCAAGGCATTCGCGTGAATCGACACGAGGACGTCGGCGTCGCGCAGCTCCGCGAAATGCGTGCGCGGATACAGCTCGATCGACGTCGAGTCGGTGCGGGTGAGCAACACGATCGCGCCGGCCCGCTCGAGCAGCGTCTTGGCTTTGAACGCCACGGCCAGGGTCGCCACCGGCTCCCACAGTCCCGTCGGCCCCCTGGCGCCCAGGGGCGGGTGACCCGGGTCGAGCACGACGGTCCGGCCGCGAAGCGGGTGCTCGCCATCGAGCAGGGGGGGACGCCGCACCTCGAGCAGCAGGTCTCGACCGGCGAACCGCGCGCGGTACCCCCACACGCGCTGCGCCAGCTCGAGCGTGATCGTCACCTCGTCCGCCGCCGGCTGCGCATAGCTCATCCGTGTGACCAGCGGGTCGGTGCCGGCTGCTCCCCCGGCCCCCCCGCCCCCCCCGCCCTCGCCGTACTGCATCCAGTTGATGTCGGACGCACCACCGTACAGGCGCAACGTCAGACTGCGCTCCCGCTCCGTGATCTGGTAGGGGAGACGCGCGGGCAGCGGCACGCGCAACGTCACGGACTTCGGCCCGGACGTGAGCCGTACCGAGCTCACCGCGCCACCCGGCGGCGGCGTGCCCGGCGGGAGCCGCACCACATCGGCTGCGTTCACCCACGCGACCGTGGCGCGGGAGAGCCGGAGCCGCACCTGATCGTTCCAGCGTCCCGACTCGACCGCGACCGTCCCGGTCGGAAAAAACCAATTGTACGTTCCATGCGGGACGGCGCGCCCCGCGGTGAGGCTATCGGTGGTGCCGGTGTGGGCGGTGTCGTCGTCCAGGACGACGACGGTCGGGAAGGTCATGTCCACGATGTTCACGCCGAGGGGCCAGCGCGCGGTCGCCGTGTCGGCGCCCCCCCCCACGGTCACCACGAGCGTAGCGCAGGCCGTGCGCCCGTCCGCGCACAACGCTGCCGCCGGCAGCCAGCCCACGTAGTGTCCCGCCGCCGGCACGTGTCGGCGCGGCGCCGTATCGATCACGAAGGCGCGGACGCCCCCCGGGGGCTCGGGCGCCAGGGTATCGGGGAGGAGCGGAACGCTCGAGCCCCACGGCAAGAGCAGGCGGACCGTCGCGCCAGGCGCGGCATGCACGCTCAGGGCAATCCCCTCCTCGAGGGGCAAGGCGAGCGTCCCCGCGGGTGTGAAGCTCGTCGTGTCGATCCACGCGGCGCGTCCCGGCGGGGGTCGGAACTGCGGCGCGACCCGCGCGGTGTAGACGAAGCGGCTCGAGTCGGGCCCGGCGGTCGCCGCTACGAGGAAATGCGCCACGGTGTCGTCAGGCAATGGCAGCCAGGCGATCCAGGCCCCGTTCGCGAGTACGGGCACCGCCTGCCCATTGATGCCCAGGTGCACCGGTCCGCGGGCCGCTCCTCCCCCTCCTCCTCGCACCACCCCGAACAGGAATGCCGAGTCGTGCGACTGAATGACATCGGTGACGGCAGGATAGACGACGGTGACGTGCAGCGAGTCGCGCGCCGACAGGCTGGGCGACGGCGGCGCGGTTGCGGTGACGGGCGCCGCACCGGAGCGCGGGCCGGCGCATCCGGTCACAAGACTCACGAGCAACACGCCGACCGATCGCACAGGACGCGCAAGGTAGCATCGGCCCTTTCAGCGCGTCAATTTGCCGAATAGATTGGCAGGCAATAGCTTCTGCGCCCAGTGGAGCACTTCTGTCAGTGACCGCCTGCCCTTACTGCGGCCGGGCGAACGACCCGGGCGCGCAGTTCTGTACGGACTGCGGTAAGCCCATGAGCACATCCACGGGACGCAAGGCCGCCGCGGCATCTGCGGGCGGGGGGGAAACGACGGGGGCGGGCGCCGCGTCGGTGCCGGGCACGCGCGTCATGGCGCGCCCGCCCGTCGCCCGCGACCCGGGCGAGCCGATCGCCTGCCCCTTCTGCGGCGCCCGGGCGAGCGGGTTGCGGCCGTTCTGCCCCCACTGCGGCCGCCGCCTCACGGCCCCCGGCTCCGGCCCGAACTGCCCGCGCTGTGCCTCGCCCGTGGAGCCGGGGATCAAGTTCTGTGCGAACTGCGGCGCGTCGCTGGTCGATCTCGCGGCCGTACGTCGCGGCCCCCCCCCGGGACCGTCGCGGGCGGGAGCGACGATCGCGCTCCTGCTGCTCGACGATCTAGGCAACGCGGTGCAGCGTTTCGAGCGCAAGACGCCCGACACCACCATCGGCCGTGAGGACGGCGACATCCGCTTCCCCGACGACGCGTTCCTGTCGCCGTTGCACGCGAAGCTCTCATGGGAGCAGGACACCCTCGTCGTGCGTGATCTCGGCAGCCGCAACGGCACATGGGTGTTCCTCGAGGGGGCGCATCGTCTGCTCGACGGGGATCTGCTGCTGATCGGCTCCCAGGTGATCCGGTTCCGCCGGCTGGGGTACCCGGGGCCGCACCCGCCCGACGCCGACGCCACCCGGCGGATGGGCAGCCTCATCCCGAGCGCCGACATCGCGACCCTCACGCAGTTGCGCTCCGACGGCAGCGTCCGCGACGTGATCCAGCTCTCCCCCGGCCGCGACGTCACCATCGGCCGTGAGCAAGGCGACTGGGTGTTCCCGTACGATCCGTCGATGAGCGCGCGCCATGCGCTGGTGCGCTCCGAAGATGCGGACTTCGTGGTGGTGGACGCCAACAGCCGCAACGGCATCGCGCTCGCCGCCCGCGGCGAGATGGCGCTGCGCGACCAGTCGCGTATCCTGGTGGGCGACAAGCTGCTGCGCATCGAGATTCCGGCGTGAAGATCTGCCCCATTTGTGCCACCGAGTATCGCGACGACGTGCGATTCTGCCCGAACGACGGGCAGACCCTGCGCTCGTCGGGCCCGACAAAGGATCTCGTGGGCCAGGTGCTTGCCGACCGCTACCACATCATGAAGAAGCTGGGCGAGGGAGGCATGGGCCAGGTCTACCTCGCCGAGCATGTAAAGATGGGACGCCGCAGCGCCATCAAGGTGATGAACCCCTCCTTGGTGCACGATCCGGAGGCGGTGGCCCGCTTCAACCGCGAGGCCGCGAACGCCAGCCGCATCTCGGACTC
>WNEP01001002.1_pt1 | contig 14586 bp, 11 predicted proteins | sample 5399961 | NCBI WGS metagenome assembly WNEP01 (sample SAMN13153329, study PRJNA577476) | soil metagenome | isolation source: 20 cm grassland meadow soil pre-rain plot 5 | place: USA:California | collected 2015-09-08 | reverse complement strand
TCCATGGTTTGCGGTTCGCGTGCGGCAGGCGCACGACCTGCGCCGGGTGTTTGGCACCACGATCGTCTACGTGAGCAGTCGCAGCGGCCGCGTCCTCGGTAACTACGATGCCCGGTCGACGCCCCTGAAAACCCGCTTGTGGGACGCCGTGTACGCACTGCACACCGGGGAGATTGGCGGAATCGTGGGCCGTTGCCTGGTCGCGATCGTCGGCATGTGGCTGTCAGTGATGATCGGCCTCGGACTCAGCCTGTGGTTTCTACGGCGGCGCGTGGCCTCACCCGGGACACGGTGATGGCGGCAGGCAACTCGCAACTGGCCTCACGACTCTTCGCGCGCAAGTCCATCGAGTCCCTGCAACGTGAAGCGCAGACACATGGCCTGAAGCGAACGCTCGGTCCTTTCAACCTCATGTTCCTCGGCGTCGGCTGCATCATCGGCGCCGGGGTCTATGTCATGACCGGCAACGCGGCAGCCTATTTCGCAGGCCCGGGCGTCATCCTGTCCTTCGTGATCGCCGGCTCCGCGTGCGCACTCACCGGCCTGTGCTACGCGGAGTTGGCATCGACCATGCCGGTGTCAGGCTCGTCTTACACCTATTGCTACGCCGCACTCGGCGAGGTTTTTGCCTGGGTGCTGGGGTGCCTGCTCATGCTCGAGTACGGGCTGGCCGGCTCCACCCTCGCGGTGGGCTTTTCGGGATATTTTGCGAGTCTCCTGCAGGGTCTGGGTGTGGTCATTCCCCCATCCCTGGTCAGCCCGACGATCGAAGTTGCGGCGCGTTCGGGCACCTGGCTGGTGACCGGCGGCGCCAATGTGGTCGCGGTCGCAGCCACCGCGGTGATTGGCGTGGTGCTGGTGCTCGGAGTCTCTGAGTCCGCGTTCGTCAACAACATCCTGGTGGTGGTCAAGACGTTGGTGCTCGTGACGTTCGTCGCCGTCGGCGTCGGGGCCATCGAGCCGCACAACTGGCACCCGCTCGTGCCGCCGAACGAAGGCGGTTTCGCGTACGGCTGGCAGGGGGTGCTGCGGGCCGCCTCGATTCTTTTCTTCGCGTACTTCGGATTCGAGACGGTCTCGACCGCCGCTTCCGAGGCGCGCAACCCGCAAAAGGACATGCCCTTCGGCATCCTGGGCGCCCTCGGTGTCTCCACGCTCGTCTACATTGTCGTGGCCGCGGTGCTGACCGGCGTGGTGCCCTTTCGCGAGCTCGGCGTGCCGGACCCGATCGCGGTCGCCGCCGACCGGATCGGCCATCCCCGGATGGCGATGCTGATCAAGCTCGGCGCGCTCATGGGGCTGTCGTCGGTGCTGCTGGTGAACGCGTACGGGCAGTCACGCATTGCCTTCGCCATGGCGCGAGACGGCCTGCTGCCCGGACTCTTCAGCCGGGTGCATCCGCGATTTCGCACTCCCTACGCCGGGATCATCCTGCTTTGTGCCATCTCGGCGGTCCTGGCGGCCTTGTTTCCCCTGTCGGTTCTGGCCGACCTCGTGAGTCTCGGGACCGGGGTCGCATTCTCGATCGTGTGTCTGAGCCTCATCTGGCTGCGCTCCACGCGTCCGGACCTGAAGCGTCCGTTCAAGGTGCCGCTCGGCGGCGTGTGGGTACGCGGCGTGTGGCTCGGCACCATCCCGGTGGCCGCGATCATCATGTGCTGGCTGATGGTCGTGCCCGTGGCCATGGACATCATCGCGCACGCCGTGCGCGGACACACGGGCTCGGCGTGGATTCTCGGCGGCTACCTCCTCGCCGGGGCGCTGATGTATCTCTTCTACGGACTGCGCAACTCGCGCATCGGCAGCACCGCATGAGCCACGACCTGTTCACGCCGCGGTCGCAGGAGGACATCGAGCGCCTGATACTCGAATACCCGCTGGCGTGGGTTGTCTCACCCGGGGCTCACCTGCGGGCGACTCTCCTGCCGCTGCAGGCCGTGAAGGACGCCGGCCGGATGACCGGGCTCATAGGCCACTTCGCCCGCTCCAATCCGCAGGTGCAGCTGCTGCAGCGCGAGCCGCGTGCGCTGATCCTGTTCCTCGGGACCCAGGGTTACATTTCCCCTTCCTGGATGACCGATCGCACGCGGGCGCCGACCTGGAACTATGTCAGCGCGCAATTCATTGTCGACATCGAGTTCTTCGAGAAGCCCGCCGAGATCGAAGCGCACCTGCGCACTCTGGTGGGCACGATGGAGAGTGGCCGCAGCGCCGCCTGGACGATCGAGGACATGGGGGCGCGGTACCGCACGCTTTCGCGCGGCGTGATCGGCTTCATCGCGCACCTGCGCGAGACGCGCGCGAAATTCAAGTTGGGACAGGACGAGCCTGATGGCGTCTTCGCCGACATCATGCTCGGACTCGAGCGTGAAAATTCCGCACAGCTCCTGGAGTGGATGCGCACCTACAACTCAAGGCGCGGCAAGCCCGGAAAGTGACATCACCCCGCGTGGGCGTGCTCGGGCAGATAGTGGCTGGGCGGGACCCCGAAGGCGCGGCGAAACATCGCGGCGAATGCGCTCGGGCTGTTGTAGCCGACATCGAGGGCGACCCGGGTGACCGTCTCGCCGAGGGCCAGGCGCGAAAGCGCCTCGATCAACCGCACGTTCTGCCGCCAGGTCGCAAAGCTCATCCCGGTTTCCTTGCGGAAGCAGCGCGTGAACGTGCGCCGGCCCATGCCGGCGATGTCCGCCCATTCGTCGAGCACATCGTGCTGGGCCGGATCGCGCAGGATCGCGACGCAGATCGGCACGAGCCGCGGATGGTGCGGCATCGGCACGTGCAGCGGGGCGGACTGGCTGGCGATGATGTCGTCGAGGATCAGCGCCATGACGCGGCCGTCGCGGCCGTTGACGGCGTACTCGATCGGCAGGTGGGTGGCCTCCACGATCAGGGCGCGCAGCAGGTCCGACACCTCGATCACGCGGCAAACCGTGGGCAGACCGGGTACGGCGTCGGGCGTCACGTACACCGTCCGGCAGGTCACCGTGCCGCGGCAGTGCACCTCGTGCTCGACGCGCGCCGGCACCCACACGGCACGCTGGGGCGGCACGACGAAGCTCGCCTGGTCGGTGATCACGGTCATGACGCCGGTGGTCGAGTAGACCAGCTGCGCCCGGGCGTGACTGTGTCGCGGGTCGATGTGCCCGTCCGGGTACTCATCTGCCAGCGCGCCGATCGGCCGCGGAATGTCCTGGTAGTCGATTCCCCGCCTGCTGCGTTCTCTTGGCCCGTTCAAGACGACGAATGATCCTGCAGCGATACTCCCTCGTGCCTTCCGACACTAGACTCGCCGGGCACGATAGGCAAGTGGCCACGAAAAGGCGGCGAGCATGAGTCGCGGCAGCGGCGCTTCGGCGCAGGAGGTACTGGATCCGCAGGTTCGGCAGTTCGTCGAGCGCTGCTCCGCGGACTACGCGAGATACGGGCCGTTCGATCGGCTGCCGATCGCTGAAGCCCGGCAAGTGGCCGAGGAGGTCCGTGCACCGTGGCGGCGCGGCGGGCCGGCGATGCACAGCACCCGGGAATTACAGGTGCCTTTCGGCGCCAGCAGCGTGCGCATACGTGTCTATGACCCGGGCATGTCTGCTGGTACCGCCGCCCCCCGGCCGGCGCTCATCTACATGCACGGCGGCGGCTGGATGATCTTCAGTCTCGACACCCACGATCGGGTGATGCGCGAGTATGCCGCCCGCTCGGGGCTGATCGTCATCGGCGTCGACTACGCGCTCGCGCCCGAGGCGAGGTTTCCGACGGCGCTCGAGCAGGTGACGGCGGTGACGCGCTGGCTGCTCGCGGGGCAGGGCGCGGCGCTCGGGGTCGACCCGGCCAGGATCGTGCTCGGTGGGGACTCGGCAGGGGGGAATCTGGCGATGGCCGCCTGCCTGGGGCTGCGCGATGAGGGCAGCCGCCAGCATCCTGCCGTCGCCGGACTGCTGCTCAACTACGCCGGTTTCGAGCCCGACTGCTCCGACGAGGCTGCCAGGCTCTACGGCGGCGAGGGCTTCATGCTGACGCGCGCCGAGGTGCGCAATTTCTGGGCCCACTACCTGCGAACGGCGGCGGACGAGCGCGACCCGCGCGCCAGCCTCGCGAGAGCCGACCTCAAAGGCCTCCCGCCGGTGCGGCTCACCATCGCCGAATGCGATGTGCTCGCCGAGCAGAACCTGCAGATGGCCAGAAGGCTCAAGGATGCGGCTGTGCGCGTGACCTCGCGGGTGTATCCCGGCGCCACGCACAGCTTCCTGGAGGCCGTGGCGATTTCGCAACTGGCGGAGCGCGCCCTGCAGGAGGGAGCGGACTGGCTGCGCGCACTCACGCGGATGGCCTGAACGCGACGAAATCCGACCCTCGCGCGAGCGCACGCGCGTGCATCCGGTGGCGTGATCTACCGCGATCACCCCAACACCCACAACTCTCCTACACATAACGGGTGCGGCATATGGCCACGACTTCACGAGTGAGCAATTGCATTGGGCGTGTTGCGCGGATCGCAGTCGGGGGCGCGGCCCTGCTGGCGATCCCGCTGGCCGAGGCGCAGACCGAGACGCTCAGCGAGGTCGTCGTCAGTGCGCCGCGGTACGTGCCGGATACCAACATCTCAGCCACCAAAATCGCCATACCGCTGATCGAGACCCCGCAGTCGATCTCGGTCATCACCCGCGATCAGATCGACGTGCTGGATTTCCAGAACCTGCAGCAGGCGGTCCGCTATACCTCCGGTGTGATCGGGGAAAATTTCGGTCCCGACGAGCGCTACGACTGGTTGACGCTGCGCGGCTTCAATCCGGTGGAGTACATCGACGGGCTGCAGGCGCCGATCGGCTCGGTGCCGAACGTCGGACTCGATTTGTGGATGGCGGACTCGGTCGAGGTCCTCAAGGGTCCCTCGGGCGTGCTCTATGGCCAGACCCCGCCCGGAGGCCTGGTCAACATCACCAGCCGCCGCCCGCAGCAGGATCTGCACTACGAGGCGCAGCTGCAGTACGGCAGCTTTTCCGACCAGCAGGCCGCCGGTGACATCACGGCAGACCTCAGCGGCGACGGGACATTCCTCGGGCGCCTCACGGGGTTGTGGCGGCATCGCGGCACGCAGACCGACGGCGTCACGTCCACCCGCGGGCTGATCGCCCCCTCGCTCACCTGGAACATGGGGAGCGCCACGCATCTCACGTTCCTCGGTTACTACCAGAAGGACAACGTGAGAGGCGACGGCGGCGGCTTCCTGCCGGCCCAGGGGACCATCCTGTCCAATCCCAACGGCCAGCTCGGCGTGGGGTTCAACGCCGGTGACCCGTACAACATCTTCACGCGCAGGCAGTGGGGCGCGGGCTATGAGTTCGGACATGTCTTCAACGACACGTTCACCTTCAAGCAGAACCTGAAGTACTCGGTTGCGGACGCCTATTCACGCTCCGTATACGGCGCGGGCCTGGAAGCCGACCTGCAGACGCTCGACCGCTTCAACTTCGTCTTCCCGGAATACGTCAAGCAGTTCGCGGTCGACTCGCATCTCGAGATCCGCGGCGCGACGGGCGCGATCGTGCACACGGCCCTGGTTGGGTTCGACTACCGCGACCTGCGCAACAGTACCCAGCTGGGCTTTGCGTTCGGGCCGCCGCTGAACGTCATCCATCCGGTATACGGGCTGCCCATCGCCGTGCCGCCGCTCATACCCTATCTGGATCAGGATCAGAAGCAGTCGGGCGTCTACGGTCAGGACGAGATGAAGCTCGATCACTGGCGCTTCACCCTGAGCGCGCGCGAGGACTGGCTCAAGGCGCGTAATTTCACGGCCGACGTGTCCGACAAGGCCTTCACCTGGCGCGCGGGATTGAACTACGTGCTCGACTCGGGCCTGGCGCCCTACGCCGCCTATTCCACCTCGTTCCTGCCTACGGCCGGCGCCGACTTCAACGGCAATCCGTTCGTGCCGAGCACCGGCAAACAGGTCGAGGTGGGCCTGAAGTTCGAGCCGCACTTCAGCGCCGGCGTCAAGACTTTCGCCTCGGCGGCACTCTACGACCTGAAACAGGAGCACGTGCTGACGAGCGATCCCAATCACGCGTTCTTCAGCCTGCAAACCGGGGAGGTGGAGGTCAAGGGCGCAGAGCTCGAGGAAGTGGCGCGCCTCTACGAGCGTTTGAGCCTCAATTTCTCCTACAGCTACACGCACTCCGAGATCCTGCGCAGCAACGGGCCCGATCTGGGCAAAGAGCTCCCCATCGTGCCCAAGAACAAGTTATCGGTGTTCGCCGATTACACCCAGCAGACCGGCCCGCTGGCGGGGCTGGGGGGCGGCGTGGGCGTGCGGTACCTGGGAGCCTCCTTCGGAGATCCCGCCAACACGCTCGAGAGCAGCTCCGAGACTCTCATGGATGCCCTGGCGCACTACACATGGATGCACTGGGACGTGGCGCTGAATGCGAGCAATCTCACTGATAAGATCTATGTGCAGCGTTGCAGCTCCCTCACCCAGTGCTTCTACGGCAATCGGCGCTTGGTGACCTTCACCGCTGGACGGAAATGGTAACGGCGAGACGAGCGAGCCGGCGCACCCTCTACGGGTGAGGCCGCCGCGCCGACTCGCCCGAGAGCGCGTCGGGATCGTGGAATGCACGTGTGAGGCCGAGTCAGACACTGTGGGTGGCGCTCGCCGCGGTGGGCTGCTCGGCGGCGTACGGGGCCGGGCATCCGGCCGCGGCCGCTCGGGCGGCCAAAGCAGCCGCCAGGACGGCTGAGCGGGTGCCCGCGCCGTTCACTCTCGATCCCTACCCCTCGACCTATCGGCCCCTGCCGCGGCGCGACACGCTGATCACGCACGCACTGGTACTGGACGGGAAGGATCATCGGCTCACCGATACCGATGTTCTGATCCGCGACGGCAGGATCGCCGCTCTCGGCCGGGGGTTGCAGGCTCCTCCCGGCGGCGCAGTGATCGACGCAAGTCGGCGCTGGGTGACGCCCGGGATCATCGACGTGCATTCGCACGATGGCGACTTCCCCGCGCCCTTCACCGCCGATCAGCTCGAGCACTCCGACGTCAGCGAGGTGAGCGACCCCGACACCGCCAATGTCTGGGCCGAGCACTCCGTCATCGTGCAGGACCCCTCGTTCTCGCGCGCGCTCGCGGGCGGCGTCACGACGCTGCAGATCCTGCCCGGCTCGTCGAACCTTTTCGGCGGGCGCTCGGTGGTTCTGAAGAACGTGCCGGCGACCACCGTCCAGGCCATGAAATTCCCGGGCGCACCGTACGGCCTGAAGATGGCCTGCGGTGAGAATCCCGACCATGAATACGGTGACAAGGGGCACTTCCCCTCGAGTCGCATGGGCAATGTCGCCGGCTACCGTGAAGGGTGGATCAAGGCGCTCGAGTACCGGCGCAAGTGGGACGCCTATGAGCGGGGCGAAGCGAAGAATCCGCCGGATCGCGATCTGAAGCTCGACACCCTTGCCGCAGTGCTGAACGGTGACATCCGGGTGCACATGCACTGCTATCGCGCCGAGGAAATGGCCTATGTCCTCGGCGTGGCGCACGAGTTCGGCTTTCATGTGACCGCGTTCCACCACGCGGTGGAGGCTTACAAGATCTCCGACCTGCTCGCGCGCGAAGGAGTGTGCGCGGTGGTGTGGTCGGACTGGTGGGGCTACAAGAAAGAGACGTTCGACGCGATCCGGGAGAACGCCGCTTATGTGGATGCGGCGGGAGGGTGCGTGACCATGCACTCGGACTCGCCCGTGATCGGCCAGCACCTGATGCTCGAGGCGGGCAAAGCCATGGCCGCGGGCCGGCGGGCCGGGCTCGACATCGCCCCGGAGCACGCCGTCGCGTGGGTCACGCTGAACGCGGCCAGGGTGTTGGGTCTCGAGGACCGGATCGGATCGCTCGAGGCAGGCAAGAACGCCGACCTCGTGATCTGGTCCGGCGATCCGTTCAGCGTCTACACCCATGCCGATGAGGTGTTCCTAGACGGAGCGCGGGTCTTCGACCGCAACGCCCATGTGCCGCGTTCGGACTTCGAGGTCGGTCAGCCGGCCCAGGGGAGTCCGCCGTGAGGCCGCGGACGGGTGCGGGATTTGAAGCAGTGCCGGTGCTGTCTGTGCTGCCGGTGATGGCGCTGCTGGCGTGCATCGCACCCTCGCCGGGACCGGCTGAAACACTGGCAGTCGTCAACGCCCACGCCTACCCGCTGACCGATACGGCCTCCATCGACAATGCCACCATCGTGATTCGTGACGGCAAGATCGAGGCGGTGGCGGCCGGGCTCACACCGCCCGCCGGCGCGCGCGTGATTCAGGCCGATGGCCACATCGTGACCCCGGGGCTGATGAATGCCGGCACCCAGCTTGGACTGGTGGAGATCTCCGCAGTGGCCGACAGCAGCGACGCGACGGTGACCAGCGGGCCGCTGGGGGCTGCGTTCGACATCCAGTACGCGCTCAACCCCAATTCCACACTCCTGCCTTTGGCGCGCGCCGACGGCATTACGCGCGCCGGCGCTTATCCCGGCGGAGCGGCCAATGCGCCATTCGCCGGCATGGGGGCGGTGCTGAGGCTGTCGGAGGGTGCGCAGATTCTCGACACGCCGCAGGCGATGATGTTCGCGCGCGTGGGCGGAATGGCGGCCGCAAAAGCGGGCGGGTCGCGCAGCGCCGAGTGGGTCCTGCTGCGCAACGCCCTCGATGAAGCGAGGCAATACGGGAAGAAGCAGCGGGTACCCGGGCCGCGCGATCAGCTGCTCAATCACCTGGACGCCGAAGCGCTGCAACCCGTGATCTCGGGCCGCATGCCGCTTGCGGTCGTGGCCGCGCGTGAGTCCGACATCCGCGAGGCGGTACGTGTGGCGGACGACTATCACCTGCGCATCGTGCTTTTCGGAGGCGCGGAGGCGTGGCGGGCCGCGCAGCTGCTCGCGGCACGCCGGATTCCGGTGGTGCTCGACCCCTTCGACGATCTGCCCTGGACTTTCGATGAGATGGGGGCGCGCGCGGACAACGCCGCGATCCTGCAGCGCGCCGGAGTGGTCATCGCCTTCACACTGCCGCCCATTCATTTGAGTCACAATGCCGGCTCCGAGCTCCGCGAAGCCGCCGGTCTCGCCGTCGCCGGCGGTCTGCCACGCATCGAAGCGCTCAAGGCCCTGACGGCGTACCCCGCAGCGATCTGGGGCATCGAAGGCCACTACGGCACTCTCGCCCCGGGCAAGGATGCGGACCTGGTGATCTGGGACGGAGATCCGCTCGAGCCCGCCAGCGCGCCTGTCCTCGTGATGGTCCAGGGCCGCACGGTGTCTCTCGAGACGCGCCAGAGTCTGCTGCGCAAGCGCTACGCTCCCGCGCATCACGGCGACCCCTGGCCGCCTGCCTATCGATGAGCCGGCTCGCCGGGGCGGGGTGCATGCTGGCCGCACTGGCGGTGCTCGGTGTGCCGAGGACGGGCGCGGCGCAACTGCCGCTGGGCGCGGAGCGCAACGTCAGCTTCGATACGGACGAGGGGACCTGGATGTCGGTCGCCGTGTCGCCCGACGGGCAGACCCTCGCGTTCGATCTCCTCGGCGATATCTACACGCTGCCGGTGCAGGGCGGCACAGCCCGGCAGATCACGGCCGGAATGGCCTATGACAGTCAGCCGGCGTTCTCACCCGATGGCAAACGGATCGCGTTTCTGAGCGATCGGTCCGGCGCCGAGAACCTCTGGGTGGCCCGCATCGACGGCACCGAGGCGCTGCAGATCTCCGTTCGCAATGACAATCCCATATTCGTGACTCCCGCCTGGTCGGCCGACGGGAGCTCGATCTACGTCTGCGAGTTCCGTGCGGACTTGAGCAGCTACGAGCTATGGAAATTCGCAGCCCGCGCCGGCGGCGCCGGCGAGCGGATCATACCGTCGAAGCCTTCTCCTTCTGCCCGCGCCGATGAGTTCGTCAGCACTCTCGGCGTCACCGCCTCTCGCGATGGCCGGTTCATCTACTACGCAAGTCACACCGGGCGGATCGAGCTCGGACAGATTCCGCAGTGGACCATCAAGCGCCGCGACCTGAAAACGGGCGAAGAAGAGACCGTCGTGTACGCGAACGCAAGTCCCAGGCCGGACCTCAACTCCGAGACCGCCTTCCGTCCGGTCCTCTCTCCCGACGGCAGGCAACTGGTGTATGGCACGCACCTCGACGGGCGCACCGGCCTGCGGCTGCTCGACCTCGATACGCTCACCGACCGCTCGCTCGCCTACCCGGTGCAACAGGATCAGCTGGGCGCATCGTCCTGGAGCGATCTGCTGCCGGGGTATGCCTTCACCCCCGACGGCCGTGCGCTGATCCTGAGTGACGGCGGCAAGCTCAGGCGACTGGACGTGGCGAGCGGTGACTCCACGGTGATTCCCTTCCGCGCGCACGTGTCGCAGGACCTGGGCCCATTCCTGCGGGTTGGAATTCGGCAGGAAACGGGGCCGGTGCGCGCCCGCATCATCCAGACCCCCGAGCAGTCGCCCGACGGCCGGCGCCTGGTGTTCTCAGCGCTCGCCCATCTGTGGATCATGGAACTCGACGGCAGGAGCCGACCGCGCCGGCTCGAGGTCGGCGAGCAGCCGGCGTTCATGCCTTCCTGGTCTCCTGACGGACACGACATTGTCTACGTGACGTGGACCGCACGCGACGGAGGACACCTCTGGCGCATCGCCGCCGATCGCCCGGCGCCTCCCGTGCGGCTGACGGAGGTGCCGGCGTTCTATACCAGCCCGGTCTACACGCCCGACGGCCGCACGATCGTTGCGCTGCGTTCGAGCAACTACGTGCGCATGCACGCCTACATGGAATACGGCGCCCTGCGGCAGGCGCAGCTCATCAGAATTCCGGCCACTGGGGCTCCAGCGACCGTGATTGCGGTGGCCCGAATGGGAGGCAAGCCGCAGTTCACCCGGGACGCCGGTTACGTGTATCTCAATTTCGACGACGGACTGAATCGTGTGGCGTTGGACGGATCGGGACGCTCGCGCGTGCTGCAGGTGCTGGGACCGGGCTGGTACTTCAGCGAGGGTCCGGCGCCGGTCGATGACCTGAAGATCAGTCCCGATGGCCGGTGGGCGCTGGCGCAGATCGCGCAGCAGCTGCATCTGCTCGAGGTGCCCGCCGCTGCCGACAAACCCGTCGACCTGTCGCACCCCAGCGTGCAACACCGCAAATTGACCGATGTTGGCGCGGATTTCTTCGACTGGGCCGACGGCGGGCGAACCATCACTTGGGCAGTCGGCTCGACGTTCTACCGGCGCCCGCTCTCGGGAGTGCGGCTCGATGAGCCCACCTCGAGCCCCTCGGCGGCGGATGTCCCGCGCCGGGGCGAGCGGGGCCTCAAACGGTTTGTGGCCATCGTCGAGGCGCCGCGCGACCTTCCCCGGGGGACCCTGGTGCTGCGGGGTGGCACGGCGATCACCATGAAGGGAGCCGAGGTCATCAACGATGCGGACGTCGTGATCGTCGATGATCACATCGCCGCGATCGGCGCCCGTGGCGCGGTCAAGCTGCCTCCGGGCGCGAGCATCCGCGACGTCTCGGGCAAGTACCTCGTGCCGGGTTTCATCGACGACCACGACCACCTGGCTGACGTGCGGCGCGGCGTATTGGACCTTCAGACCTGGGGTCCGCTCGCGAACCTGGCCTACGGAGTTACCACCGCGTTCGATCCTTCACCGCTCAGCATCGACATGCTGATCTACGAGGATCTCATGGACTCCGGGCAAATGCTGGGCTCGCGGATCCATTCGACCGGGCCGGCGCTGTTTTCCTTCAACGCGTTCAACTCATACGAGGAAGTGCTGCACACCCTGTCGCGCTACCCGGGCCATTACCGAACGCGCAATCTGAAGGAGTACCGCACCGGAAATCGACGCGTGCGACAGTGGGTGGCGATGGCTTCCAAGGCGCTCGGACTGATGCCCACTACCGAAGGGGCGCTGTCCATGAAGCTGGACCTCAGTCAGATCATCGACGGCTTTTCCGGCAACGAGCACGCCCTCGTCGCCTATCCGCTGTCGAACGACGTGGTGGAGCTCGTGGCGCGCAGCCGCGTCAGCTACACCATGACGCTGGGAATCACCAACGGCGGGCCCGAGGGACAGGATTACTACCTCGCTCTCAATAAGCCCCACGATGATCCGAAGCTCAATCGCTTTGCTCCGCACTACGTCGTGGACCTCAAGACCCTCGAGCGCACGTGGCGCGACCCGCGCGAATACCAGTTTCCAAGAATTGCCGGGGGCGGCGCGCGCGTGCTGCATGCGGGAGGAGTGCTCGGTGTCGGCAGTCACGGCGAGATACCGGGTCTGGGCTTTCACTGGGAGCTGCAGGCGTATGTCGCGGGCGGCTTCACACCCGCCGAGGCGCTGCGTGCTGCGACCCTGGGCTCCGCGGAGGCGATCGGGCGTCAAGAGTTCGGGTCGCTCGAGAGCGGCAAGTATGCGGATCTGTTGATTCTCGACGAGAACCCGCTGCTGGACATCCGCAATACGCTGTCGCTGAGGGAAGTGATGAAAAACGGGCGGCTCTACGACGCTCAGACTCTCGATGAGCTGTGGCCGCGCCGACGACCGTTGCCGCCGCTGTGGTTCTGGGAGGACGGTCCCGCGGCGAGCGCGCCCGAAGGCGGCAGCTCTCTCCCCTGACGCCACTCTCTGGCGGACCGTCTCAAGCGCCTGGCGGGTGCTGGCACATCGCCAACACGGCATATCAGGAGCGTCCGGTGCGGCTGGTCACATTCATGCCCTGCCATCCGTCATATGGACGAAGGAGGACTTCCATATGAAATTCGTTCTGCTGATCTATCAAGGGACCACACCGCTGCCTGGCTCGGATGCCTGGAAGGCGGTGCCGGAAAAGGAACAGAAGGCGATCTACGCGGACTACGCCGGGATCAATCAGGCGCCGGGCGTCACGCCTGGGCTTCCGCTGGGGCTGCCGAGCGCCGCCAAGACAGTGCGTGTGCGGGAAGGAAAGCCCGAGGTCAAGAGCGGGACGTACTTGTCAGAGGGCGCCGGCGGGTATCTGGTGTTCGAAGCTGAGAACATGGACGCTGCGGTCGCACTCGCCGCGCGTATTCCGGCGGCCCGGCACGGCGGCGCAGTCGAGGTTCGGCCGGCAGAGCAGTACTGGTGATCGACTCGCGAAGGCGCGTCCGGCAGTAGATCGAGGCGGGAAATGGACGACAACTGGCTGGCCCAGCGGTTCGACGAGAGTCGGACGCATCTCAAGGCGGTGGCGTACCGCATGCTGGGCTCGGCCAGCGAGGCCGAGGATGCCGTACAGGAGACGTGGCTCAAGCTCAGCCGCTCGGACACCCGCGAGGTGGGGAACTTGGGCGGCTGGCTGACGAGCGTCGTCGCGCGGGTATGCCTCGACATGCTGCGGACGCGCCGCTCGCGTCGCGAGGAGCCGCTTGATTCCACGGCAGATCCACCGAGCGGCGGACATCTCGAAGACGACATCGCGCTCGCCGATGCGACCGGCCAGGCCCTTTTGGTTGTGCTGGAGACGCTCGCGCCTGCCGAGCGCGTGGCGTTCGTGCTGCACGACATGTTCGATCTGTCGTTCGATGAGATCGCGCCCATCGTCGATCGCACGCCCGATGCGGCGCGGCAGCTGGCCAGTCGCGCCCGGCGCCGGGTGCGCGGTGCCGAGGCCCCCTTGACCGACCTTGCGCGGCACCGGGAACTGGTCAACGCATTCCTGGCGGCCTCGCGGGACGGCGACTTCGGACGCCTGCTCGCCGTGCTGTCCCCCGACGTCGTGCTGCGAGGGGATGATTTGGCGGTGCGCACGGCCGCGGCGAACCGGCGGTACGGAGCGCCTCTCCTGGCGCCGGAGGCTCGCGGCGCATCGGTGGTAGCGGACGCCTTCAAGGGTCGTGCGAGCGCTGCCTTGCCCGCAGTCATCGACGGCGAGGCCGGGGCGGTGTGGGCAGTGAGCGGTCAGGTTCGGGCCGCGTTCCTGTTCACGATCAGGGCCGACAAGATCACCGGGATCGACCTGGTCATGGATCCGGGACATCTCGCCGAGCTCGACGTGAAGATCGATTAGATCGTAAGAGGAGAAAGCGGACATGAAGAAGAGCGGGTCGCAGGCAAGCAAGTCTCCTTCTCAGCTGATAGACGCGAGAATCCGGGAGCTGAGCGACTGGCGGGGCAAGATGCTCAGCCGGCTCCGTACTCTGGTCAAGGAAGCCGATCCCGAGGTCGTAGAGGAATGGAAATGGAGAGGGGTTCCGGTGTGGTCGCACGACGGAATGATCTGCACGGGCGAGACCTACAAGAGCGTCGTGAAGATGACTTTCGCCAAAGGGGCGCAACTCAAGGATCCTGCGGGCCTCTTCAACTCGAGCCTTGAGGGCAACACCAGGCGTGCCATCGACTTCCACGAGGGCGAGGAGATAGACGAGGAGGCGCTGAAGACTCTGGTTCGCGCCGCCGTGACCCTGAACCAGTCTCGGTAGGTCCCGGAATGACCCGCGGTGTTTGGGGCCAGTCTCTTCCCCCAAATAGGCACTGTCAGGGCAATTTCGGTTTGCGAGCGCCACCGGCAGTCCACCCGTCGTCAGTCCGGC
>WNEP01000990.1_pt1 | contig 14661 bp, 9 predicted proteins | sample 5399961 | NCBI WGS metagenome assembly WNEP01 (sample SAMN13153329, study PRJNA577476) | soil metagenome | isolation source: 20 cm grassland meadow soil pre-rain plot 5 | place: USA:California | collected 2015-09-08 | reverse complement strand
CAGGTGCGGCATCGCGGAACAGGTCGCCGCTGCCGTAGCGGCAGCCGAGCGCCAGGAGCGCTTCGCGCTGCCCGGGATCGTCGACGCCGCTGGCGATCGGAGTCAGCCCGAACGCCTGGGCGATCGCGATGCCGGCCTGGCACACCTTGCGTGACTGGGTCTCGCGGCGCAGCCCCGTGACCCAGGCGCGATCGAGCTGCAGGCCCCAGAGCGGCGCGCGTGCCAGCAGCTCGAGTGAGCCCATGCCGCGGGCGACCTCATCGACGACCACTCGGGCGCCGAGCCGCGCGAGGTCGTGAAGATCGAGCGGGTCGCGGGCGACGAGCGCGCGCTCGGCGATGCGCAGCTCGAGCCGCTCGGGCGGCAGCGCCCCTTCCGCCAGGAAGCGGCCGATGTCGGCCGCAAAATCCTCATGCAGCACGTGATGGCGCAGCGCTCCGAAGGACACCCGCACGTCCGGGTCGGCAGCGGCGGCGAGCGATGCGAAATCCTCCTTGAGGCAACCGAGGACGGCCCGGGACAGCTGCGCCGCAAGGCCCGTCGTCTCGGCGACCCGCAGAAACTCGGCCGGCCGGATCTCACCGCGCAGCGGGTGCAGCCAGCGCAGATACCCGACCCAGGCGGTGAGGCGCCCGGTCTCGAGATCGTGCCGGCCGAGGTAGCGCAGGCGGATGTCGCGATTGGCGATCGCCTCGCGCATCTCGCGGGCGATGTCGAGGCGCGCCAGCGACTCGAGCCGCATCGTATCCGTGAAGAAGCACACTTCGGATGAGCCGCGGCGGCGCGCTTCGGTCGCCGCCGCGCGCGCATGATCGAGGAGCAGCTTCGGCGTGGAGGCGTCCTGGCCGAGGATGGCGACGCCCGCGTACGGCGTCAGATGGAACTCCGCGCCGCCGATCGCAATCGGCTCGCGCAGGCTCGCGGACAACCCCGCCACGCACTCGCCGATCGCTTCGCGATCCGCACTCTCGAGCACCAGCGCGAGCAGGCTCTCGCTCAGCTGCCCGAGGTACCACCAGGGCTTGCCGTCCCGCTCGTCCGATTTGGCCGGCAGACGCAGGATCGCCGTGCTCATGATCTGCTCGGAGACCTTGGTGGCGATGATCTGCGCGATGTCGCTGATGCCATCGAGCTGGATGACGGCGACCGCGAGCGGCCGCTCGCGCAGCGCCGCCATGGCCATCGACTCCTTGCAACGTCTGAGGAAGCCGCGGCGGTCGAGCTGGGGACGGGGCCGCTCGTCGCTCCCCTCGAGCGAGTCGTCCCGCGAGCTTGCCGAGGCCTGCCGGATGATGCACAGCGCGCGCTCCGGACCGCGGGCGCTGGCGCGTGCCTCATAGGCGATGCCGTCGTGCTCCAAGCGCGCTTCCGCCGTGGTGCGCAGCGCCAGCGACCGGCGCATGAGCAGCTTCAGGAACTCCGCGACGGGCGCCGGCCAGAGATTCTCGATCCGCTTGCCGGCCGCATCCGAGCGGCAGCGAAGGCCCGGCACGCCGTGTCCGCCGCCGCATTCCAGCACCAGGCCGTCCCGTCGGATCAGGACGACGAGATCGGGCAGTCCTTCGATCAATGCATCAGCGCTCATGCGGGCAGACGTTTCAGGATCGCGACAGAACTGCGTGCGATCCTACGGACGCGCCGGCCGGGGAGTCGTAGATGCACGTCGCGCCAGCGCAGCGCCCTCTGAGACAGGATTCGTAAGTCGCTGATTTGTCGGCCGCATTATGTCGTGAGCGGCGCCTGATGGAAACCGTGGACAGACGGCGCGGCGCACTTTCGGAATCGCACGCCGCCCCGCGATTCTCGCGCCGCACGGCGGGTGAGTCGTCCCGTGCGGCTCGCCGATGAGCGCACACCGTTCCGCCGCTCATCGGACGGCCGCGTAACGGAACGCATCGCGTGCGGCTTGTAGCGGCACGCTACGGGCGGGTAGAATCCCGCGCTTGCTAAAAGGGCTCTTGAGACAATTAGTTAGGACAATCGCGCAATGGCCTTAACCAGCGAGAAAAAGGGCGGAATCCTCGCGCAGTTCCGCCGCGGACCGGCCGACACCGGCTCACCGGAAGTTCAGGTGGCACTGCTCTCCGAGCGCATCAACGGACTCGGCGAGCACTTCACCGCGCACAAGCGTGACCACGCCTCGCGCCGCGGGCTCGTGAAGCTCGTGAACCAGCGGCGCAAGCTCCTCGATTACCTCAGAGCCACGCAACCCCAGAAGTACCAGGAGCTCGTCGAGCGACTCGGGCTTCGCCGCTGAAAACTCAAGGGCCGCCGGCAACGCGCGGCCTTTGTGTTTTCGCCCTTGAGATTTCCGAAGATCCAACTTTTCGAGGATTGAGCCTTGAGCGTCGTCAGCAAATCATTCTCATACGGTCAGCATTCAGTCACCATCGAGGCGGGTGAGATCGCCCGCCAGGCGGAAGGCGCGGTGCGCGTCGCCATGGGCGATACCGTCGTGCTGGTCACCGCCTGCATACAGCAGACCCCGACCGCGGGGCGCGATTTCCTTCCCCTGACCGTCAACTACGTCGAGAAGACCTACGCCGCCGGGCGCATCCCGGGCGGCTTCTTCAAGCGCGAGGGCCGGCCGACGGAGAAGGAGACGCTGACCTCGCGCCTCATCGACCGCCCCATCCGCCCACTGTTTCCGGACGGGTTCTACAACGACGTGCAGGTGGTGGCGACGGTGCTGTCGATGGACCCGGACATCGATGCCGACATTCCGGCGCTCCTCGGCGCATCCGCCGCGCTCGCCCTGTCGGGCATTCCGTTCAACGGCCCGATCGGAGCCGCGCGGGTCGGCTGGCAGGACGGCCGTTATGTCCTCAACCCGACCGCGAAAGAGCTCGCGCAATCGCAGTTGCATCTGGTGGTCGCCGGCACCGAGCACGCGGTGCTGATGGTCGAGTCGGAGGCGAAGGAGCTGTCCGAGGCAGTGATGCTCGGAGCCGTCGTGTTCGGACACGAGCAGATGCAGACCGCCATCCGCGTCATCAAGGAGCTCGCCGCGGAAGCGGGCAAGCCGCGTTGGAGCTGGCAGCCGCCGGCGGAAAACGCCGAGCTCATGAGCGCGCTCAGCCTCCATGCGCAGGCGGCGCTCGCCCAGGCTTACACCATCACCGAGAAGCAGCAGCGGCACGCGCGGCTCACCGAGATCAAGACCCAGACCCTCGCGACGCTCGCCGGAGGGGATCAGCCCAAGTGGACCCAGGAGGCCGTCGAGAGCGCGCTCTTCAGGCTCGAGAGCCGCATCGTGCGCCAGCGGATCCTCAACGGCGAGCCGCGCATCGACGGGCGCGACACGCGCACCGTACGCCCGATCACGGTCAAGGTCGGCGTGATGCCGCGCACGCACGGGTCGGCGCTCTTCACCCGCGGGGAAACCCAGGCTCTGGTGCTGACCACGCTCGGCACCACCCGCGATGCGCAGATCATCGACGCCCTCGAGGGCGAGCGGCGCGAGCCGTTCATGCTGCACTACAACTTCCCGCCCTTCTCGGTGGGCGAGACCGGCATGATGGGAGCCCCGAAGCGGCGCGAGATCGGGCACGGCAATCTCGCGCGTCGCGGCGTCAGTGCGGTGATGCCGGACATGACTGCCTTTCCGTACGTGATCCGCGTCGTGTCGGAGATCCTCGAGTCGAACGGCTCGAGCTCGATGGCGAGCGTGTGCGGCACGTCGCTGTCGCTCATGGACGCGGGGGTTCCGATCAAGGCGCCGGTGGCGGGCGTTGCCATGGGGCTGGTGCTCGAGGGCAGCCGCTATCAGGTGCTCACCGACATCCTCGGCGACGAGGATCACCTCGGCGACATGGATTTCAAGGTCGCCGGCACCAGGGACGGCGTGACGGCGCTGCAGATGGACATCAAGGTCGAGGGCGTCACGCCCGAGATCATGCGCGTGGCGCTCGAGCAGGCGCGCGCTGGCCGCCTGCACATCCTCGATGAGATGAACAAGGTCATCCGCGAGCCGCGCGCCAAGATGTCCGAGTGGGCCCCGTCGATCATCACGCTCAAGATCGATCAGGAGAAGATCCGCGACGTCATCGGCAAGGGCGGCGCGGTCATCCGCCAGATCACCGAGGAGACCGGCACCACCATCGACATCGAGAGCGACGGCACGGTCAAGATCGCCTCGGTCTCGGGCGCCGCCGGGCGCGAGGCGCAGCGGCGCATCGAGCTCATAACCGCCGACGTCGAGGTGGGCCAGATCTACGAGGGCAAGGTCGCGCGGCTCATGGATTTCGGAGCCTTCGTGACCATCCTTCCCGGCCGCGACGGGCTGGTGCACATCTCGCAGATCTCGAACGAGCGCGTCGAGCGGGTGAGCGACAAGCTCAAGGAGGGCGATCTGATTCGCGTGAAGGTTCTCGAGGTGGATCGCCAGGGACGCATCCGTCTGTCGATGCGCGACCTCGACTCCTGACGGCAGCGGCGCCGCGCGCTTCCCTCTCAGCCCGGGGGCCCGCGTCCGCCGTTCTGGCTCGCAAACAGCTTCAGGCTCTGCTCCAGGTAGCTGCCGACGGTGCTGCGCATGGCGTCACCGTAGGAGCGGATCACCTGTGAGAGGAAATCGCGGCTCATGAGCGGCTCGCCGTCATGCTCCTGCTCCGCGATCACCTGCAGCAGGATCGGGCGGGTGATGTCGCCTTGGGTCTTCTTGTCGATGACCACGAAGTCGACCCGCTCGATCACCAGCCGGCGGATATCGGCGAGCGTGATGTACCGGCTCTCTACCGTGTCGTACAACCGCCTGTTGGGATACTTCTTAATTATTCGCGGTGCGCTCATCGCAGGTCCCTCACTATGGGTTATGCACCTTCCGTAGTGCTGGGCCGTTTCGACATACCATATTACATCCGTCGGTAGCGGCGCCGCGAACCCAACTCGCCGAGCGCGCTTCCGGAGACTCCGCTTCAGTCGGCGCCGGGGGCGGCGGCGCGGACTTCCCGCACGCCGTGGAACCGGTCCAGTTCCCAGTGGGCGCAGGCCCATTCGAGCACCCGGCTGGGTGACTCGAGCTTGAGCGTGTCCGGAGGGTCCTGGTTGAGGAGCCTGAGGGCCTCGTGCAGCTCCCGGCCTGAGGCGCGCGGATCGAGCGCCACGGAGCGCCGGGCCTTGGCGAGCTTCGCGCCGCCGGGCTCCGTGACCAGGGGCAGGTGGAGGTAATGCGGGGTAGGCAGCCTCAATGCCCCCTGCAGCGCAATCTGCCAGGGCGTGCTGTCGAGCAGGTCGGCACCGCGGACGACGTCCGTCACCCCCTGCAGCGCATCGTCCACGACCACCGCCAGCTGATAGGCGAACGCCCCGTCGCGGCGGCGGATGATGACGTCCCCGCGCTCGCGCAGCTCGAAGCGGCACTCCCCCTGCGCGCGGTCCTCGAAGCAGACGGTTCCGTCATCGACGCGAAAGCGCGTGGCAGTGGCTCCCCGGCTCTTCGGTCCGTTGCGGCACGTGCCCGGATAACCGCCGTCGGCATTGCGCTCGGCCCGCGTGCAACTGCACTCGAAGGTGAGGCCGAGCGCCTCGAGGGTGGCGAGGGCCTCACCGTAGTGATGCGTGCGGGCGCTCTGGTACTCGACCGCGCCGTCCCAGGTGAGCCCGAAGGCCTCGAGCATGCGCAGCATGCGCTCGGCGCAGCCGGGGATCACCCTTGCTGCATCCAGGTCCTCCATCCGCAGCAGCCAGCGGCCGCCGCGACAGCGGGCATCGGCGAAGCTGCCCACCGCGGCGACGAGCGAGCCGAGATGGAGCGATCCGGTCGGGGAGGGCGCGAAGCGCCCGACGTAGTCCGCCCGCGCGGCCCGGGGTGCTCTAGCGATAGCGGTCGTCGCGGTCGCCGTACTGGCGCTCGCGCCGTTCGCGGCGTTCCTGGGCTTCGATGCTGAGCGTGGCCACCGGGCGCGCCTCGAGGCGCTTGATCCCGATCTCTTCGCCGGTCTCGAGGCAGTAGCCGTAGGAGCCATCCTCGATGCGCTTCAGGGCGTCGTCGATCTTGCGGATGAGCTTCCGTTCGCGGTCACGCGTGCGCAGCTCGAGGCTGAATTCCTCCTCCTGCGTTGCGCGGTCGTTGGGATCCGGGAAGTTCGCCGCCTCGTCCTTCATGTGCATGACGGTGCGATCCACCTCGACCATGAGGTCGCGCTTCCAGCTGTTGAGAATGTTGCGGAAGTGGTCGAGCTGCTCCTTGCTCATGTACTGCTCGCCCCGCTTGGCGATGTACGGCTGGACGTTGCGGGGACCGGCGAGCAGGCTTCCCGGCTCGATCAGCTCGGCGTCCTCGCCGTCGGCCGTCGCAGCGGGCGCGGGCCCGACGCGGTTGCCGCCGAGCATCGAGGTCGCAGCGCGGGGCGGGCTCGCGGGAGGCCCGGGGCGCAGCGGCTTTCTCGTTTCGGCAGCCGGCTCGCTGGCGGCGGCGGGTGCGGCCGCGCCGGGCTTCTTCGGCGGGGGCGGGGTCTTGTGCGGCGCCGCCGCGACCGCTCTCACACGCAGCGGTTCGGGCTTGTGCGCGGTCGCCTTTCTGACCGCTGGCCGGCTGGCCGCCTTCTTGCCCTTCGCGGACCTAGGCGCTGGTCTCTTGGCCGGCATCTAATGGCTCCTCCAATCGGCATCAGCCTCGTGAAGAACGCGCGATTATACCGGCGGTCCTCGGGCTGTACAGGTAGTGAAACCCGAGCTCTTTCGGGGTGGTGGTTTACCTGATGTGCGCCCTCCGCGGGTGCTGCGCTTCCGCGCGGGTGCGCTGCGCTGCGCCGCAGCGGGCGCATCCGCGGACGCTGAGGACCCGTGCCCGGGATGTTGGCCGGCGGTGCTCGCCGCGGGAAGCAAGGCGAGCAGCACCCCAAAAGCGCGGCCGCGGGACTTTACGGCGGGACCGCCTTTGGCTGCGGTTCCCAGGCGTTCTGTCGTCTCTCCGCGACAACGGTCGTGCAGATTCCGCCGCGCACGTTGAAGCGCGCAGTGAGGCGCAGGAACCGCGCGCGGAGCGTCGCGTCGAGGTGATCGACAATTTCGTTCGTGACCGCCTCGTGATACGCGCCACGGTCGCGGAACGACCAGATATAGAGCTTCAGCGATTTCAGCTCCACGCACAGCCGGTCGGGCACGTACTCCAGATCCAGCGTCGCGAAGTCCGGCTGCCCTGTGCGCGGACACAGACACGTGAACTCGGGAATCTGCATGCGAATGGTGTAGTCGCGATCAGGCGCGGGGTTCGCGAAGGTCTCGAGAGCCCTGGTGGGCGTCGTGGGCATATTCCTCTACACTACACCATCCTCGGGGCCGCCCAGGAGGCGGAAGATAGGCGCGATGCGGCTGACCAAGATCAAGCTCGCCGGCTTCAAGTCCTTCGTCGATCCCACCCAAATAACCTTCCCCAGCAATCTCACCGGTGTCGTCGGTCCCAACGGCTGCGGCAAGTCGAACGTCATCGACGCCGTGCGCTGGGTGATGGGCGAGCTCTCCGCCAAGCATCTGCGCGGCGACAACATGGCGGACGTGGTGTTCAATGGCTCCGCCGCGCGCAAGCCGGTCGGCATGGCCTCCGTGGAGCTGGTGTTCGACAACTCCGACGGCAAGATCGGCGGCGCCTACGCGAGCTACGGCGAGATCTCGCTGAAGCGCCAGGTGGCGCGCGACGACACCTCGGCGTACTTCATCAACGGCGTGCGCTGCCGGCGCAAGGACATCACCAACCTGTTTCTCGGCACGGGGCTCGGCTCGCGCAGCTACGCCATCATCGAGCAGGGCACGATCTCGCGCGTCATCGAGGCGAAGAGCGAGGACATGCGCGCCTTCGTCGAGGAAGCCGCCGGTGTCTCGCGCTACAAGGAGCGGCGCAAGGAGACCGAGGCGCGCATCGCCGAGACCCGCGAGAATCTCGAGCGGCTCCAGGACGTGCGCGACGAGGTGGAGAAGCAGATCCGGCACCTGCAGCGTCAGGCGGCGACCGCCCGGCGCTACCAGGCGCTCAAGGAGCAGGAGCGACGCCTCGCCGCGGAGCTCCTGGCGCTGCGCCTGCGGGACCTCGACAGCGGCGGCAAGGTGCACGACGCCGCGGTGCGCGGGCGCGAGCTCGCCATGCAGGAGGCGCTCGCCGCGCAGCGCGCCGCCGAGGCCGCGATCGAGAAGCAGCGTGCGGTGCAGACGGCTCACGGCGAGCGTCTGTCGGCGGTGCAGGGCCGCTACTACCAGGTCGGAGCCGACATCTCGCGGCTCGAGCAGTCGATCGAGCACACCCGCGAGCTGCGCGAGCGCCAGCGCGCGGATCTCGCGCAAGCGCAGGCGACACTCGGGGAGCTCGCGGCGCACATCGCCCGCGATGAGGGCGAGCTCGCCGCGGTGCGTGCGGAGATCGCGCGGCTCGCGCCCGAGCGCGAGGCCGCGCAGCAGGCCGAGCAGCGCACCGGCGCGGCGCTCGAGGCGAGCGAGCAGGCGCTCCAGGAGTGGCAGCAGCGCTGGGAAGAGCACACGCGGGCGGCGAGCGGGGCGCAGCAGTCCACCGAGGTCGAGCGTACCCGCATCGAGCAACTCGAGAACCAGCTGCGGCAGCTTCGGGCGCAGGCCGAGCGGCTCGCCGGAGAGCGGCTCAGTCTCGGCGCGGAGGATGGCGGTCCGCAGCTCGGCCAGCTGGCGCTCGAGGAATCCGAGGCGCGTCGCGCGAGCGAGCGGTGCGCGGGCGCGCTCGCCGAGGCGCAGGCGCGGGTGCAGGCGCTGCGCACCGCGCAGCTCGGCTGCGAGGAGCGCCTCGAGGGCGCGCGCGGCGCGCGCGAAGCGGCGCGCGGCGAGCTCACCTCGCTCGAGGCGCTGCAGGCGGCGGCGCTCTCGGATCATGCGGGGCAGGCCGCCGAGTGGCTGCGCGGTGCGGGCCTCGCCGCGCGGCCGCGGCTCGCGGCGGATCTCGAAGTCGAGCCGGGCTGGGAGCGCGCCGTCGAGACCGCGCTCGGCGACTACCTGGAGGCCGTGTGCGTCGAGCGGCTGGAGGAGCTCTCGGGCGCGCTCGCCGGTCTGGCCGCCGGGCGACTCACCCTGGTGGAGAGCGGCGAACGCGCCTGCGGTGCTGAGGCGAACACGCTCGCCGCCCACGTCAAGGGTCCGCCGGCGGTCATCACGCGGCTCGCCGCGGTGTCGACGGCCGAATCGCTCGGCAAGGCGCTCGCGGCGCGCGGCGCCCTGGTCGACGGACGCTCCTTCATCACGCCCGCGGGCGAGTGGGTCGGCCGCGACTGGCTGCGCGTCAGCCGCGGCGCCGACCCGCGGGCCGGGACTCTCGAGCGCGAGCACCGCCTGAGGAGCCTGCGCGGTGCATCGGCGGAAGCCGACCAGCGGGTCGCGGAGGCCGAAGCAGAGCTCGCCGCGGCGCGCGAGCGGCAAGCGCAGGCCGAGACCGAGCGCGAGCGCACCCAGACGGCGCTGCAGGCCGCGCAGCAGAGGCACGCCGAGCTCCTGGGCCGGCTCAAGGCGACCCAGGCGCGCGCCGAGGAAGTGAGCGAGCGCGGCGAGCGGCTGCAGCAGAGCGCCGCAGACATCGGGCGCGAGAGCGAGGCGGCCGAGGAGGCGCTGTCACGCGCCGCCGCCGAGCTCGCGCGCGCGCAGGCGCTGGCCGCCGAGCTCGCGACGCGCGAGCGCACGCTCGGCGAGGAGCGCGAGGAGCGGCGCGCGGCGCTTGGCTCGGCGCGTGCGCGCTCACAGGAGGCGCAGGCGAGGGCTCGCGACCTGCACGTCAGCTTCGAGTCGCGCCGTTCGAGCGAGAGCTCGATGGCCGTGGGCCTGCGTCGCATGAGCGAGCAGCGCGAGCAGCTCGAGCGACGGCGCGCGGAGCTCGAGCAGGAGCTGGCCACGGGCGATGAGCCGATCGGCGCGCTTCAGGCGCGCCTCGACGAGGCGCTGGCGCTGCGACTCACGGTGGAGGCGGAGCTGGCCGTGGCGCGCAGCGCCCTCGAGGAAGCCGACGCCGCCCTCAAGGCGCTCGATGAGCGGCGCCTGACGGCCGAGCAGCGGGTGAACGCCGCGCGCGAGGAGCTCGATGCGGCGCGCCTCGCCGCCCAGGAGACTCACGTGCGGCGGGCGGCGCTCGCCGAGCAGTTCGCGGAGACCGGCTGCGACCTCGGCGAGGTGCTCGCCGGGCTCGAGCCGACCGCCGACGTGGCGGCCTGGGAGCAGTCGCTCGCCGAGGCGCGTGCCGAGGTCGAGAAGCTCGGACAGGTCAATCTCGCCGCCATCGACGAGCTCAAGGAGCAGACGCAGCGCCAGGAGTATCTCGACAGTCAGTACGCCGACCTCACGTCGGCGCTCGCGACGCTCGAGGAGGCGATGCGGCGCATCGACAAGGAGACCCGTGCGCGGTTCGAGGACACGTTCGAACGCATCAACACGGGGCTGCGCGACAAGTTCCCGCGCCTCTTCGGCGGAGGGCACGCCTACCTCGAGCTGGTCGGCGAGGACAAGCACACCGCCGGCGTCGCCGTCATGGCGCGCCCCCCGGGCAAGAAAAACAGCACCATCCACCTCCTGTCCGGCGGCGAGAAGGCGCTGACTGCGGTGGCGCTCGTGTTCGCGATCTTCGATCTCAACCCCGCTCCGTTCTGTCTGCTGGACGAGGTCGACGCGCCGCTCGACGAGCACAACGTCGGACGCTTCTGCGACATCGTGCGCGACATGTCCTCGCGCGTGCAGTTCGTGCTCATCACCCATAACAAGGCCACCATGGAGCTCGTCTCGCAGCTGATCGGCGTGACCATGAACGAGCCGGGCGTCTCGCGCCTGGTCACGGTCGACGTCGACGAGGCCGTGCGGCTGGCGGCGGTCTGACCATCCTTACGGAGCGGGGCACTAATGTCCGAGCTGCGCTGGACGCTGCTGATACTCGGGGTGGCCTTCGTTGCCGGGCTCGGGTGGTGGGAGCGGCGTCGACCGCGCCAGGCGGGCGGCGCCGGTGGCACCTCGCGCATCGCACCGCGCGAGCCGCCCGCGGAAGCTCCCCCGCCGCCGCGGCGCGAGCCGACTCTCACGCTGCCGACGATGCGCGCCCGCGATCCGCCCGTGAGCGACGCTCTGCCGGTCTTGGGAGCCGCGGGCGCAACGGCTGCCCCGGAGCGGACGCCGGGGCGGTCGGACCCGCGCGAGCGCGCCGCCGAGGTGCACGCGGCCGCCGCGCAGGACGAGCGCGAGCCGCCGGTCTCCGGCGACGGGGGCGCCGTGGCGGGCGTGGCGCCCGAGAGCCTGCCACGACTGCCGCCGGCGCCCGTACCAAGGGTCGAGTGGCCGCCGGATGAGCGGCGGCGCGTCGTGGCGCTGCGGCTGGTCGCGACCCAACCCGAGCGCTTCGCGGGCCGCTCGCTCCGCCAGGCGCTCGCGGCGGAAGGCTTCGTGCTCGGTCGCTTCGCGATCTTCCACAAGCCGGACGAGGAGCAGCGCGCGGTGCTGAGCGCTGCGAGTCTCTCGGCGCCCGGCACCTTCGATGAGGACACGATGGACTCGCAGCACTACGGCGGGCTGTCGCTCTTTGCGGTGCTGCCGGGGCCGAAGCCGCCGCCCGAGACCTTCGAGGAGCTCATCCTCACCGCCCGCAGCCTCAACGACCGCCTCCAGGGAGAGCTGCAGGACGAGCAGGGCAATCCCCTCAGCCCGGCGCGCATCGCGCTGCTGCGCGCGCGCCTCGGCGCCGGGGCGGGTGCATGACGGAGGAGGCGGCGGCGCGCGCGGCGGAGCTGCGCGCGCAGATTGCACAACACGACTACCGCTACTACGTGCTCGATGATCCGCTGATTCCCGACGCCGAGTACGACCGGTTGATGCTGGAATTGCGCGCGCTGGAATCGGCGCATCCCGAGCTCATCACGCCCGACTCGCCCACGCAGCGCGTGTCGGGAACGCCGGGCGGCAGTTTCGGCGAGGTCGTGCACAAGGTTGCGATGCTCTCGCTCGACAACGCCTTCTCGGAGGAGGACGTGCAGGCCTTCGACCGCCGCGTCCACGAGCGTCTCGGCGTCACGGGCGACCTCGATTACGTCGCGGAGCCGAAGCTCGACGGGCTCGCGGTGACGGTGATCTACCGCGAGGGGCTGCTCGCACAGGCCGCGACGCGGGGCGACGGCCTCACCGGCGAGGACGTCACCCCCAACGTGCGCACCATTCGCGCCGTGCCGCAGCGCCTGCGCCCGCCGGCTCCGCCCTTGCTCGAGGCGCGCGGGGAGATCTTCATGCCGCTCGCCGGCTTCGAGCGCATGAACCGCGAGGCGCGCGAGCGCGGCGAGAAGGTGTTCGTGAATCCGCGCAACGCGGCCGCCGGGAGCCTGCGGCAGCTCGACGCGCGCATTACCGCCTCGAGGCCACTCACGGCTTTCTTCTACGGCCTCGGGGCGCTCGAGGGCGCCGCCCCCCCGGCACGCCAGAGCGAGCTGCTCGAGTGGTTGCGCAGGCTCGGCCTGCCGACATCCCGGGACGCGCGCACCGTGCGCGGAGTCGCGGGCTGCCTCGGCTACTATCGCGAGCTGGGCGAGCGGCGCAGCTCGCTCCCCTACCAGATCGACGGCGTCGTCTACAAGCTCGATGACCGCGCCGACCAGGAGCGGCTCGGATTCGTGTCGCGCGCGCCGCGCTGGGCGATCGCCCACAAGTTTGCTCCCGACGAGGCGCTCACCGTCGTCAGGGACATCGAGTTCCAGGTCGGCCGCACCGGAGCGCTCACGCCGGTGGCGCGGCTCGCGCCGGTGTTCGTCAGCGGCGTGACGGTGAGCAACGTCACGCTGCACAACATCGACGAGGTGCACCGCAAGGACGTGCGGGTCGGAGACACCGTGGTGGTGCGCCGCGCCGGGGATGTGATCCCCGAAGTGGTGAGCGTGGTGCCCGACCGGCGGCGAGAGGACGCCCGGCCGGTACGGCTGCCGGAGCACTGTCCGGTGTGCGGCTCGCGGGTGTTGCGCGTCGAGGGCGAGGCGGTGGCGCGCTGCACCGGCGGCTTCACCTGCAGCGCTCAGCGCCAGGAGGCGCTGCGGCACTTCGCGAGCCGCCGCGCGCTCGACATCGAGGGTCTCGGCGAGAGGATGATCGAGCAGCTGGTCGAGCGTGACCAGGTGAAGTCGCCCGCCGACCTCTACGCGCTCACTCTGCCGCAGCTCGCGCAGCTCGAGCGGATGGGAGAGAAATCGGCCGCGAACCTGCTGGCGGCGATCGAGAAGAGCAAGCAAACGACCCTGCCGAGACTGCTGTACGGGCTCGGTATCCGCGACGTCGGCGAGGCGACCGCGCTCGCCCTCGCGCGGCACTTCGGCTCGCTCGAGCGGCTGATGAGTGCCGACGAGCGCACGATCCAGCAGGTGCCCGACGTCGGGCCCGTGGTCGCGGCGCACATCGCAGCCTTCTTCGCCTCCGAAGAACACCTTAGAGTTATCAAGGCGTTACGCGATAAAGGTGTGACGTGGCCTGATCTGGAGCCCGCGCCCCGCAGCACCGGCTCGCTCACCGGGCGCACCTTCGTCATCACCGGCACGCTCTCCAGCATGACCCGCGAGCAGGCCCAGGAGGCGCTCACCGCGCGCGGCGCCAAGGTGACCGCGAGCGTGTCGAAGAAGACCAGCTACATCGTCGCCGGGGGCGAGGCGGGTTCGAAGCTCGCACGGGCCGAGGAGCTCGGTGTGCCGGTGCTGAACGAGCAGCAGTTCCTGGAGCTGCTCCGCAGCGACGGCGGCTGAGCGGGTGAGCGGCGCGCTCAGTTCTGTCTCGGTGTTGGGCTCGGCGCGGGCGCCGCCGGAGTCGCTGCGCCCGGCGCAGCGGCGCCTCCCGCGTTGCCCGCCGCCTGACCCGAGGGCGCCTTGTCGAGAAACCTCTGGATCCTGGCGCTGCGCATCAGCTCGTCGGCGTAGCCGTGGAACTTCTTGTTCTGCACGATCTGCTCGAGGCGCTGGCGCACCTGCTCGAAGGGCGGCGGCGTCAGCTCGCGCGTGTCGAGCAGCTGGATCACGTGCCAGCCGAACTGCGTCTGCACGGGCTTGTGAGTGTATTCACCGGGCTTGAGGGCCATCACCGCGCCCGAGAATTGCGGCACCATGCGATCGGGGGTGAACCAGCCGAGGTCGCCGCCGTTGCTCTTGGAGGGATCCATGGACTCGCGCTTGGCGAGCTCGTCGAACTTCTCACCCTTGCCGAGGCGCGTGACGATCTTCTCGGCGAAGGGCTCAGTGGCCACCAGGATGTGGCGCGCGTGGTATTCCTGCTTCGGTTGACTGCCCAGCTGCGTCTCGTATTCCGCGCGCAGCTCCTGCTCGCTCGCCTTGCGATCCTTCAGGTAGCGGTCCGACACCGCCTGCTGCAGCACGTTGAGGCGCGAGAGCTCGAGGAGCGCTGCGGTGTCGGCGCTCTTGTCGAGACCTTCCTTGGCGGCCTCCTCGGCCACGAGGCGCGCGCGGATCAGGTTGTCGAGCGCGAGACTGCGCTGCTCGGGGGTGAGCTCCGCGGAAGTCTTGCCGCTGATTCCCTTGATGTAGAACTCATAGAAGTCGCGGCTGATGGGGGTGCCGTCCACGGTCGCTACCGGCGGCGAGACATCGCCGGCGGTCGCCGCGGTCTTCGGCTGGCAGGCGCCGAGCGCGGCGAGCGCGGCCGCGAGGAGCAGGAGACGCAAGTGGTTCATGGAGACACCGGATTGGCTGTTGGAAACGA
>WNEP01000988.1_pt1 | contig 14707 bp, 9 predicted proteins | sample 5399961 | NCBI WGS metagenome assembly WNEP01 (sample SAMN13153329, study PRJNA577476) | soil metagenome | isolation source: 20 cm grassland meadow soil pre-rain plot 5 | place: USA:California | collected 2015-09-08 | reverse complement strand
AAGCTGCCTCGCTAGGATTCGAACCTAGACAGAGAGATCCAGAGTCTCTAGTGCTACCGTTACACCACGAGGCAACGAGCGAGAAATTTAGGAACGATGTTCCCTGCTGCAAATGCTGAGAAATCGGCACTCGCGGAGCTTATGCGACCGCGATCTTTGCCTCGAGCAGGATCTCACCGCCTTCTTGGGCCGCTTCAACTTCCAGCAGCTTTCCGCTTTTTGCTACGAGCGCACGAGCCGATTTTAGCATTTTGTCTACCATCTGATCATCGTGACCCGGGTCGTGATGAAAAAGCAGAAGCTTGTGAACTTCGGCGTCGAGCGCGAGCGCAACGGCGCTTGAGACCGGAGCGTGTCCCCACCCGATATGCCGTTGATACTCCTCGTCGGTGTACTGCGCATCGAGAATCAAAATATCACTGCCGTGGAGAAATTGGACCAGGGCCTCATGCCCATCGGCAGCAGTTTTCTTTGCTTGTTCCGGACTTATCTTATTTCCACGAGCCGAATGCAGGAAAAATTCATATGGCTCATGATCCGGCAGAAAAGCGATTGAACCAGCACTGGTGAAGAGGCGATAGCCCGCACAGACGCCAGGATGATTCACAAAAATCGCGCGCACTTGCACCTTGCCGAGGGAAAACGTCATTTCACTCAGCCTACTGATGTCGATTTTCCCGGAGAGCTCGCGCATCGCGATCGGGAAGAACGGCGCTCTCATCGGCTCGGCCATGATTTCTTTGAAGCCGGCGCCAGCCCCGTCGAATCCTAAAATGCGAAGCTCGTTTTTTTGATTGTAAGCCGGTTTAAAAAAGGGAAGCCCCTGGATGTGGTCCCAATGCGCATGCGTGATCAGGAGGGATAGCTTTATTGGTTGCGTCCCAAACTCGTTATCCAAAGCAACACCCAGTGGGCGAATCCCTGAACCGGCGTCGAGCACGATCATTTCGCTGTCTGCGCGCACCTCCACACAAGTCGTGTTGCCGCCAAAACGAAGGGTCCCGGAACCGGGGACTGCTATGGAGCCGCGCGTTCCCCAAAACTTAATTCGTACAGGCGATGCTAGGACGCTGGGCATGGCGGCGGGAGGAACGCCGGATTCTGGCACGCGTTTTTGATTTAACCAAGTATTTTTAGGTAACAAAGGTGTTGGAACGCCACGTTGTCCCGAAGGCTTTCGGGAGAATCGCAGCGCGATGTCCCTGGCTAAAAGAAAATGGGGATGATTAAGATTGCCAGAATATTGACGACTTTGATCATGGGATTGATGGCAGGCCCAGCCGTGTCCTTATAGGGATCACCCACCGTATCGCCGGTGACGGCGGCCGCGTGAGCAAAAGATCCTTTGCCACCGAGATTGCCTTCCTCGATAAATTTCTTCGCGTTGTCCCATGCGGCGCCGCCCGATGTCATTGCGATGGCGATGAATAATCCGGTGACGATTGTACCGACCAGCAACCCTCCGAGCACGACGGGACCCAACGGCTTAATGACGGCCACGAGCACAACCGCAACCAACGGGAGTAATGCAGGAACAATCATTTCCCGCAAAGCCGCTTTTGTCACGATGTCCACGCATGTCCCGTATTCGGGTCTGTCCTGCCCAGTCAGAATTCCTGGTTTTGCCTGCAATTGACGGCGCACCTCGCGCACGACAGCGCCGGCGGCCTTGCCCACGGCGTCCATGCTAAACGCTGTGAAGACGAATGGAAGCAATCCACCGATGAAAAGCCCGATGATCACTTTCGGGTCGCTGAGCGAGAATACCAATGTAAACGCTTCTCCACGGCCTGTGATGTGCCCGCGCAATTCTTCAACGTACGACCCGAACAAAACCAGCGCGGCCAATCCTGCCGAAGCGATGGCATAACCTTTCGTGACAGCTTTCATGGTGTTGCCAACTGCGTCGAGTTCATCTGTTACAGTGCGAATTTCCTTGGGCAGATGCGCCATTACCGCCACGCCGCCCGCGTTGTCTGTGATCGGTCCAAATGAATCCAGCGAGATGATGACGCCGGCCATGGACAACATCGCCATCACTGCGATCGCGATTCCGTACAGCCCGGCGAAATGATAGGTAATCAGGATCGCCGCTCCAATGAAGAGCACGGGCAGCGCTGTGGCGTGTTCGCCCGCTGCCAACCCCGCGATGATGTTTGTAGCGTGCCCGGTCTCGGATGCGTGTGCAATTTTCTGGACAGGCCGAAAGTGAGATGAGGTGTAGTAATTCGTCAGTGCGACGATGACCGGAGTCATGATGAGGCCAACTAGCGAAGCAAAATAGAGATGGGCAGCGGGCCGTAACACGCCGTCGATCGTGACTCCGACGGGAAAAAGACTGTGCGTCGCCGGCCAGAACAGAATTGCAGAGATTAAAACGTTGATTATCACCGCTCCCATCAACACGCCTGCCGGTTTACCCCGCGCGACATTCACAAATAAAATTCCGCAGATTGCTCCGAGCACGGAAATTCCACCAAGGACGAACGGGTAAACGATTGCCGCTGGATTTCCGGCAAGTGTCAACAGACCCGCCAGAATCGCGCCGACCAAACTAACGGCATAAGTTTCGAAAACATCCGCAGCCATGCCTGCGCAATCGCCCACGTTGTCTCCGACGTTGTCGGCAATTACGGCCGGGTTGCGCGGATCGTCCTCCTCCAGGCCGCTCTCAATTTTGCCGACCAGATCTGCGCCTACATCGGCGGCCTTTGTGTAAATGCCGCCGCCCAATCGCGCGAAAACGCTGATGAGACTGCCGCCCAGCGCGAGTCCCACCAGGCTGCGTATCGCCGCGTCGCTTCCGATCAACTTTGCCGCGATTGTGTAGAAGATTGAGACCGAGAGCAACGCCAGCCCTACCACAAGCAAGCCAGTCACAGAGCCGCCATTAAATCCCATGCGCAAAGCCTTGAGTTTCGAAACTCCGGCAGCCTGCGCCGTGCGCACATTTGCCAACACCGCCACGCGCATTCCGATGAAACCTGCTGCCAGCGAACAGAAGGCACCGACTACGAATCCAATCGCTGTGGGATGATCTTTGAAGACCCATAGCAAAATGAAAATGACTACCGCGATCACGCTGATCGTCTTGACCTGTCGATTCAGGTACGCCCTGGCCCCTTCCTGTACCGCAGCCGCAATCTCCAGCATCCGTTGATTCCCTGATGGCGACCGGATCACCACCGCAATCAATAGGAAGGCGAAGGCGAGTCCGATCGCGGCGCAGACCATCGACACTTGCACGCCCGAGTTGAGGAGATTTAAAGCGAGAAAATGCATGGTTGCGTCGCGTTGAAGCGCACGACTCTATGAAGAATTGCTGCACTGGCAAAGCCTATTTGCCAGTTTTGACGCGGCCCATTCCGTGCAATCCGCCACGCGGAGGAAATTCACCCAATCGGCGAACTTTTGACGGAATGTTTCAGTTCATTTTCTCGCGTCCGTGTGCCTGTGTGAGATCAAGGACCGGACCAATGGGAACAATCCGGGTAGGATTAATTTGGGTGTGCGTTATGTAATAATGGCGCTTGATGTGGTCGAAGTTGACAGTATCGGCGATGCCAGGCAGCTGATATAAATCCATCAAATAGCCTTGCAAATTCGGATAATCGATGATCCGGCGCAGATTGCATTTAAAATGGCCGTGATAGACGACGTCGAAGCGAACCAGCGTGCAAAATAGTCGCCAGTCAGCTTCGACAATCCGATTGCCAAATAAGTACCGATTTTTCGACAAACGCTCTTCAAGTTGATCGAACGCTTCAAAAACTCTGCGACAAGCTCTTTCGTATGGCTGCTGGCGCGTGGCGAAACCGGCGCGGTAGACACCGTTGTTTACGTTGTCGTGCAGAAAACCCGAGAGCTTCGCGTGCTCGGCGTCGATTTCTTTCGGAAAAAGATCCAAATCTTTGTTTCTGGCAAAGTCGTTGAACACATTGTTGAACATGCGACAGATGTCGTCCTCGCAATTATTGACGATCCTGCGCGTTTTCTTGTCCCAGAGAACCGGCACCGTGACACGCTCATCATAATCCGGGTCGGTTGCGCTGTAAGCCGCACTCAGGAATTGGAAGCCGTTGACCGGGTCGGTTGATTCAAACGGCGCACCCGGCAGAATTTTGCCGGAGGGATCGCGAAAGGCCCAGCCTTTGTCGTCACGTATTGGATCGACAATTGTCATGCCGACTGCCTCTTCGAGTCCCTTCAGTTTTCGGAAGATGATAGTGCGACTCGCCCACGGGCACGCGAGTGAAACATAAAGATGATAGCGATCCGCCGCGGCGGCGGAAGGTGTGGATCCATCACTCGAGATCCATTCACGGAACACGTCCGGCTGCCGGTGAAATTCTCCCGACTCGGTCTGCTCCGCTGGAAATTGCCCTTTCATTGTTGCGTTTCTGAACTGTAGGGCGTCTGTGTCAGACGCCAAAGCGATTTACCGGCGTTTCGCAGCGACGCCCAACATGCTAACACCCGTCAAGCCCAGAGCGGCCCCCGTTGACAGCGAAAAACGCCAATGGTACCGTCGCGCAAATTTACGCGGAAGTCCGCAAAAGGCGGGCATAACGCAGCGTATAATAGAGATTTGCATACATCGTTAAACAGTCAGGTTCTGGTGTTAAACCGGCTTTGGCAGGCGGTGAACATCTGCAGCGCTCGCCGTGCGTTCTCGTTGGTATATGCCGGGCACGCGCAAATTGTTTCGTCGGATGAGGCGAACAATTTCATGACGCACGATTTTGAGAGCTGGCGCGACCTATCGGCGAACGCGCCCGACCATGAGGTAGTGACGACTATTTCATTCAAGATCCGTATCCCACGCGTGATTGTTCTGCTGGTTTTCGACCGACTTCCGAAGAAAGAGGTAAAATTTACTCGTCACAACGTTTTCGAGCGTGACAAGAACACGTGCCAATATTGCGGGCACTTGTTTGATCGCAGCGAACTCAATCTGGATCACGTTGTGCCTCGCGATCAGGGAGGGACAACAACGTGGGAAAATGTGGTTTGCTCGTGTATCGCCTGCAATACGCGCAAGGGCAATCGGCTTCCCCGCGAGGCGCACATGAGTTTGATCCGCAAACCCAAACGGCCAAAGTGGCGGCCCTTTGTTCAGATTACTTTTTCTGCGCCGCAGCACGATCTCTGGAAACATTTTGTCGATCTGGCGTATTGGAACGTTGAGCTTAGTGACTAACGCAATCAACGTTTCAATATTCGTCACCGTCGGCATCGCCGTAGCGCAAATAACAACATTTGCTGCCGGCGAATGGCAGGTCGTCAAAGTAAGCGGTCACGATTACCTGACCGTCGACAACATCTCGCAGTTTTATGGAATGCCCGCAGGCGTAGCGCCTGCAGGTGACAAAATGGAACTCGAAACGAAGAAGCATTCTCTGGAATTTGTAAGCGGCAGCCGCGAGGCAATGATTAACGGTGCGCGCAGTTGGTTGTGCTTCCCGCTGGTTGAGCAGGACGGCAAATATCTTGTCTCGCGAACCGACGTGGCCAAAACCATCGAACCGCTCGTGCGTCCGCACCGGGTTGCAGTTGGCAAAGTTGAGACTGTCGTTCTCGATCCCGGGCACGGGGGCCATGACAAAGGCCAGGTGAGCAAGTATGGATACGAAAAGGATTTTGCGCTCGACGTGGCACGAAAGCTCAGGCCGCTTTTGCAGTCAAAAGGATTGCACGTGATCATGACCCGCGAGGGTGATTATTTTGTGCCCTTGGAAGTGCGCGCACAAATCGCCAACGCGGCGCGCGATTCAATTTTCGTCAGCATCCATTTCAACGCCAGTGGCGATGATCCGAACGCAACCGGCTTCGAAATTTTTTCGTTTACGCCGCGTGGAGCGCCGTCAACGTCGGACAACGCGGTGCGTTCAGCCTCATTTAGCAAGCAGCCCGGCAGCGAAGTGGATGCTCAGAGCATGGCGCTGTCCGCTTGTATTTATCATTCACTGCTCGGCCATGTTCCCGAGTATGATCGAGGCATCAAACGCGCCCGGTTCGCTGTCCTTCGCCTGACAAAAGTGCCGGCGGTGCTGATTGAAGGAGGATTCCTAACAGAAGGCGGCGAGAGCAAATTGATTGCAAGCAAAGATTGGCGCGCGAATCTGGCAGGCGCGATCAGCGTTGGGATCGAGAGTTATCGTACGATGGGAGTCAAGAAACAGCCGCCGATGCTCGTCGCAGATTATCGCAAGCAGATTAAGTCGACGGCGACTCAACCCGTTGTTCAGGAAGGTCAGCTGAAGGAAGCAGACGCAAGCCTGATCAAGTTGGTAGGCAAATCCGCATTTTTCACTCCACAGCAGACATCGACGCCTCCACGGAGATCGTCTCTCGAGTCCGCTCCAATTGTTCCGTAACACTCCCGTGGCTGGCGGCGTGCCCCGACCGCCATCACAACCTCTGAATTGGTCTTGACGGTCTGCTTGAATGCGGAGGATGATCTGCGCTCAACTTCAACAAAGGGACACAATGAAAAAATACATTAGCTACACAATGATTGCATTGCTGGCGACGGCGGCCATTTCGAGCGCCGCTAGCAATGAAGACATGATGCAGGAAAAAGAGAAAGCGGCCTGGCAGGCGTTTAAGGACAAAAAACCTGACGACTTCAAGAAGGTCGTCTCGCCGAATGTGGTGGCTGTTTACGCCGAAGGCATGTCCGACATGCAAAAGGAACTGGCGGACATGCAGAAGTGGGATATGAAATCGTTTTCGATCAGCGATTACAAAGTCACATCCGCTGGCTCTGACACCTGTATTACGACCTACAAAGTCGCAGTTGAAGGCACGTACGATGGAAAAGACCAAACCGGAACTTATAACGCTGCTTCGGTGTGGAAGAAAAATAAAGGCGGATGGCAGGCGATCTTTCACACGAACATGAAACAAGCCGCGCCGCAGTAGGCTGACCCGTAATTCGTTAATCGGAAGCTGCGTTCTAGCCACGGCGCTGCGCGCGCCGTTTCGACAGCGCTTTCTATGATGGCAGCCGACACGGCTGCCACTACACTTAATTGACTTCGCGTAGTCGGGTCTTATTCTGAACGAGAAAGAAAATGCGGGGGAGCCGCAATGGCTGAGAGGTCCAATTGGACGACCCCTTGAACCTGATGCGGGTAATGCCGACGCAGGGAGCGAGGGTCCGATGCCGGACTGGCGATGTCAGCGATGCGTTCTTCCGCGCATGGCTAATTTTTTGCCACAGATGAACACAGATTTTCACGGATTAAGACCTGATGAAATTCAATCATCCGTGTTTGATCCGTGTAAGTCCGTGGCCCAAATATGACTGAGCGAAACAAAAACGGCGAAGCAAACGGCGATACACAGCTGCCGAATTCGAAACGCGTTTATGTGAGCGGCAAAATTCATCCCGACGTTCTTGTGCCGTTCCGCGAAATCACTCTTGCGCCGACGAAGTCGATAACTGGCGAGGTCGAGGCGAACGAGCCGGTGCGCGTTTATGACACCAGCGGTCCGTGGGGCGACAACCGTTTCGATGGTGAGGTTGAAAAAGGTTTGCCGCCATTGCGAGCGGCCTGGATTCGCGCGCGTGGCGACGTTGAAGAGATCGCGGGCCGAGCGGTCATGCCGCGCGATGACGGGTATCTGTCTGAAATGCACGCGGAGACTGCGCGTCGAAACGGAAACTCCAAATCCCAAGCTCCAAGCTCCAAACATCTCTCAACTCTCAACTCTCAATCATCAACTTTGCCGAAGCGGAAGCCTCTTCGCGCTTCGGCAAATCATCCCGTCACGCAGCTTTGGTACGCGCGTCAGGGAATCATCACGCCCGAAATGGAATTTATCGCAATTCGCGAAAACCATCGAATCGCAAGTCAGAAGGATGATTCTAGAATTAAGAAGGACGGCAATGGGAACTCTGAGTTTCATAATTCTTCCTTCTTACCTCATCCTTTTGCTCGCAATCACCTCGCGCATCAACATGCTGGCAATGCGTTTGGCGCGGAAATTCCGGAAGAAATTACTGCTGAGTTTGTTCGGAGCGAGATTGCGCGAGGGCGAGCAATAGTTCCCGCGAACATCAATCACCCTGAGTCCGAGCCGATGATCATCGGCCGCAATTTCCTGGTGAAAATCAACGCCAACATCGGCAACAGCGCCGTGGCGTCATCGATCGAGGAAGAAGTCGAGAAGATGCGCTGGGCCACCAAATGGGGCGCCGACACCGTGATGGACCTCAGCACCGGCAAAAACATCCACGCCACGCGCGAATGGATCATTCGCAACAGTCCCGTCCCCATCGGCACAGTGCCGATTTATCAGGCACTAGAAAAAGTCGGCGGCCGCGCCGAAGAACTGACCTGGGAAATCTATCGCGACACTCTCATCGAGCAGGCGGAGCAAGGGGTTGATTATTTCACCGTCCACGCTGGCGTGTTGCTCCGTTACATTCCGCTCACTGCGCGCCGCGCCACCGGCATCGTCTCGCGCGGCGGATCGATCATGGCCAAGTGGTGTCTCACGCATCATCAGGAAAGTTTTCTCTACACGCATTGGGACGAAATCTGCGAGATCATGGCCGCGTACGACGTCAGCTTTTCCATCGGCGATGGCCTGAGGCCGGGCAGTATTGCGGATGCAAACGACGAGGCGCAGTTTGCCGAGTTGTACACGCAGGGCGAGCTGACCCGGCGCGCGTGGGCGCAACACGTGCAAGTGATGAACGAAGGCCCGGGCCACATTCCCATGCACATGATCAAGGAGAACATGGAAAAGCAACTCGAGTGGTGTGACGAAGCGCCGTTCTACACGCTCGGTCCGTTAACCACCGATATCGCGCCCGGCTACGATCACATCACCAGCGCAATCGGCGCGGCGATGATCGGCTGGTACGGCTGCGCCATGCTTTGCTACGTCACGCCGAAGGAACATCTCGGTTTGCCTAACAAAAAGGACGTCAAAGACGGCGTGATTGCTTACAAAATCGCTGCGCACGCCGCGGATTTAGCGAAGAGCCATCCCGGAGCGCAATATCGTGACAACGCAATCAGCAAAGCCAGGTTCGAATTCAGGTGGGAGGATCAATTCAATCTCTCGCTCGATCCCGAAACCGCGCGCGAGTTTCACGACGAAACGTTGCCGGCGGAAGGGGCAAAGACAGCACACTTTTGTTCGATGTGCGGTCCTCACTTCTGTTCCATGAAAATAACAGAGGACGTGAGGAAGTACGCCGCTGAACAGGGGATTGCAGAACAAGCAGCAATCGAACAGGGATTAAGCGAGAAGGCAACGGAGTTCAAGAAATCCGGCGCAGAAATCTACGCAAAGACCTAATGCTCGCTCGGACCTCACGAAGTCTTTAGGATCGCGACGATCTCCGTCTGGACTGGCTGCCCAGTGACTTCGATGTCTTTATCCGAAACGTAAACATTAATTTCGGATCGAACCCCAAACTTCCCTTCGAGATAAATCCCGGGTTCAAGCGAAAAGCAAACTCCCGGAATGATACGGCGCGAATCGCGCGTCTCGAAATCGTCGATGTTAACGCCATTGCCGTGAGTTTCTTCGCCGATGGAATGGCCGGTGCGATGCGTGAATTGTTCTCCAAAACCTGCGCGGGTGATCACACCGCGCGACACATCATCGACTTCCGCTCCGCGAATCGATTTTCCCGCCCCAATGTTTTTGCGCACGAAATCGACGGCAGAATCACGCGCTTCCCGCACAATATTGAAAATGCGCGAGTAATCTTCCGGAACACTTTCGCCCACATAGCCAGTCCAGGTTTGGTCAGTCGCGACTGCGTCCGGTTTGGTCAGTTTAGTGGCCGCATCGATTAGCACGAAATCACCGCGCCTGACAGGTGAATTTTTTTGCTTCGTCGGTATGTAGTGGGGATTGGCGCTGTTTGCATTCACCGCAACGATCATGGGCTCCTGCTGCATTCCTTCTTCGCTGTAGCGACGAAGCATGAACTGCGCAATATCCCACTCTGTAGTTGGTTCGTCGGCGCGAATCCGGCGCGCTATCTCGGCAAATGCCTCCTGAATGATGCGATGCATTTTATCGGAGGCTTCCACATGCATCTGGTGTTGAGCCGGAGAAAACACGGCTTCGAATCGTTGAACTAGTTCCGCGCTCGTGACCGGTTCGACTCCAAACGAGCGGACAAGCTCGATCGTTCCGGCGTCCACGCGCGAGATGTAAGGGATATCGTTCATGGGCGAATACTGCATGGCAACGCGGCGCTTCGATTCCTTCGTCCCCGCGCCCAGCACCTCTCGCAGTCGCGCGTGCAATTCCTGCCAGCTGCGGAACACAATCTTCTTGCCGGGAAGCGAATCGAGTTTGAACTGCTCGATCGACTGCACAATTTTAATCGGCTCGCCCGAGGCTGGGACGTAGTAGAACCAGCGGCGAGAGGCGAGCATGTTTTCGTCCAGCTTCAAAATCCGATAAGCGAGCGGATCGCTATGCCGAAAATCGTAGAAGAGCCAGCCATCGAGCCTGGCGTCGCGCAAGGCAGCCTGAATTTCAGCCACCCGTTCTGCTGGAGATTGTTGTGCAGACATTGATCCGACCAAAGTAAAACTAAGAACGAATGCCGCGAAGAAAGAAGTGTGCTGCGATTTCATTTTTTGTAGTCTCCGCTGTCTCAGCGCGAAACTCTTGGAAGCGCTCAACTTACTTGTACAGGGTTTTGGGCTCTGGCTCCGCTAAGATCTTTTGAAAACGTGGATCGTTCCGTAACGGGTCCCATTCCCACCGCTTCCGCAGATCTGAAAGCGTGATGCCGTTGTCAGCGTAATCGACCGCGAACGGGGTGGTGAGGAGACGCTCGATCAGCTGTATAGCGTGATCGGCATCGCCGTTGCGCGCATAAATCAACGCGATAAACCCCTGAACTGTGCTTCCATTCACTATGTCTTTGGAGACAGGCGTCAATTCCGCTCCACGCTGGCCTTCGCGCAAAGCGTCATCTTTGAATCCCATTAACGCGTAAAGAAAACCGAGCTGCGCGTGACGAATGCCGTCTTGCGGACTCTTCATCACAATTTGTTCCAATATCGGCCGCGCGGTTTCTAATTCGTGCTGCGCCCGCCCTGCATCATTGCGCATCAACGCCACACAGCCTGCGAGATAGCTTTTTGGCAATGGTATGCCGGTGGGCGCGACGAAGTTCTCAAGCCGTGCCGATCTCAGCGCGCGTTCAGCCGCATCCGGATCACGATCGATGAGAGCCACGTCCCAGCGACTAAAGGTGACGACCCCGTCGGGATCGAGATTTGGCGCGAAGCTCTCCAGAACTGCCTTAATCGGGGCCGTGCTGCCTTTCCAGAAAAACTCCATGTAGGCGCGTTGTATTTTGACATTGAGCGAGTCGGGCGCGAGCGCGAGGACGCGATCCATTCCTTTGACGGCATTTGGCCAGTCGCGTACTCCGAAGTAGGTCTGCGCGGCATCGTAGAGCGTAATGGAATTGCGTGGATCAATCGCTTCAGCTTTGTGGTAAGCGGCAATAGCCTCGGTGAAATGCCCCTGCCGTCGTTGCACCGCAGCAATGTAAAGACCGACATCGCCATCGTTCGGAAGAGTCTTGGCTGCCAAATTCAATTCGCGCAGAGCGTCCTGGTAATTCCCCTCCTCGTAATAGAAATAGAGGCCGAGCGCGAGATGGCCTTCGCCGAGATCAGGTTGAAGTCGAAGTGATTCGTCCGCTTCACGGCGGGCAGTCTCTTTTACTTCCTGTGTCGGTTCGAACCAATGATAGATCGTGCTCATCACTGCTGAGAGTCGCGCGTGAGCGAGAGCGAAGTTCGGGTCGAGCGCAATGGCTTGTTTGTAAAGCTGTGCAGCCGATTTGAAATCCTGCAGCAGGTTATCCGGTCGCGTCTGGTAATCGCGGCCACGCAAATAGAGAACGTAAGCGTCCGGGTTGGTTGTGGGTTTGGTTTCGACGCGAGCTTTTTCCTGCGGTGAAAGCGTGGCCTGCAACGAGTCAGCAATACTTTTCGCAACCTCGGCTTCTACTCCGAAAATGTCAGTCAATTCCCGGTTATAACTTTGCGCCCACAAATGGGCGTCCGTGTCGGCTCGGATCAACTGCACGTTGATGTGCACCCGATCGCCGGCCTTCTGGACGCTTCCTTCGAGCACATTGCTCACACGTAACTGTCGACCGATCTCAGACAGATTCTCAGGAGCGCTTTGGTAGTGGGCAGTAGAAGTGCGCGAGATCACGCGAAGCCCGCTGATTCTCGAGAGCGTCGTGATGATTTCATCCTGAATACCCTGCGCGAAAAACGCGTTCTCCTTGTCCGAGCTCAAATTTTCGAATGGCAAAACGGCGACTGATTTGTCCAGTGTTGCAGTTGGCGCGGTTTGTTTTGCCAGTTCGGCATTCGCTGGTCTTTTTGTTCGCGCAAATTGAAACGCGAGCAGCGCAGCCGCGAGGAGGGCGGCGGCAACAATAATCGCGGTCCATTTGCCAGTTTTCGGCGTCTCGGGCTCTCGCGGCGAAATTTCTTCGGACCGCCTGATTCCTTCCGGGGTCAGCTCGAATGCCCACGCCAGAATCAGCGCGACTGGAAACCCAAGAACGACTGCACTGACAAAAACCTTCATCACCCAGGGAGGCGCTTCGAAAGTCGGGAACAAAATGGAAGCTGCTTGAATCAGCAGCCACGCCACGATCGCGTAGGCGACGGCGACCCTGTAAACCTTGCGTCGCTTCAGCTCGGTAAGAAAGGTAGCCGGGTCCATGCCAATGCGGGGAAGGTTACTGCAACGCGGTTCCCATACACAAACAGGAAGTACCCATTGCGATGCAGGCCGCCCGCGTGCGGCCTGATGAATAGATCCATGCCGTTATCTGTAGCGGCCAATGAGTCTGCCCTGCTTGCCACGCCGAAGTCGTGCGAAGGTGGGAGCGAAGTCGAACGGGCTGCGCCCGCCACGCCGAAATCATGAAGGCGGGTCGAGGCGATCTCTTTTCCGCGGAGCGTACGCTCTGGCGTGGTTACTTAGAGAGATCTTGAGATAGGTTCTGCCGCCAATTTCTGGAAGCGCGGATCGTTCCGGAGCGGATCGAACATCGGATCGAGCCGGAGCAGCGCAGGAGTGAGCGGCACGCGCGAAGCCAGTGCGCCCTCGGAAGGTATCGATAACAATTTTTCCAACGCGGCGATGGCGCGGTCCCGTTCTCCCACTTGCGCGGCCACCCGGGCGAAAATCTCGATCGGCGCGGGACCATCCACTACGTCTTTTTCGAGCGGGAGCACCCTCATCGCCTGCTCCGACAGATCTAACGCCGCGGCTTTATCACCGAGGCCCATATTGACCAGCGCGAGATCGCCAATGAGAACATAGTTATCCGGCTGTTCTTTAAGAAACGGTTCCAGTTCGCCGCGAGCCTGCCGAAAACTTTCCTGAGCCGCGGAATGGTCGCCAGCGATTTCTTGCGCCCAGCCTAACCAAAAGCGCAGCTCGCCATTGTTATAACCCAAAGCGGGATCAGGCTTGGAAAGTATTTCCTTTAGCTGAGAGATCATTTGTACAGGCCGACGTTCCAGAATCGCCTGATAAACTTGTATTTCCAAAGCGCCCGTGTCGTCGGCGGGCGGATGCAACGGAGCGAGTAGTGCAGCAGCCCGCTGAAGGTCGCCCTGCGCCTGGGCAATACCTGCCTGCTGCGCAAGTGTATCCAGGTCGCCGGGTATTACATCGAGCACCTGATCAAACTTCCGCAGCGCTTCGGAGAAACGACGAACTATCATGTACGATTGTGCATGCTGGGTGAGCAGCGAAACATTGCGCGGGTCGAGCCGCTCAGCTTCGTTGAAGTAGGACTCGCTCCGGTCCCATTGACCTTGCCGGCGTGCGACGTACGCCAGCGATTCAGGAATCTGGCTGCTATTCGGCAGAAACTGACGTGCTTGCTCAAAGGAACGCACCGCGGCGTCGTAATCTTTCAAGCATGCGTAGTAGTAATATCCCCTGGCCATTATGGCCTCGCCGAGATTGGGCTGCAGAGTCAGAGCCGTTTCAGCTGCCTGGCCCGTTTCTTCGCGGAGTGCAACTGTTGGTTGAAGAGTGAGTGTGAGATAGCCGAGCGCATCGACGTATGATAGCAACGCCCAGGCAAGCGCGAACTTGGAATCCAACCGCACCGCTTCCTTCAGATACTTCTGTGCCGCAAGGGTGTTAGCGGGTGAGTTTCCCGTTTTAAGGGTATAAGCCAGACCACGCAGGTACGCATCGTACGCTTCAGGATTATCTGTCGGTCTAGCCGCAATGACTTGTTCTTCCTGACCAGTAAGTTTCGCGCGCAATCGATCGGCGATGGTTTTGGCCACCTCGCTCTCAACAGAAAAGATGTCAGTCACTCTGCGATCAAATGTCTCTGCCCAGAGATGCGAATCACTTGCGGCTCTAATCAATTGCACATTCACGCGCACCTGATCATTTGTTTTCTGGACACTGCCTTCCAGGAGATTGGCGACACCGAGTTGCTTCGCAATTTCAGAAAGTCTTTGAGATGTGTTCTTATAACGCTGCGTGGACGTGCGTGAGATTACTTTGAGGTCCGCGATCTTTGAGAGCCGGGTCAGAATTTCGTCCTGAATCCCATCGGTGAAGTAGGCGTTGGATTTTTCCTCACTCAGGTTTTCAAATGGCAGAACGGCGATGGATTTTTCATTTGGCAATGGCGCCGGGGCGACAA
>WNEP01000981.1_pt1 | contig 14744 bp, 12 predicted proteins | sample 5399961 | NCBI WGS metagenome assembly WNEP01 (sample SAMN13153329, study PRJNA577476) | soil metagenome | isolation source: 20 cm grassland meadow soil pre-rain plot 5 | place: USA:California | collected 2015-09-08 | reverse complement strand
CGGAAACCTCTTCATCGCAGACAACAACGCCCGGATTCGCCGTGTGGACGCCGGCACGCAGGTGATTACCACGGTTCCGGTCCCTGGGCTTGTGCGTCCTCACGGTATAGCCATTGACAGCGCGGGAAAACTTTATGTCACAGACTTGGCCGGCCACCGAGTTTACCGTGTGGACGTGGCCACGCAGGTCGCGACGGTGGTCGCAGGTAATGGCACTGACGGTTTCAGCGGGGACGGCGGGCCAGCTACGGCCGCGCAGATGAACGCACCGTTAGGCGTGGCGGTGGACAGCGCGGGAAATCTGTTCATCTCAGATCTGTCCGACCGGATTCGTCGCGTGGATTCAGCTACGCAGGTCATCACCACGGTTGCGGGGAACGGCACGTATGGTTTCAGCGGGGACGGCGGGCCAGCTACGGCCGCGCAGATGAACGCACCGTTAGGCATGGCGGTCGACAGTGTAGGGGACCTTTTCATCGCAGACAACGGCAACTTCCGGACTCGCCGTGTGGACGCTACGACGCAGTTGATCACGACAGTTGCAGGCAATGGCACGTATAGCTTCAGCGGTGATGGCGGCCCAGCAACCTCAGCTCAATTCAGCGCGGCTGGCGTGGTGGTGGATAGCGCGGGAAACCTCTTTGTCTCGGATATTGACAACTGCCGGATTCGACGCGTGGATGCGACGACACAAGTAATCAACACAATTGCAGGTGATGGGCAATGTCGTTCGGGGGGTGTCGGGGATGGCGGTCCAGCAAGAGCCGCTGCATTGTACTATCCAGTTGGTCTTGCACTCGACAAAGCGGGAAATCTCTTTATCGGTGTGTTGGATGACCGGGTTCGCCGAGTAGATGCCGCCACGCAGACGATCACCACGGTTGCGGGCAATGGCACCGAGGGTTTCAGCGGCGATGGCGGACCGGCCACCTCGGCTCAGTTATCTGTTCTGGACATTGCGATCGACAATGCGGAGAACCTTTTCATCACAGATTGGGAATTTAACCGAATTCGCCGAGTGGATGCCGCCACGCAGACGATCACCACATATGCGGGCAATGGCACCATGGGGTTTAGCGGCGATGGTGGCCCAGCAACCGCAGCTCAATTGAGCCCGGCGGGCGTGGCGGTGGACACGGTGGGGAACCTTTTCATAGCGGACAGAAGCAACTGCCGGATTCGACGTGTGGATGCGACGACACAAGTAATCAGCACAATTGCAGGTGACGGGCAATGTGGTTTTAGCGGGGATGGCGGGCCGGCCACCTCGGCTGAATTAAGCGCAAGCGGCCCCGATGCGGTGGACACGGTGGGGAACCTTTTCATAGCGGACGGAACTAACTGCCGGATTCGACGTGTGGATGCGACGACACAAGTAATCAGCACAGTTGCAGGTGATGGGCAATGTGGCTTTAGTGGGGATGGCGGGCCGGCCACCTCGGCTGAATTAAGACCAGGCGGCCCCATTGCGGTGGACAGCGCGGGAAATCTGTTCATCTCGGACGGTGAAGGTGGCCGGATTCGCGAAGTGCTCGCGAGCAAGCAAAATCAGACAATCTCGTTTGCTGCGATTGCGAATCGAACCTTTCTTCCGGGAGATTCATTCACAGTTTCGGCGACGGCGTCTTCAGGCTTGGGCGTCACGTTTACCGTAGGCGCCGGCGATAGCTGCACGATTTCCGGGACGACGGTGCAGATTACTGGAGTGGGAAGCTGCACGGTGACGGCGCAGCAGGTCGGGAATGACAGTTACAACGCTGCTCCGGATGTGGCCGAGAGCTTCCGCATCCTGTACGCGGCCGCGGGGCAAGCGTGCTACACCGATGTGGGACACACCATCCTGCCACCGATCAAAACCGACGGAACAAGCGTGTGGAAACAGGGACGGACCGTTCCCGCGAAGTTCCGCGTGTGCGACGGGGCTGGCAATTCCGTTGGAACGCCGGGGGTGGTGGCGAGCTTCCATCTCATCGAGATCAACTCCGGGGCGAGCAGCACGAACGTCAATGAGACAGTGAGCTCCACGACGCCGGACACGCAATTCCACTGGGACCCGACGGATCAGCAGTGGATCTCCAACATCAGCCCCAGCGGCCTGGCGGCAGGGAACACCTACGTCTACCAAATTCTGCTGAATGACGGCACGGCCATCACGTTCCAGTTCGGATTGCAATGACCCAATTCTGCTCTAAAAAACAGCCAAAAGACCGAAGCTTCGCAGCACAGGAACGCTTTGCCGGAATTGCAGACGGAGTTCTCTGCACAAAAACCGCGTGAAGAGGAACCCATCTCCTCTTCGGAGGGTGTCCGGCCGTCAGTTGAAGGTCAATGCGCCGGTTCAGGCTCGATTCGATAGATTCGAGCCGGCCAATCCTGTTCCGAGTAGAACCGCCGTTAAAGCCAATGAGATACAGATTCATTCGTGGAACGTCCCGCGGAGGCGATTTGAACTCCTTGCCCGGGCGCGTACACGAGACTCGACCAGCAGAATCTGGGAAAATTAGCTCTAGGAGACGGGCGATCATGCTGCCTCTTCATTTTTGGGCCAGAGTTCAGGGCCGCTATATAAGGAGTGCGGCAAGACTATTTTTCAAGCGTCCTTTAGCGATCAACAGGCAGGTCCCTCTCATTTCTTTTACCTTTGATGATTTCCCGCGTTCCGCCTGGCACACCGGCGGTGCCATTTTGCAGCGTCATGGACTTCAAGGGACCTACTACGCATCCTTTGGCCTCATGGGGAAGCAAGCTCCCACGGGAACCATGTTTCTGCCCGAAGATATGAAAGGACTGCTAGAACAAGGGCATGAGCTCGGTTGCCACACGTTTAACCACTGCCATTCCTGGGAGACTAGACCGGATCTGTTTGAAGAGTCGATCATCGAGAACCAACGAGCACTGCAGGAGCTGGTTCCTCAGGCTTCGTTCAGGACGTTTTCCTACCCCATCAGCCCTCCGCGGCCAAAGACCAAGCAGAAGGCCGCCCGCCATTTTCTGTGCTGTCGGGGCGCAGGCCAGACTTTTAATGTTGGAAGCGCGGATCTCAACTACCTCTCTGCTTTCTTCCTGGAGCAGAGCCGGGAGAATCCTAAAGCGGTGAAGAGTCTAATCGACCAGAATCTGCGAGCCGGAGGATGGCTCATTTTTGCGACTCACGACATCTCGGATTCCCCCACGCCGTGGGGGTGTACCCCTGATTTCTTTGAACAGATTGTGCAATACGCCGTAGATTCGGGTGCGCAGATCTTGCCGGTGGTGCAAGCGTGGCAAGCACTTCGCGCTTCGTCATAAGCGTCCCGGGGACGGGACGCGCACCCCGCGCCGCGGAGAGACGGCTGTTCCGCCAGAAAAGATGCGGAGATCGTTAGTGGACAACCACGCTGAGATTTGTCGGAGGGGCTGGCGGAGTACTCCCCGTGGAAGTTCCATAGCAGTTGTCGGCGTTGAACAGCAGCACGCCCCTGTCGGCTGCGCCGGAATATCCGGTGTCTATCGGGCTGTTGGCATAGCAGAGCGCCGCCGGAATGTTGTTCGCGTGGCCGCCTACACCTGAGACGTTGCCCCCGGCTACGTCGGGACCGTTCACCGGCCATGCCGGAGTTCCCCACGGCGTTGCCCACCAACTGGGCTTCGAAGACAGATAGAAAGAAGACGGCAGAACCTGACTCAACGGCAAGGCGTTAGCAAAAGAGCCAAGGTTAATGGGTACTTCGGTGCTGACAAACCGCGTCGCAGCGTTGAGCGTGTCGTAGTTGCCCCACAGCATGAGGGTGGAAGTGACCAGCGCATCGTTCGGAAGCGACCCGCTGCCGCAGTTTCCTCCCCAGCCCAGCGCGTAGATGGAAGTTGCGCAGTTGCCGCCGCTCGTAGCACTGGAAATATAATTGGTATGATAACCCGAGGTGCCCAGCACGTTCCCGATAATATTGTAGAAACGATTGTAGCTGTTCAGGATCACGGCGTTGGTCTGCGAAGTTTTTCCGCCATTGCTGCCGCCAGCCATGTCCCTCCCGTTCCAATAGTTTCGGAAGGCCGTGGCGAAATTCGATGTGCCATGAACGTTATCACTGGTCATTCCGATATCCTGATTGCCCTCCCACAGGATAAAGGCATCACCAACGGAGTGTTGATAGGAACCGGCCTGCTGCCAGTCGGTCGCAGTGCCGGTCGGCGTACCCGTATAGTAGTCGTCGAGGCCGTAGTTGTACGACCCCACACATCCGACACACCCCTCGTTCATCATCGGGAAGCCGATGTGCTGGAAGATATTATTTTCGATCAGGTTGTCCGCGGTAACGAAATTATCCGTGGCGTAATGGTCTGATGTGGGCTGCGAGCCATAGAAATAGCTGTCTCGAATGGTAGTGTGCGTGGTTTGGTAGAGCCACACATGTTTCTGCGCGGCGTTAATGGAGCGCACATTTTTTACCCAGTCGTTATGGCCGTTCAGTATGAAGATCCCGTTGACGCAGCAGGCGGAGTTGGGAGTGTTGTCGATGGTCAAACTCTCAATGCCGTCGCTCTGGATCGGCAGACCGTTGTCCCACCAGGCCTCCGGGGAGTGACCGCTCGCAATGTTCGGCATTCGAATTCCCGGCGTGATGCCAATGGTCCACGGTCCCGAACCGGAAATGGAGGTTACCTGGACCGGCTGGACTTGACCTCTGCCGGGGCGCCCGTTATTGGAACTGCCAGACGTGCTGCACATGCCCGACGTGCTGCAGACGAAGACCTGCCCGGTATCGCTTGCATCGTCCAGCTGGTCGAGAAAGATTTGGCTGCCCACTTGCAGACTACCGATGCTGCCTTTGCTTATGCTTCCGAGCGTTATGGAGCTAGTTCCTACGGAGTAACCTGCTGTCCAGGAAGCGGCGTTACTATAGTTTTGGTCGCCTGCGTCTCCGGTATCCGTAGTCATGAGACATACATCCGCACCGCTCCATCCCGCGCAGCCGCCTCCGGCTGAAAAAGCCAGGATCGTCTGATCGGGACCAGCTCCCCTCAGCGTGACGTTGGATTTATTGTTAAAGACGATTCCGCCGGAAAGGCTATAGGTACCTGCATTCAGCTTAACCACTTGCCCGCTGGGGCATGCTGCGATGGCGCTGTTGATCTGCGATGCGGTCGCGCCAGGATTCAGCGTGGCGCAAATCGTCGTGCGGTTTGGGATGCCCCCGATGACGCCGGCCTTCGACCAATCGATGGCTCGGCTAGAGCTGATGATTCCCGACCATGCCTGCGCGTTGACACGTGCCGGCGGATAAAGCAAGATAATGGCAAAGAAAACCCACTTTCTGAATTTCATTGATTCCCCGAATCTCTTTCGAAACGCCCCAGGCGAGCGAGTAAATTGTACTTCTTACAGCGCGGCTAGATTAGCGCGCTCCTGGAGAGGCTATCAACTGCCGCTACGGACAGATTAGGATCAGGGTAAGTACCTGTACTCCCGGGCCAAGCGCCGCTGTTGCAAGAAAAACCGCGGCTTTAAGCGCGGAACGCCCTGTCGTAAGCGGGCAGACTGTGTCGTAAGAGTTACGCAGGGACAGCAGGGAACCGCGAGGGCCGCGGGGCCTCTGTCCGAACCGCCAGGAGATGCCGACAGCAGGAAAGCATAGAGATTTAGGAAAAGTTTTGGCCTGCTGGAGGTCCGCTTCTTTCTTGGTCCTAAGACCACTCACTATGAGAACACTTATGAATTTGCCGGAAGAGACATCAGAGCAAGATATTCGACGGAATGGTGCGGTTCTGACCGGGGCGAACAAGCGCAGTTTGAGCGACATTTACGAAGTGGACCCGCTCAGAGACCCCCGTTGGCAGAAACTTCTCGACCAGCATCCCCAGGCCTCCATTTTCCATAGCGTGGGTTGGTTAGATGCACTCCACCGCACTTACGGATATGAGCCCGTCGTTTTGACCACTTCACCGCCAGAATCGAGTCTGGAAAACGGGCTGGTCTTCTGCCGCATCCGGAGTTGGGTGACCGGCCGCCGCCTCGTGTCGCTGCCCTTTTCAGACTATTGCGAGCCCCTCTGCGACGGCGGCGAGGAGTTCGAGAGCCTGATCGGTCATCTGCATGCCACGGGGATCGGCCAACCGTGGAAATACGTTGAAATTCGTCCGAGGCAGGAAAGCCTGGCGGACACCATGAAGAAGCTGGGATTCGGTGCGGTCGGTAAATACACTTTGCACCGCGTGGACCTGGAACCAGCGGCCGAAGAGATCTTTCGGCGAGTCGATAAGCACTCCGTGCAGCGGCGAGTGCGCCGCGCGGAACGAACAGGCATCGTCGAGGTTTGTGGAAGGTCCGAAAGGCTCTTGAAGGACTTTTATCGGCTCATGGTTCGGACGCGCGCCCGCCATAACTTGCCTCCCCAGCCTTACGCATGGTTCCAGAATCTGGTCGACTGCCTGGGAGAGGCGGTGGAGCTGCGATTGGCGTATTTGAAAAATGTACCGTTGGGGGCGGTTCTGATATTACATTTCAAAGATACGACCTACTACAAGTACGGCTGCTCGGATGAAAAATTTCACAGTCTTGGGGTTATGCCTTTTCTTCTTTGGCGAGCGCTACTACGTGCCAAAGCGATTGGATCGAGGATCCTCGATCTCGGGAGAACAGAAGACAGTCAGAGCGGGCTTATCGAATTCAAGAACCATTGGACGCCAGTATCCTCATGGCTGACCTATTGGAAGTTTCCCGCTGAGCCGTTCCGCACTTCCAGCCAGGATTGGAAACTGGGGATGGTTAAACGAATTTGCGCCTATATGCCGGAGCGTTTGCTGGCGGGAGCGGGAGCGCTCATCTATCGCCATATCGGCTAGAGAGGTCCATCCAACGAGTCGACACTTGTTCCCAGGTTGTCTCGTATGAACTAAGATGAGAACCAAGTTGTTAGCGTGGAGCCGGTCTCCGCGGGCCAGTTCGCGCCGTGTCGTGCGAGCGGAACAGAACGAGATGAGCCGCGTTGTCCCGGCTACAAGTCCGAAAAACCAGGTCATGACGACAATTCTCTCCGAATACTACCGGTCCCCGCTCCTTGCGCCCGCCGTTTCCACTGACGGGGAGGGCCAGAGCCCGTCTGGCTTCTTTTCCTTTGGCAAAGATATTGTTTGCTACGGTGAATGTTCAAGCGGCGTTGCCCCTGATGTTCAGGCCGCCGTTGATTTTGACGCTTCGAAAACCACGACCGTCTCCGACTCAGAAATTCGTTTACCGTTTGACGCTCTAGGTGTCGTCGAGAACCTCAGGAGAGAGCATTATGTTAAACGGTTGAGCTTCGGGCAATCGGATCTTGCCCATAACGGGCTGATCCGCGATGCTTATTATCTTCTGCGGGCTTTCATGCCGGTCCGTATCCGCCGACATCTTCAACGCGCGTATTTCAAAGACTGGCAAAACTTGCCCTTCCCGCGTTGGCCGGTTGACGTCACCGTGGATTGTTTGCACGAGGCTTTTCTCCGACTAACGATGAGGGCCCAGGGCCGTGACCGAGTTCCCTTCATCTGGTTCTGGCCTGAGGGGGCATCCGGGTGCCTCATCCTGACCCACGACGTGGAAACAGCGGCGGGCCGTGATTTCGCGCCTGCTCTCATGGATATCGACATTTCGCACGGGTTCAGGGCCTCCTTCCAGGTCGTGCCCGAGGAGCGCTACGAGGTTCCTGACAGCTTTGTGCGCGAAATTCGAAGCCGCGGCTTCGAATTTAACATTCATGACTTGAATCACGACGGCCGCCTTTTCCGGGAGAAGACGGAGTTTTTGCGGCAAGCCAATCGAATCAACGAATATGTGAAGAGATATAACGCGCGCGGGTTTCGCGCGGGCGCCATGTATCGCAACCAGGACTGGTACGATGCGTTTGAGTTTTCCTACGACATGTCCGTACCCAACGTGGCGCACCTTGAGCCACAGCGCGGCGGGTGCTGCACGGTGATGCCCTATTTCGTTGGAAGGATCCTCGAAATTCCCCTTACCACCAGTCAAGATTACTCGATTTTTCACATCTTGAACGACTACTCGATTGAATTGTGGAAGAAACAGATCGATCTAATTCTACGAAAAAATGGTTTGGTAAGCTTCATTACCCATCCTGATTACCTAATCGAGCGGCGCTCCCGTGGAGTATACGAATCGCTCCTCGCCTACCTTCGGGAATTCGTTCAACGCAGAGGTCTCTGGGAGACCGTGCCCGGAGAAGTAGATCGCTGGTGGCGAGCTCGTAGTGAAATGAAGCTCGTTGAGGACCAGAGAGGATGGCGAATTGAGGGCCCTGAGAGTGAACGAGCGCGCATCGCCTATGCCACAGTCGAAGGTGAGCGAATTGTCTACACGATTGACAAAGCGAGTGCCCGTTGAGATGCACAGACATGCGAAGGCCGGCCGACCCTCGCAAGTGGAAATTTCAGCTGCATGAATATCCTACTCATCGGCGAAGAGTCCGCAGGGATTCAAATGCTCCATGAAATCGAGCGGAGCGGCCACCGCGTGATAGCGGTGATGGCCTCTCCCGGGAGGGTCGCGGCCTCTGGCGCCTCCTTGTGGGACGCAGCAGCCAAGCTGGGTCTCCCGACCTGGCCCGCCCAGCTGGTAAAAGATCCTCTTCTAGCAGAAAGAATGCGTGCCGAGGAGGTGGACCTCCTGCTGAATGTTCATTCCCTCTATGTGATACATGGGACGGTCCTCGGAGCACCACGAATCGGCGCGTTTAACCTTCACCCCGGTCCGTTGCCCCGCTATGCGGGCCTCAATGCCGTCAGCTGGGCAATCTACCAAGGCGAAAGGTCACACGGAGTCACCGTGCATTGGATGGCTCCGGAAATTGACGCCGGCCCGATTGCCTACCAGTCGTTGTTTCCAATCGACGAAAACGATACGGCGCTGTCCCTCGCTGCCCGCTGCGTTCGAGAGGGCTTGCCGCTCATGATGCGGTTGTTGGACGTCGCGGCAAAGCACCCCGCAGAAATTCCGGCCGTTCCTCAGGACATCGAGAAGCGGGAATATTTCCATGCAGGAGTTCCTGAAGGTGGCAGGTTGTCGTGGCAGTGGCCAGCGCAAAAGATCGTTGATTTTGTTAGAGCTTGCGATTACTTTCCCTTCCGGTCCCCCTGGGGACACCCACGGACGAGCATGGGCACTCAGGAATTGGCAGTGGTGAAAGCCCGCCGCACACGCTTGGCCGCTGATTCGCCTCCCGGCACCGTGGGTGAGTCGACCGGAGAAGGTGTGAAAGTGGCGTCCAGCGACGAGTGGTTGCTCGTCACCAAGCTAAAAATCGGCAAGGAGTCCGTTCATCCGGCAAAGGTGTTGAAGGGTGGCGAGAAGCTGGTGAATTGAGGGTCAGCTGTGCCGCTCGAAGTGGAAAGCCGCAAGGGCCAAAACTCTCTATCGCCGGTTTGACAGGCCGGAACCTCGGCCGTCTTCGCTTGGTTAACTCATCGCTGCTCAAGATTAAGGTCCAGGAAGCCTCTCGACCGGGAACTGCTTGACCACCCTTTTTGTTAGTCGCTCGAGAGGCAGCGCAAATTGGACGAGAAAGGCCTTCAAGCGAGGAGAAAGGCAGTCGTCGAGACACCGCTCGGAGATCGAAAAGGATTGGCCGCTGGCAGGGAATTGAACTAGTTCCGCCGCCTTGAGGGAGTCCGAAAACATGTCAGACGAAAACAGAAGAACAGATGTGGCAAATTTGTCGGTGCGGGTTTTTTCCACCGCTCCCCAGTCCTCCGATTTTGACGCGCCGGCGTATCTTCGGAGACTTGCGCAAGTGGCGCGCTGGAGTGAAGACGCCGGATGCACGGGGATTCTGATCTACACGGATAATTCGCTGATCGACCCCTGGCTCGCCGCCCAAGTGGTGATCGAGAGCACCAAGTCACTGTGCCCGCTCATAGCCGTCCAACCGGTCTACATGCACCCTTACTCAGTCGCGAAAATGACCGCTTCTCTCGGCTATCTCTACGGCCGCAAAATTTACCTCAACATGGTCGCGGGAGGATTTCGTGGGGACCTCGCGGCCTTGTGTGACGAAACGCCACACGACGAACGATATGTCCGATTAACCGAATACACGGCGATTATTAAGGAACTCTTATCGGGAAACAGGCCGTGTACATTTTTGGGGAAGTATTGCAAAGTCAAAGACCTATCTCTCAAACCCGCTCTGCCCGCCGAACTCTCTCCGGGCATCTTCGTTTCTGGTTCATCCGAATCGGGAATGGCCGCTGCTGACGCCCTAGGAGCCACGGCAGTGGAATACCCGAAACCGGGGGAAGAGTATCCTCGGAGCACGCCCCGTGAAAACTCAGGAATACGCATCGGGATTGTCACCGCCGAGAAAACGGAAACGGCCTGGGAAATAGCCCACAAGAGGTTTCCGGGCGACCGCAAAGGTCAAATCATGCATGCTATGGCCATGAAGGTCTCCGACTCCCAGTGGCACAAGCAGCTCTCCGAGATCGAGCGGGATCTTTCTGGTAAATCTAGCATCTATTGGCTTTGGCCATTCAAAAACTACAGCACATTCTGCCCCTATCTCGTTGGGAGTTACGAGGAGGTTTCCGGCGAACTCACGAAGTACCTGAGGGCCGGATTCACGAACTATATTCTGGACATCCCGGCGGAGGAGCGCGATCTTCAATCCGTCGGAGTTGTCTTTCAATGGGCTGCGGAGAAGGCCAGAATTAAGGTCAGCGCCGCCAAAACTTGAGTCCAGAAACGGGATAGAAGATGGGAACAGCCGCTAGGTTGTCAAGAGCAAACGCACCCCGCCAGGGTATTCACGGGGGCTTTTTGCACTCCGCGGAACGGTATGCCCACCGGCCGGCCGTAGAAGTGCGGGGGACGATCTTGACCTATGACGAGCTGCGCAGCCGTGCAATGTCGCTCGCCGCTTCGCTCCAGCGTGCCACGCCTTCCGGCGGCCCCCCGCTGACGGCTGTTTTTGCCTATCGCTCGGCTACCGCCTATTCGGGAGTACTTGCCGCACTGCTCTCCGGCCATGGGTACGTCCCGCTAAACCGCACTTTTCCACCCGATCGTACTCGGACCATGCTTGAGAGATCGGGGTGCCGGTCCCTCATCGTTGATGGCGAGTCGGAGCCCCAGCTCGAAGCCGTCCTCCAACTCGCAAAGGAGCCTCTCCTTATTCTTCTGCCCGAGCGAGCCGACACGAGGAGTCTGCGGAGCCGGTGGTCCAGGCACACGATTCTGGGAGCAAGCGATCTCGAGCCGGCTGGGAAGTTCGAAGAGAAGCCGGTCTTGCCGGATTCGATCGCTTATCTTCTGTTCACTTCGGGCAGCACCGGAATTCCCAAGGGTGTCATGGTGGCCCATCGAAATGTTGCTCATCTGGTCTCCTTTATGACCGCTCGTTACGGCATAAGCGAACATGATCGCTTCTCACAGACCTTCGATATGACCTTTGATCTTTCGGCCTTCGACATGTTTGTTGCCTGGGAGCGGGGGGCCTGTGTCTGCTGCCCTTCTGAGAAAACTCTGCTCAACCCGGCCAAGTTCATACAAGATGCGAAATTAACCGTTTGGTTTTCGGTGCCCTCGGTAGGAGTCTTTATGAAGCGCCTCGGCGCTTTAAAGGCAGGCCGGTTTCCGACGCTTCGTTGGAGCTTGTTCTGCGGAGAGCCGCTGCCGGCCGAAATCGCAGAGTCCTGGTCTTCGGCCGCTCCTAACAGCGTGGTCGAGAATCTATACGGGCCTACCGAGCTGACTATCGCATGCTGTCTCTACCGTTGGCAGGAAGGAAAGTCCGAGGCAGAGTGCCTGCGAGGTGTGGTGCCCGTCGGATATCCCTTTGCGGGAATGGATGTGCTGGTCGTCGATGAGGAGTTGAGAGAGGTTCCGCCCGGAGAGGACGGAGAGCTATTGATGGCCGGGCCCCAGGTCGCCCTCGGCTACTGGCAAGATCCGGAAAGGACCGCGACCGCATTTGTCGTCCCCCCGGGAAGGAACCAGACGTATTACCGAACGGGCGATCGTGTGCGCAGGCCGAAGGAAACCGCTCCCATGTGCTATGTGGGGCGATTGGACCACCAGATAAAGATCCAAGGACACCGCGTGGAGTTGGGCGAAGTGGAAAGCTTGCTTCGGCAGGAGGCTGGCGTCGAGGTGGCGGTGGCCGTTGGTTGGCCAATCACGCCGAGTGGAGCCGGGGGAATCGAGGCCTTTGTACTGGGCAACCAGCTCGAACCTCGGGCGATTCTAGAAAGGTTGAAAAGGAAACTTCCCGCCTACGCCGTTCCGCGTCGCATCCATCTGCTTTCTGAATTGCCCTTAAATCCAAACGGAAAGATTGATCGCGGGCAGTTGGCTAAATTACTGGCGGACCTTCCGCAGTTTTGAATCCTCTCTAGGAGGAACTTTATTCACGCTAGCTGCGGAAGTTAGCTTAGAGAGATGAAATCCTGATGGTTGTATCGGCAGAAGACATCCGCTCTCTGGTGCTTGAAAAGCTGCAGCCTTCGCTCGACGCCAAAGGGCTGAGCGCGGAAGACGTACCGGACAATTTCGACCTTCTGACGGAAGGGGTGATCGATTCGATGGGCATCCTTCAGTTGATCGTCGAGGTCGAGGCACGATTCGGAATTACCACGGACTTCGAAGAACTGGACCCGGAGAATCTCACGATCATCGGACCATTCTGCCGGCATATCGCGAAGAAAAGCCTTACGGTGAACAGATAAAACAGATCGATCCGCAGCAGGCTCTTCGGGGTCGTTAGGACCCGCAAGGGAAGAATCGAACTCGCTGATGAGGCAAACAAGAAACGCCAAAGGATTCCCTGTGGAGCCTTTCTTTTCTGGCGCTATCAAACGCGGCATCCAAATCCTGGCGTTCCTCGCGCCCGGCGAATCATCAATGCGCGTCTGGCTCCACCGTTTGCGCGGTGTGCGAATCGGTACGCAATGTAGAATCGGAATGGGGACGCTCATCGAGACTTCTTTCCCCGAATGGGTCTCCATCGGGAATCACGTCACATTAGGAATGCGCACGACCATAATTGCTCACATGGTGGGCCTCCCTCCTCGACAGCATGGAAATGAGAAAAAATATACTTCCGTTCAAATCGAAGACGATGCCTTCGTGGGCCCGGGAGTTATCATACTTCCTCACGTCACCATTGGGCGGGGGGCGGTGGTCATGGCCGGCAGCGTGGTAACCCGTTCGATTCCTCCGCTAACCATGGTGCAAGGCAATCCCGCCAAGCCGGTCGCACGTTGCGGCTCCGCTCTCCTGTGGGACACCCCCATCAAAGAGTTCTACTCGAAACTGAGACCCCTAGAGTAAGGGACGAAGGACCATGGAACGCGAATTGTCTCCATCGAGAAAGATTTCCGAGGCTGGTCCGATCTGCCATCAACGAGCAAAGCGTTCTGAAACGAAACACATTGCCAAGACCTCTTCCGCCAAACCGCTGAGCAAGCCGCCAGACGGTTTCCTTTCCGAAAGACCCACGTCCCCCAAGAAGCCCGGGAAAGATGGAGAAGATTCAGGCAGAGCGCCTTGGGCGGGAGTTCCCCGAGAAGACTAGTTCGAACCAAGTAAACTAAAGATTTTGGAGCACGCATGTTACGGGTGGGATTCACCGGTTGGAGGGGCATGGTTGGCAGCGTTCTACTCGAGCGAATGCGGGAGGAAAATGACTTTGCTGGCATCGAGCCGATGTTTTTTTCCACATCAAACGTTGGAGGCGCCGCTCCCCAGGAGGCCAGGGATGGCGGCGCGCTCAAGGATGCCAAAAACCTGCGCGAGCTGGCCAGCTGCGAAGTCCTCCTGAGTTGCCATGGCGGGGACTACACGACCGAAATCTACGGGGCTTTGCGCAAGAACGGCTGGAAGGGCTTTTGGATGGATGCCGCTTCGACGCTCCGCATGAGCGACGATGCGGTGATCGTTCTTGATCCGGTAAATGCAGACGTGATTCGAGATGGCCTGGCACGCGGCGTTCGGACATTCACCGGCGGAAATTGCACGGTCAGCTTGATGTTGATGGCCGTCGGCGGGCTCTTCAGGGCCAGGTTGGTCGAATGGATGACCACCATGACTTATCAGGCAGCTTCCGGCGCCGGGGCCGCCAAAATGATGGAACTGGTCAGGCAGATGGAGTGCCTGACAGACCCGACCCGAGCAACTCCCTCGCAAAATGCTTTGGAGGTCGAGCGCATGATGATCGAAGCGCAGCGAGCTTTGAGCCTGCCCACAAAGGAATTTGGCGCGCCACTCGCTGGCAGCTTACTTCCATGGATCGACCGCGACATGCCCGGGGGCCAGACTCGTGAGGAATGGAAGGGGATGGCTGAAGCGAGCAAAATCATGGGTCTGGAACCTCCCGTGCCCATTGACGGCCTTTGCGTGCGCGTCGGAACAATGCGGTGCCATAGTCAGGGGCTCTGTATCAAGCTGAGCAAAAATGTGCCACTCGCTGACGTTGAACAGATACTCTCGAACAGCAACCCGTGGGTGCGACTGATTCCGAACGAGCGGGAATCGAGCATTCGTTGCCTCACGCCAACGGCGGTTTCCGGTACGTTGAACGTAGCGATAGGCCGCCTCCATAAGCTGAAGCTCGGCCCGGAATTTCTTGGGGCCTTTACGGTGGGCGATCAGTTACTGTGGGGTGCAGCGGAACCGCTCCGACGGATGCTAGGCATTCTCCGCGAACATGTCGGAAACTGACGCCGTCGTTCGTTGAGATCTTCTTCTACGTTCGAAACGAAGTGCCCGGACCTAGATCTTG
>WNEP01000973.1_pt1 | contig 14800 bp, 10 predicted proteins | sample 5399961 | NCBI WGS metagenome assembly WNEP01 (sample SAMN13153329, study PRJNA577476) | soil metagenome | isolation source: 20 cm grassland meadow soil pre-rain plot 5 | place: USA:California | collected 2015-09-08 | reverse complement strand
GGGTTGGTCACCTGCCCGGTGATGGTCACCGAGCTCTGCGCGGCCCCCCAATCCGGGAGGAGCGCCAGCGCGCCGGCGAGTCCGCCGAGCACCAGGAATGCGCGTAGTGGAGAGCGAATAGCAATGCGCATAGGGATTCCTCCTTCGAGGTGGTGGGCCCACACCGCACAAGGGACAAGCCCCTCGCCCGCATCAGCGCGCGGCGAGGATGGCTGGGCTTCCGAATCAGCGAATGCGCACCCGTGCCCAACGGCAGACAGGACACGAATTGTGCAAGACGGAGCACACGCCACATACGGGGACGCGTGTTCCCGGTAGGAACCATTGTGTCCCCTGAATCAAGACGTCGCAAGAGTAAAAACTCACGCGTGTTGACGCCCGACAGCACGAATGAGCGCCAACACGCGTGCGACGGCAGACGGGAGCACGGGCAGGCGCCGTGCCAGCGCGCTCGACGCGAACGCCGCACACTGCACATACTGCGCGGTCTCCCGGAATCCGGGAATGCTCACCGCGTCAACGGTTTTGACCACCTGTGTTGCGTCGCCGCAACACCCTATTTGGAGAAATCCACCTTCGGCGCCTGCGCCGCGCTCGGCGTCTCCAACTCGAAGTACGGCCGTGGCCCCTTCCCGAGGACCTTCGCCGTCAGCACTTGCGGGAAGCGCCGGATGTAGGCGTTGTAGCGGTTCACAGCGTCGGTATAATCCTGGCGCGCGACCGCGATGCGGTTCTCCGTCCCTTCCAGCTGGTCCTGTAAGGCGCGGAAGTTCTCGTTGGACTTGAGCTGCGGGTAGTTCTCGGCGATGGCGAGCAGCCGGCCGAGCGGTGCCGTCAGCTGGGCGTTGGCCTGCGCCATCTGCTGCAGGTCGCCGCTCTGGACCGCCCCGGCGAGCTTGGCCCGCGCCTCCGCCACCTCGGTAAAGACCGTCTGCTCCTGCTTGGCATACCCCTTGACCGTCTCGACCAGGTTGGGAATGAGATCCGCGCGCCGCTGCAGCTGCACCTTGATCTGCGAGGCAGCCGCGTTCACCTGCTCGTCGTAGGTCTGAATCGTGTTGTAGCCGCAGCCGGCCGCGAGCACCCCCGTCAGGACCGCTGCGAAACCCCACCAACGCTTCCTTGTGATCACGAACATATCACTCCAGTAAGAGTCCTATCCGGGAGGAGTCTTCGCGTTTTTCCCAGGCTGAAGCACATCACGCTTCAGCGTTGTGTATCGCCGGGCCCACTCTTCAGAGTGGGAACAACACCGGGTTCAACAACCGATTTCCGCCGCCCCATCCTATGTTAGTCGGTTCACAAATTCCGCCGTCCGGGCCACCGCCGCGAGATACGCCGTCGCCAGCGGGTCGCGCTTCGCGAGCCGCGGCATCGGGCCTCCCACCGCATGCTGCACCAACGGTGCGAGTCCGTCGGCCGGGAACCCGATCAAGGCGGCGGCGCTCCGTACCAGCTCGGCGGGCGAAGCGGGGACGGGTCGGCCCACGAAGCGCAGCACCGCACGCAACATCGTGAAAAAGCCGCCGGCGCTCCCTACGACGACGCGCGCGAGCTGTTTCGGGTCCTCCTGCAGCGCCGCGTACGCCTGGCGCAGCCGCACCAGCTTGCCCATGAGCTCGTGCTCGAGCTGGCGGCGCAGCTGCTCGCGGTCGACCTGGATGCCGGGCCACGGGTCGCGTCCCGCGAGCAGCCGGTGCGCTTCGCGCATGTCCTCATACTCGATGGGGAAGGCATCCGCGGACTCGCGCCACTCCCGCTCCGCGAGGATCAGTGGGGCTGGATGCCCGGCCCTGATCCAGACGCGCACCAGCGGCGTCAGCGCGTCGAACAGCGCCTGGTCCACCCCGTCGCAGATGAGCAGCGTGTTCACATCCGAGCGGTCAGGGACGTGCGTCCCGCGCGCCGCCGACCCGTACAGCAACAGCGCCACGAGCCGCGGGCCGAGCGCGCGGGTCACCGCGTCGCCGAGCGTGTCGACCGTCAGCTTCAACGCCATCCTCGAATTGTCCTCCCGCTCCGATGCCGTCCTCGGTCCTCACCCCCTGTCCCCCTCTCCTTTCAGGAGAGGGGGAACGACGGTTGCGTGAGGTTCGACGTGAATGTGCATGCTGGAGCGGAGAATCAACAGGATCGTGACGCCCGGCAAGGGTCTGGCGCTCCGGCGTCGACCGCGCCATTGTAGACTCGGGACTCGATCTCACGCGGAGGTGCGCCATGCTGCGTTCCCGTCCTGTCCCGCCCCTCCTCGCGCTTCCCCTGCTCGTGCTGGGCTGCGCGACGTCTCGGCCATTCGACCGGTCGACCGAGCCCGGCGGGAAGCCATTGCCGCCGACCACGGCCGGGAGCGTGATCCTCACCGGCGAAGCGTTGTCGGCCGACCCCGGTCGCACCGTGCTGGACGTGATCAGACGGGCGATGCCACAGCTGCGCGTCTCCGGTTCGTCGCAGTACACTCGCTGCCCCGTCTTGGAGCTGCGCGGCAAGGACAGCGTGGCGGGCAGCTCCAACCCGGACGTCTACGTCGACGGGACCCGAACCGTCGACACCTGCCCGCTCGTGACGCTCCAGGCCATGGAAGCGCGCCGCATCGAGGTGTACCCACTGGGTATCACGCCGCGGCCCGGCTATCCGAGCAGCAGCCACGGCCTGATCCTCATCTTCGTCCAGCGCGCGGACAGCTCGCGCAGCAACTGACGCGACGCACGCCGGGACCAGGCGAAACGCCCCGGGCAGCGGGATTCGCTCCCCGGGGCGTCTCTCGACTGCGGGTCCTGCCAGGCTAGGGCTGCCGCCCGGTGAACCAGAGCGGCGTGGTCAGGTCGGTGCTGCTCTTGAAGCCCTGCGCCGCAACGGCGGCGTCGACGTTCGCCCTATTCAGCACCTGCTCGTTGTCCGCGTACGGCAGACGCTCCGGGATGCTCGGGAGCACTGCGTTCGGCCCCGGCACCAGCGCCGGAACGCCGGTGCGGCGCACTTCGGTCCAGCCCTCCGGGCCCTGCGTGAACAGCGACAGCCACTTCTGGTAGGCGATCTGCGTCAGGCCCGCGGCCCCCCCAGCGTACGCCACCCGCGGCTGGGCCAGGTACGCGTCGATGGCGGCCGTCGCGATGCCGTATTGCTCCATCGATGCGCGGATCGCGTCGGCGTAGAGCGTGGCGGCGCTGCCGCTGATCCAACCGCGCTCCGCCGCCTCCGCCTCGAGGAACAACACCTCCGAGTACGTCAGCAGGGCGAGCGGCGCGGCGGGCGTCTCGCGCCAGAAGGCCCCGATGCGCGAGATATAAAAGAGCGCCGGCCCCACGCCGTCGTTGAGCCCGTTCGGCAGACCCTGGTAGGTTCGGTTGGCGAGGATGGTGTCATTGTTCAGCTGCGCGAACACCGGCAGGCGCGGGTCCTTCCAGCTCAGCAGCGAGTCGACGAACGTCTTGCTCATGCCGTAGTCGTCACGTTTGTCGACATGAACGTTGGTGTAGATCGGGTTCTGGTCGGGTGCCGAGGCCAGGTACATGAGCTGTGCGTTGTCCGTGTTGCTCGCGAACACGCCGGCGGCGACGGCGGCCTGCGCTTCGCTCTGCGCCGTGGCGGCATCGACGTTCGAGAGATGGACGGCCAGGCGCAGCCGCAGGGAGTTGGCGAACTTGCGCCACTCGGTCATGTCGCCGCCGTACATGATGTCGCCGCTCGCGAAGCCGATGGCCCCGGGATCGATATCGATCTCTTGACTGGCCTTTGCCAGATCGGCGAACAGCGCCGTGTAGATTGCCTGTTGCGTGTCGTATTTCGGCGTCAGGAGCGCGCGCCCCTGGAATGCCTCCGAATACGGAATGTCGCCCATGGCGTCTGTCATGACGCTGAAGACGTACGACTTCATGATCCGCCCGACGGCCTCCCAGTTGGGCACGCCCGCGGCTACGCCCTTGTCGATCATCCGCTGAAAGTCCTCGAGGCCACGGTTGTAAAAGTCCCACCCGCCATCCACGCCCGGCCGGACGATGTACTTGTCCTCGTCGCGGTACTGGATCTCCGCATAGTACTGCACCCACAGTCCGCCCCCGCGGATGTCCAGGTCGTTATTGGGACCATCGACCCCGTTGACCACGGTCTGGATCGCGTTCGACAGAATGGAGGGCGGCTCCACGTCGGTGGGGCCGTTCGGGTTCCGGTTGACGGACGTCAGATCGGCGCACGCCGTACTCGCGATCACTGCGGCGAGGACGCTCAGGATTTGGTATCTCATGACGGTCTCCTTTCCCAAGCGGCTACGGCCGCACGGACAGAGTGAAGCCGATGCTGCGCGCGGTGGGCAACTGGCCGTTTTCGACGCCCTGCCGGTTGCCGGTGTCGAACCCCGTCTCCGGGTCGATCGTGGGCTGCTTCGCCCAGAGCAGCAGGTTCCGGCCGACGAGCGCCACGGTCGCCTGCGAGAAGCCGATGAGCCGCGCGACCGACGGCGGCATGTTGTAGGCCAAGCGCACTTCGCGGAGCTTCAGGTAGCTCGCGTCGACGATGCCCATCTCCTGGGCGTAGAAGGTGTTGTGCCAGTAGTCCTGCGCCAGCACATGGACGGTGTCGGGCTGGAACACGCCGGGCGTGGCGCTCTCGTAGACCGCATTCGGCACCACGAAGCCGTCGTTCCATTCGTGCTCGCGTCCCAACAAGGTCGCCTGCAGCACACCCGAGTACTGGCCGAACCACTTCGTCACCGAGTAGACGTTCCCGCCCATTTGCCCGTCGAGCGAGAAGGACAGGCTCAGGTTCTTGTAGGTGAACGTGTTGGTGATGCCCCCCGCCCAGTCGGGGTTGTAGTTGCCGAGCACGACCTGCTTCGAGTCGCGGATCGGGAGTCCGCTGGCCGAGTCCACGACGATGTGGCCCTGGGGGTCCCGCATCCACTTCGTGCCCACCAGGTTGCCGTACGGCTGCCCCACATCGGCCGTCACGTCCACGTTCCAGAAGCTGCCGACGACGATGCGCTCGACGCCGCTGTAGAGCGAGAGCACCTTGTTCGAGTTCTTCGACCAATTCGCGACCACGTTCCAGCGGAAGTCGGGCCGGTCGATCGGCGTCATCGTCGCCGCCAGCTCGATCCCGCGGTTGCGCACCTCGCCCGAGTTCACGACGGCCTGGGTGTAGCCCGAGGTGGCCGAGATGGAGACGGGAAGGATCTGGTTCCTGGTGGACTTCTGGTACAGCGTCGCGTTCAACGCCACCCGGTTGTCGAACAGACCGAGGTCGGCGCCGATCTCCTGACCCGTCGTCTCCTCCGGTTTGAGGTTGGGGTTCGGCAGCCGGTCCGGGGCGGTGTAGCTGGGCTGTCCGCTCCACGGCGTCGCGCCGGCCGCGTACACGGCCGCGAGCTGATACGGATCCGTGTCGTTGCCGACGCGGGTCCAGCTCGCGCGCACCTTGCCGTACGACAACAGGCGGCTGCGGATCGCGAGCGCGTCCGTGAAGATGAAGGCCGCGCCGACCGAGGGGTAGAAGATGGAGTTCTGATGTTTCGGCAGCGTCGAGGACCAGTCGTTGCGGCCCGTCACGTCCACGTTGAGCCAGTTCTTGAAGTTGAAGCTGGCCAGGCCATAGAGCGAGTTGACCTTCTTCTTCTCCTGGTGGAGCGTGTCGGTCGGTTGGCCATCCGAATTCTGCAGCGTGTAGACGCCAGGACTCGCCAGCCGCGTGACGAGGCCCGTGCTCGACTGGAGGTCGTTCACGCGCGCGTTGCCCCCCGCGTTCACCGTGACCGTCAGGTCCTTGAACAGCGGCCGGTTGGCGGTGATGAGGAAGTCGCTGTTGGTTTCGCTGTGGGTCTCGCCCACGTCCAGGAGTCCGCCCCCGTTATACGGTGAGATGTTGTTCACGGGGTAGTTGGCCCGGAAATGGTTCTGGTACCAGTCACGGCCGGTGCGGCCGGTGACACTCAGCCAGTCGTTGAGCCTGTACGTGACGGAAACGTGGCCGAGTCCGCGGTCGCGTGCGTAGTCGGTCGTCTTCACCCTCGCTTCCCAGAATGGATTCGCGTGGTAGCTGTAGTTCCAGCTGTACTGGATGGGCGCGTCCGTGCGGAGATCGTTGCCCTTCAGGATTTGCTGCGTGAGCGGGTCGCTCAAGTCGCGGTAGAGGTTCTGCTCCAGCAACTTCGTGTCCACCTGGCGGCCGAACCAGATGAAGCCCTGCATTGGGTCGATCTCTTCGTATGCCTGGGCCGGCTGGTTTTGCATCGCGTCGTTGATGTAGTCGATCGATGCCTCCGCGCTCCACCGGTCTGAGATTTGCGTCGCGCCGGAGATCGCCACGTCGGTGCGGGTGTTGTCGTTGCTCGGGTACATCCCACTCTCGCCCGTACGGCCCACCGCCAGCCGCACGTTGTTGCGCTCGCTGCTGCGCGCCACGGCCACGTTCAGGTTGGTGACCAGACCGGTGCTCCAGAAGTCGCGCACGTTGTTCGGGTGCGCGGCCCACGGCCCCACGCCGAAGAACTGCCGGCACGGCTTGGTCGTGTCGTAGCCACCACTGATGATGGGGTTCCCCTTGGCGTCCGTCGGGTAGACGCACCCGGTGGTCCGGCCGTCGAGCTTCGGCCCCCAGCTCTCGTCCGCGCCGTCGTTTTTCCCGCCGAAGTTCCCGTCCACGAAGTCGAACTCGCCGTAGAAGCCCTGGCCGTACTGGTTCTGGTAGTCCGGCAGCCGCAGCGGCGTCTCGAGCGTCGTGCCGAAGGTCGCCGTGACGCCGAAGCCATCGCTCGGCCCGCCGCGACCATTCTTCGTCACGATGACGATCGCCCCGTTCGACGCGCGCGAGCCGTACAGCGCCGCGGCGTTCGGCCCCTTCAGCACGGTCACCGATTGGATGTTGTTGACGTCGATGTCCGCGGCCCCGTTTCCGACATCGTACCCGCCCAGCGACGCCGGCGAGTTGCGCGTCGCCGGGCCGTAGCCGGTGTTCGTGGCGGCCGAGTTGTCGATCGGGATTCCGTCGACTACGAACAACGGCTGGTTCTGTCCCAGGATCGAGCCCCCGCCGCGCGCGACGACCCGCGCCGAGCCGAACGGGTTGCTCGTGTTCGTGACCTGAAGGCCGGCCACGTTGCCCTGGAGCGCCGACACAATGTTCGTGCTGGGCACCTGCCTCAACCGGTCTCCGGAGACCGTCTGCGCCGCGTACGAGAGCGTCGGCTGCTCACGCTCGATGCCGAGCGCCGTCGTCACGACTTCTTGCAGCTCGACCGCCTGAGCCCGCATGGCGACGTTGAGGACCGGCGCGACCGCGAGGACCACGCGCTTGTAGCCGATGCGCGCAAAGGACAGGCTGTCGCGCCCGGCCGGAACGTCCAGCGCGTAGCGGCCGCTCGCGTCCGTCATCACGCCGACGGCCGTGCCCACGACCGTGACGCGTACTCCGGGCAGCGGATTTCGCGTGCTGGAGTCTTGCACCTGGCCGGCCACGTGCGTGCGTTCTTGTGCGGGCGCCGTTCCCGCGACGACGGGGAACAGTCCGAACAGCACGAGCCCGCTCGTAAGGACGGAACGAACCCAACAACGATCGCTTGTCATACGAATCCCCCTGATCCCGGGTCCCTGCGGTCACCGTCGAGTCTCCGCCCGTGCCGAGGACGTCTCGCTCCTCCGACACGGGACAACGCCGCAACGCGCCACATGACTGTGGCGCGGACACACGAACGACTCATCGTGTAGAGTGACACCCAAGGGATGACGGCCATTGGGAATCCCTGAACGCTGACGGCGTTACGGCTGCATATACGGGCCCCCGTGGGGCTCGTCAAGAGCCTCGACTAGAACCGCCCTCCCGCGCCGCCGCCTGAGAATCCACCGCCACCACCGAACCCGCCGAAGCCGCCGCTGAACCCGCCCCCGCCCCCGCCCCCGCCCCCGCCACCGCCCCAGCCACCGCCCCAGCCGCTCCGGCTCCACCCTCCGCCCACCCACCACCAGGGCAGGCCCCGCCGCCCGCGGCGGCGTTGCAGGATGGAAACGATGAACACGAACGCGACAATGATCCAGAACAGCGTGGCGCCGGTCGGGAGCCGGACCTCGGGCGCCACAGGACGAGGGGGCGGGGGTGCCGCCTCGAGCGTCACCCCGAACTCCTGAGCGAACGCCTGTGCGATCAGCTCCACGCCGTGCGCCAGCCCCGCCCCGTATTCCTCTCGGGCGAGGTAGGGCGTCATGGCATCTCGAATGCGGCCCACCCGCGCGTCCGTGAGGAATCCCTCGGCGCCGCGACCGGTGGCGATGAAGATCTGACCCGTGCCCGGGCGGTGATTTTGTTTCGGAACGAGCAGCACCACGACGCCCAGGTTCTTCGCTGGATCGCCCGCCTCCCCTTTCGCCCCGACGCCCCAGCGGCGGCCGATCTCGAGCGCCACGTCCGCCGCCGGGCGGTCGTCGATGTCGGGGAGGGTGACCACGGCGAGCTCGCCGCGCGTTTTGTCGCGCACCTCGGCGATCACCGCTTCCATGTGCGCGACCGACGCGGCGTCGAGCACGCCGGCGAAGTCGTTGACGTAGCCCCGCGGAGGCGGAACGGCAATCTGGAGGAGGAGTGTCAGGGCAAGGATGGGCATGACGCCCTAATAGTACGCAGGGCAGGCACGGCCGGTGTCGCGCTGCTCGAACGCGCCCGGCTTGACAGCCGCGCTGCGGGCAGAGACTATGAGGCTCTAGTCCGGCCCTCCCTCGAGGAGGCATCGATGTCGACGGTCCTTTCGCGTGCTCCTGTGTTCGGCGTGACGACGCTTGGCATGCTTGCCTTACTCGCTGCTTGTGCGCACGGCGCGTCCCAGCAACACGCGAACAATCCGTCCGGCCCCATGGTGATCACCAGCGATCAGATCGAGCGGTCGGGCGCGCACAGCGCGTGGGACGTCCTGAAGCGGGAGGCACCGATGCTGACCCTGCGCGACGACCGGAACGGCCGCCCGTCCCGCATGGGGCGCCGCGGCCGCTCGAGCATCACGCTGGACGACCCACCGGTGGTGGTCGTGGACGGGGTTCGCCTCGCCAATTTCCGCGATCTGGACCGCATTCCCGCCACCACCATCCTCTCGATCACGATTTACACCGGCATCGAAGGGACAACGTACTACGGCACGAACGCGGTAAGCGGCGTCGTGGTGATCGAAACCAAGCACGGCGACGATTCCTAGCGATCTTCGTGGCGCTCAGCTTGACAAGAGAAGGGGGAGGAGCAGTTCGGGCTCCTCCCCCTTCGTGTTCCGTCGACGAAGTCGGCGCTACGGATTACGATCGTAGCACTGTAGGAACTTCGGGTTGTTGAGCTCATCGATCGGCACCGGGAAGTTCACGTCGTCCCCGTACGTCGGCTGTTGGGCCTTGAAGTACGCCCCGGTCGGGAACACTGAGTTGATGGCGAAGCCATACTGCCGCACCATCCGTCGCAAATCACCAAGCCGGTGCGCCGTAAGCCACAGCCAGCGGGCCCGCTCATTAAACAACAACTTCACCGCACCGCCCGCCGCGGTTTGGTCGGCGGTGGTGAGGGCGGTCATGGGCGCCACCGGCGCAACCGTCGTGCGGTTGCTATTGAGGTAGGTGGGCGGCGCGGCCCGAAGCCCGTTCAAGGCGGTCAGGAAGGCGCTGGTGTTGGTGAGTGTGTCCCCTGCCCGCAGCGCGGCCTCGGCCTCGATCAGCCGGGCCTCAGCCCCCGTGGCGACCGTGGTTGACGCCTTGCGATCGCCGTAGCGCAGATTGTCGTACTGCGGTGTCACGTTATCAAACCCTACGTCGGGTCCCGAGGTCGCCGACACGGTGCGCTCGAACGGCGTGCGCGGATCCCCGTTGCGGAACGCGAGGCCATTGATCCCTTCCCCGTTCGCTACGGAGTACCGTTCGAAGGTGACGTTCCCGTTGAAGACACCGTTGTTCTCGCGCGTCGTGTTCTCGGTGTGCTGGACCACGTAGTTGAACGAGGTCGGCACCAAGGACGGCGTAACGAGCGCCGCCGCACCTGCGACGTCCCCCGTATCGAGCAACGCGCGGGCTTTCCCGACGGCCGCCAGTCGGATCTGCGCCGCCCGAGTGGCGCCCGTTCCCGGTAACGCCGTCGCCGCCGCGGACGCAGCGTCGAACCGGGCAATGGCGGTATCCAGGAGCTCCTTGGTGGTCAGCGGCACGCCGTAGGTGAAGACATCACCTGTCGAGCTCACGGAGCTCACCGGCACTCCGGAGCACCACGTCTCGGCGAAGAAGACGTAAACATAGCCCGCGAGGTTGAGCACCTCGGGGTAGCCCGATTGCGTGGTCGGGTCGGACAGCTCCAGGTACTTCGCGGCCGTGACCTCGGCGGCGCGTCGCGCGCGGTGCATGTTCCGGAACCACAATCCCACATCCGCGTTGTCGATGCGGATCGGGCCGCGGGCGTCCACCTCGATGCGGGTCGGAAAGGTCTCGGAGTTGACCCATTCGTCGGCCAGGAGGCCGCCGTACATGATCACGCCCTCCACGGTGCCGCTCGACCCGTCCGCCCCGGAGCCGGCATAGGCGATCGTGAAGTCCCCGATCGCTCCCGCCCGGAGGGTGGGGAGCGCGGCGGGATCGCTCAGGTTGTCAGGGGCCACGATATCGGGATCCGAAACCCGCAGGGGATCGTTGCATCCGGTCAACGGCAGCAGCATGGTTGCCGCATACAGAGTGAGCCGGCCGAACAGGCCGCCATTCAGCAGTCGCGTCGTCATGGCCGTGTCCTCGGGCTCAGAAAGTGACGTTGATCCGGGCGAGGAAATACCGCACCGGCGGCTGAGTCAGGAAATCAGCCGTGTTGAAGTTCGACTGGCCTGCGTCGTTCAGCTCGGGATCGACGCCGGTGTACTTTGTCCAGGTCGCGAGGTTCCGGCCGGTCAGCGTGAAGGTCAGCGCGCTGGCCCCGAGCCGCGATGCCCAAGCGCCGGGCGCGAAATAGGTCAGAGACAGCTCACGTAGCTTGACGAATCCCGCGTCCTCGAAGAACCCCGTCTCGAGGCCGTCTGCCACGGCGGCCACGGCCGCCGCCTGCTGGGCGAGCGACGCGCTCGCGACGTTCATGCCCTTGCAGATACCGAATTCGCAGCGGAACTCCTCCGTGCTGTTGTCGAGCCGGTTGCCCCACCGCCCGTCGAGCAGCCCGTACAGCCGGAAGTGCCTCAGGAAGTTCACCTCGGACGAGAGCGTGCCGCCGTACGTGGGGAACGGAGTGCCCTGGTACGTCGGCTGGGCCCCGACCGTGACTTCGGACGCCGAGATGAGGCCGTCGCCGTCAAGGTCCTGGTAGGTGTAGGGGAAGTCCCAATACCCGCCCAACGGATAGCCCGGCTGGTGGCGCTGCGAGGCGCCGCCCAGGCCGAAAATGATTGCCTTGATCGACGTATCGCCGAAAGAGACGAGCCGGTTGCGGTTGTCCCAGGCGCTCGCCGTGACGCTCCACCCAAAGTTGGGCGTCTGGACGATCTGCGCCGTCGCCTGAATCTCCAGTCCCTTGTTGCTGACCTCGCCGAGGTTCAGGAACTGGTTCGTGGTGCGCCCGAGCGAAGGCGCCCGCCGCACGGCGATGAGGGCGTCTTTTGACTTCTTGTCGTAATAGGTGAACTCGAGGTGCACGCGCCGCGACAGCAGATCGGCGTCGAGCCCCGCTTCGTACTCCTGCGTCTTTTCAGGCTTGAGGTTGGTGTTCCCGAGGCTCGAGTCAGTGATGCCGGGTGCATCGGTGCTGTTGGTCGCGACTGCCACGGGGTTGAAGAATTGCTTCGCGTCCGTAGGCCCCGGTTGCCGCCCGCTCTTGCCCCACGCCGCTCGGAGGCGCAGCGAGGAGAGCCAAGAGAGCCGTGGGAAGAACGGCTCCTCGGAGATCACCCAAGAGCCCGAGATCTTGGGATAGGTGATGAAGTTGAAGGCGGAGCCGAACGCGGAGTTATCGTCGCCTCGCAACGCGCCCGTGAAGAACAGCCGGTCGTGGAACCCGAACTGCTCCTCTACGTAGCCACCGATGGTCACGAACTGGTCGATATTCTCTCCCACAGTGGGAACGACGACACCCGAAAGCGAGGCTGTGCCGGCCACCAGCTTGCGACCCGAGGCTTGCGTCTGATTGATCGCGTCCTTGAAGTACTGGAAGCCGAGCGATGTCTTGGACGTGATCTCCGACGAGAAGCGGTACGCCGCCTCCGCGGTGAAGTTCGCGGTGTAATCGAGGATCTGGGTGCGGTTCGAGATGCGGTTGCCGTCCAGGGTGTTCTGGTTCAGCGGCACGATCCCAGGCGGAATCGTCTGCTCATCGAACCGGTTGTTAACGTCGCTCCCCACGACCCCCCGCAGCGTGAGGAAGCTCGTGGGCCGGAATGTGGCGTTGACGCTGCCGGTGAATCGCTCCACGCTCTGGGACACGAAGATATCGAACGCCTGCGACGGCGTCAGGAAGCCGTAGCCATGGTTGATGCTCGAGTCCGCGAAGCCCAGCAGGCCGCTCGACGCGATGCCGGCGGAGTTGTTGTCGTTCTGCGGCAGGCCCAGGTCGCTCGACACGTACCCGACATTGACGCCGAGGTCCAGCAGGCGGCTCGCCTGGTGTCGCAGGTTGGCTCGCAGGCTGACGTTCCGGAGATCGTTCGGGCGGTACACACCCTTTTCCCGCTCGAAATCACCCGACGTGAAGAACGTGGTCTGGTCGTTCCCGCCGGACGCGCTCAGGCCGTAGTGCTGGCGGCTGCCGGTCTGGAACGGGCTGTAGACCTCGAGGGGGTTGAAGGACTTCACCGCGTTGATCGTGCAAATCGTGTCGACCGCGGCGATGTAGAGGGGACACGGATCCCCCGGCGTGAAACCGGCGCCCACGGAATCGCCGACGGTCGTGAAATTGGCCGGCCAGGCGGTGATCTCGTTGACGGAACCGCCCTCCACGAACGCCGTCCACCGCGTGGGCCCAGGCCGACCGCGCTTGGTGCGGATTTGTATGACGCCATTCACGGCATCGGTGCCGTACAGCGCCGCCGCAGACGGGCCTTTCACGACTTCGATCGACTCGATCTCGTCAGGGTTCAGGTCGTTGAGACGCGACGGGGCCTGACCACCGATGCCGATGGAGCTCGCGCGCAGCACGCCCGTCGCCCCGTTGTCCACGCGGATACCGTCGACGATCACGATGGGCTCATTAGTGAGCGAGAGGCTGCTCGAGCCGCGGATGCGCACGCGGCTGCCGGTACCCGTTGTACCGCCCGACGACAGCACCTGGACTCCCGGCACGCGGGAGTTGAGGAGATCGGCGACGTTGGTCGGCGCCGCTTGCTCCACGGTCTTGGCGGCATCGATAGTGGGGATCGAGTTTCCGAGTTCCCGTTTCAGCTGCTCGGCGCCGGTACCGGTCACGACCACGACATCGAGGGGTACCGCTGCCGGCGCAAGAGAAAAGTCGAGGGTCGGGGCTTCGCCCGCCCCCACCGTTATCGGCTGCGTCGCGGTGGCGTAGCCGATGAGTCGGACCTGCACATCGTAGCGACCGGCGGGCACACGGGTGATGGCGTAGCGGCCTTCGCGGCTGGTGAGACTCTGCAGGTTTGTGCCGATGATCAGAACCTGCGCCCCGCTCACCGGCTGCTGGTTCGATTTGTCCGTCACTTGGCCGGCCACGCTGCCCTGCTGGGCGGCGCTCGCGCGCGCGACACCGACCAGCAACGCGCCAAACCCCAGGAACGCGAGTAGCGTCCGACGGTTGGAACTGTGCATAGATCCTCTCTTCGAGGGAGCTCTGGAACGCATGACCCAAGAATCGAGGCCCCGCCGGGGTCTCGCGGCGGGGCGGTTCAGCTGTTGTGACGATCGAATGCCGCACCCGTGCCCAACGGCTTGGGCGAACACGAACGGTGCGATGTGGCACGCGCGCTACATTCTCGAACGCGCGCTCCACATGGGGATTATTGTGCGGCGCGAACTGGAGACCCGCAAGAGCCTAACACAAGCGCGGTTTCGAGAAATCCGCGCCCGCGTCGGCCGGTTTTGTCAGGAAACGGTCATGACCGTGCAGCCTGTTCCGAGTGAGACGGCGGACAGGCGAGGCCAACGTGGGTCAGACGAGTGGCGAAGGAGGGGCGATCCGCGCGTTACCGGGACGGGGGGCCGGGGCCGATGGGCGACGTTACCCCACCGGTGCCCCTGACGTTGAGATCGAAGGTGCTGGTCAAGGCCACGAAGGCCGTCGCGCCGAACACCAGGAGCACGAGGCTCCGGCCCTTCGCGAAACGACGCAGGTCGACTCGGGCGATCGAGGCGTGCGGCAGGGTCACCGTCTCCCCGCGCCACGCCAACTCGTCTCCGCGACGCAGTCCGACCGACTGGACCGACAACGTCATTGCCTCCTGCCGGTCGTCCAGCAACCTGCCGCGGACGACGCCGGCGTCGGGGCCGAGCTGGCCACTGACCTGCGCGCTCCCCGACTCAGTCAGCGTCGCCGCGACATACGTGCCGGGCAATGGGGTCGCGGTGGTCAGCGGGACGTAGCTGTGGCAGCCGAAGAGCAGTGGGCTGAGCGCGACAGCGAGGCCAGCGCGCATCTACTTCACCACCCCACCGCCACCGGGCCCGGGCACCGAACCGCCGCGGAGCCCTCCCTTGAAGATGTCCCACGCGGCAACCGAGCCTCCCAAGAGCGCAGCGCCGAGGAGCAGAGTGCGCCCCAGCGAGAACCTCCTCTGCTGAAAGTCCTGGATCGCGAGGCGCGGGACGCGTACCCGCTCTCCCCGCCAGGACTGCTCCTGTCCGTAGCGATCCGTCACCGACGTCACCGACAGCACGACATT
>WNEP01001610.1_pt1 | contig 14835 bp, 17 predicted proteins | sample 5399961 | NCBI WGS metagenome assembly WNEP01 (sample SAMN13153329, study PRJNA577476) | soil metagenome | isolation source: 20 cm grassland meadow soil pre-rain plot 5 | place: USA:California | collected 2015-09-08 | reverse complement strand
CGACTGGTCCGCCCCCGTCGTCTGGCGGGTGCCGCCCGGTGGAGGCCAGGCGGAGCTGTGGTTCACCGATCCGCGTCTGGCCGGAACCTACGGCGCCAACGTCGCCGGGGTGACGATCGACCCCAGTGGTGAGAACCTGTACCTCGCGGCCGGCACCCAGGAAGGCCAGATCGCAATCTACCGGCTCCCGCTCGCCCATCCCGATGCCGCCCACCTCGAGGAGTTCCACCGGTATACGGACTTCGTCATGTCGCCGTGTTCCGCCGATCCCGACCTCGAACTGATTGCCTGCGCGACCATGCCCGCGTTTGGGGGCGGGGGGATCGCCTTCGGGGCCTCCGGCATGCTCTACGTGGCCCTGTTCGCCAAGCAGCAGCTCTCGATACTCGATTCCGACGGTAGCGAAGCGCTCAGGTTCCCGAGCCCGGAGGAGAACGCCGCGCGCGACATCCCGGTGAACGGCCCCTTCGGTCTGGCCTTCGATGGGCGCGGGTCCCTGCTCGTGGCCAACACGGGCGACCCGACCTTGTCGAAGGGACCCGGCGGGACCGACCCCCCGGGTGGTCTGCCGACTTCCGACACGTGGGTGGTCTTCGACGTCTTCGTCAACGACACCGCCGGCCCACTCGTGCGGCCGGTCATCCCGTGAGCCGGAGCATCCCTCCGGTCATCGTGGGCTGCCGCGGGTGTCTCGCAGACGTCGGCCCCGCCCGGCTGGCCAAGCTCGTGCGCAGCGTTCATGCAGTACGATCGCACCAACGCCTACCGGGTCGGCGACCGCGTCGTCATCTACCGCCCGCACCGACGGCCACTCCAGTTCGCCTACCGGGATGGCAGGCTCATCCCCGCGCCACTCGACCGCGAGCTCGCACGCGACGCGCTCGCGAACATCGAGCTTCCCGACCTGCTCTACCAGCAGCGCCGCTACCGCCTGCCGGTCGAGGTGCGTCCGTCCGGGCGCCCCGGATAGCCGCTTCGGCCAGGTGCTTCCGGCCCGGCACGGTTTTCGGCGTCAGCGCAGGAACAGGCTGTAGGTCAGGACCGCGAGGACGAACGCCGTGATGGCTGTGTACTTCCAGTTCCGCTCGACGGTGCCGAAGTACACCATCGAAGCGAGGACGCGGGCATACGGCGTCAGCATGAGAACCGCGATGCCGAGGTTGACGAGGAGCCGCGGCCGAAACTCGCCCGCGACGAGCTGCTGCACGTCGAGGACGACGAACCCGAAGAGCGTCGTGTCCCCAAGACGGTAGTCGAGGCCGAGCTCACCCGTCCGCACGTCATGCCAGGCGACTCCCGTTGCGAGCAGTGCCATGCTCGTAAGCACGCCACCGAGCAGCACGTACCCGATGACGAGATCGACGTCGATGTGCGTCCATCGCATCAGCGGCCCCGGAGACCTCGCAGGAGCATCTCGACGGCGAGGACGAGGAGCACGCAGAGGAAGACGCGGCGGACGGTTTCATTTGTGAGCCGCACGAGGATGCGGGTCCCGACGAACGCACCCGTCGTGACGCCCAGGATGACGGCGCGGCGAGCCCCGGGTCGATCAGCCCGTTCGCCAAGTAGACGCTGGTGCCGGCGAGCGTCGTCACGCCGATGATCAGGTTGCTCGTGGTCGTCGACACCTTGGGCGGCAGGCCCATCACGAGGTCGTGGATCAGTACCTTGAGCGCGCCCGCCCCGATCCCGAGGAGCCCCGCGACCAGCCCGGCGCCGAACATGAGAGGCCCGCCGAGGTACGCGCGCCCCGCGCGGTATTGGATTTCGCGACCGATCGACCGGTCGTAGTACCGGCCCTCGAGCTCGAGCCAGCGCGACAGACGGTCCGGGCGCCGGATCGGCGTCCATCCTTCCTCGCGCTGCATCCAGAGCGCGATCCACGACAGGAGGAGGACGGTGCCGAAGAGTAGGAAGAGCACGCCCCGCCCCGCCGCCACCGTGATCGACGCCCCGGCGAGCGCCCCGAGCATGGTGAACATCTCGAGGAACATGCCGACCTTCAGGTTCGTGATGTGGTCGCGGACGTACGCGGAGGCCGAGCCGCTCGAGGTCGCGATGACGGACACGATGCTCACGGCGATCGCTCGCTTGATATCCATCCCGAAGAACGTGAGTGCCGGGATGAGCACGACCCCGCCCCCCATCCCGCTCATTGCGCCGACGAGGCCGGCGACGACCGCGACGATCAGGATGAGCTCGAACGACATGGGGGGCACCAGCGGCCCGGCGCATGTCGCCATGGCTACGCGATGGGCCGACGGCTGTCGATGCCGTCCCGCGACACCGCCGGACGCGCGCTCCGTGGGCTCGTGAGCGGTCGGGTGCTCGCAGATCCCGCCCCGACGGGGGCTGGGATGGATTCCTCAGGCCGGTGGCGGCGGCCTCGGTGCGGTCCAGTCACGCCGAGCGCGCCCGGCCGCCGCGGTGGCGCTCACTATAGCGCCGATGGGCGGGCAGCGGGTCATACTGCGCGCGCCGCGGCGGGCCGCACACGGCGAGGGCGGGCAGCATGCATGAGGAGTCGGCGTGACTGGACCGCGGCAATCCGAACCGTCAGGCCGATGCCTGCCAGCGCAGCCACGCCGACCAGCAGAGCGAGCAGTGCGAGCCCACATCCGACCTCAGCCGCCACCATCACCACCCGTGCCGGGAACCGCACGCGGTAGGCGTTAACTCGTGCAGGCGCTGCGCGTCAAGCGGCGCAGAAAAAATGTTGATTACCACCTGCGATCCGTCTGTGTGCGAGCGTGCTGGGGATCGCCGCAAGCGCGCGATCGCCGAAGCAGATCGCGGCTTATGAACACCTGGGGATCCCCCACGGTCGCGAGCGGAGAAGGGAGATTCGAATCCCCGGTGCCTCGAGGGCACCCGCCCTTCAGCCGCTTCGCCGAGCATCGAGCACGAGCTCACCGTCGCGGCGCGGCGCGCGTACCAAGAAGATTCGACTGAAGTACCGACAAGTTTCGCGCGAAATACGACGCCCCGGAATTCTCAAGCCCGCCGCTCGCATGCTAGCTGACGCACACGGACCTGCTGCTCTGCTCGCGCGCGGTCGTCGCCGTTCACCCAGGAGGATCGAATCCATGGCCAGGATACGTGATCTAGCAACGGCGTTGATGACCGTAGCGGCCGTGTTGGCGCCGATGGCACCGGGGAAGGTCGTCGCCGCGACCACGTATGACGTGATCTCCGACGTGAGAATCCCAATGTCCGACGGAGTGCTGCTCGACTCCGACGAATACGTGCCCACGACGGGGTGCCCGTGCCCGACCATCCTGGTGCAGACGCCGTATCGCAAATCGGGCGCGGGAGTGTCCGAGGGCAACACGATCTTTCCCTCCAACGGGTACGCGATGATCGTCGTGGACGGGATTCGTTCGGCGCGCGGGAGCAGCAGGACAGCGTCGCCCTGGTCCAGCGCGTGGCATCGCGGCCTTTCTCCAACGGCGTGGTCGGGCTCTCGGGCGTCAGCTACTCGGCGATCAACCAGTTCCTCACCGTCGAGCAGCCCGGAACCCAGGCCGTGAAGGCCATCTTCCCCATCGTCCCGATGTCGGACGCCTACCGCGACGTCACCTGGGCGGGTGGCAACACGGACTTCGGGTTCATCCCGCTCTGGCTCGGGCTGGTGAACGGACTCGCCCTGATCCCGGCCCAGGATGCGCTGAGCGAGCCGCGGATCGCGCTCAACGCCGAGTCTCAGCACGCGTTGGACGTGGCCGAGTTCGCCGGCCCCGCGCTGCTCGACGCGACGCTGGGCGGCTACGAGATGATGCTGCCGTCGGCCCTGCAGACCTTCCCCGAGCAGGCTTACGACGGGCCGTTCTACCGGCTCCGTTCGCCCATTCGGAACATTTCGCGGGTCACGGTCCCGACCTTCATCGTCGGCGGCACCTACGACCTCTTCCAGCGCGGCGAGCCGATCCTGTTCCGCGGGCTCAAGCTCTCGACGGCCCGGAAGAAGCTCATGATCGGACCCTGGTATCACACCTCGGCCGGGAACGGTCTCACCGCCGACGACGGCTCCAACCCGGTCTACGATACGAAGGGCAACCTGCTTCCCAGCCTCAACAACCTGCAGCTCGCGTGGTTCGATCGCTGGCTCAAGGGAATCAGCAACGGCATCGACGCGTTCCCCGCGGTGGAGACCTACTATCTCGGCGCGGGCAAGTGGGCTCCCGATACGAAGTATCCGGCATCGCGCACCACGTATCGGCGCTGGTATCTGTCCGCCACGCCGGGCAGCGGCACCTCGCTGTACGCCGGATCGCTCGCCCCGGCGGCCGACGGTGGCGACACGACGGTGACGCTGCCCTGGATTCCGCTCAACGGCACCTGCTCGCGCTCGACCACGCAGTGGACGGCGGGTCTGGTGTCCGTCGCGACCTGCGAGAACGACAGTCGGCCGAGCGAGCTGCTGGCCACCACCTTCACGACCCCGCCGTTCACGGCCCCTTACGCCATCTCGGGTCCCATCGACGCCACCATCTGGATCAGCTCGACTGCCGCCGACACCCAGGTCATCGCGACGCTCTCGGACGTGGCTCCCGACGGCGCGTCCAGCCAGATCACGGCGGGAACCCTGGTCGCATCGCTGAGAGCCCTGACCGTGACGGCGTGCGGTGCGGTCGTCGCCGACTGCTCGCTCTACGCGAACGGGCAGCTGATCGAGCCGTGGCATCCCTACACGCACGCCTCCCAGTCGGCTCTGACGCCCGGGGTTCCGACGCGGCTCGAGATCGAGATCTTCCCGACGTCCGCCGTGATCGAGCCGGGTCATTCGCTGCGGCTCACGATCGCGACCGGTGATTTTCCGCACGAGACGTCCACGCTGTCCACGGAGACGAGCTCGTTGGGGGTGGACACGCTCTACCTCGGCGCGGGCTATCCGTCGTCGATCTATCTGGGCACGGTGTCGCCGCCTCCCGCGAGCTAGGCCTTCCCATCACGCTGGGCTGCCCCCACTTGACGCGGGGAGCGTAACGGAGCGGTTGCATAGGCGGGTCCGCGGCTCCGAGGTCGCGCTCTCACTCGCGAGCGTCCCGCCCGCCGCGCGGGGGATCGCCGGTGACCGGCCCCTCGCCGCCGAGGCCGGTGCGGCCGATCCACGCGCGCAACCCCAGGTAGAGCGCGAGGGCCAGCAGGCCGAGCAGCACGAGCCAGTGCTGCACCCGACCGACGTCGCGCGCGACGAGCTCGGCCCGATCGGAGAACAGAAAGCCGAGCGTCGCCATCGCGGGAACGAAGATCGCCGATCCTGCCGCCTCCGCCAGCGCGAAGCGGTAGGCCGGCACCTGGAAGGTGCCCGCGGCGAGGAAGGTGGCGATGCGGAAGCCGAGCACGAAGCGCGCGGCGAACACGGCCCGCGCGCCGTGCCGCTCGACCGCGCCGCGGACGGCATCGAGCCGCGCAGCGCCGAAGAGGCGGGCGAGCACGGGCAGCGCCACGATCCCGCGCCCGTAGCGCCGCCCGGCCAGGTAGATGATCCAGTCGGCGCACACGACCCCCGCGAAGCCGACCGCGATCACGTCGCGGAGCCGGAGGACGTGCTGGTGCGCCAGCACGCCGGCGGCGAGGAGCGTCAGGTCCTCGGGCAGGGGAAGGCCGACCCCGCCGCCCACGAGGAGCAGGAAGAGTCCCGCGTGCGTCCCCTTCCAGACCAGAACGCCCTTGATAGCGACGCGTCCGCGGCTGAGCAAGGTCGGGCGCCGCCGCTCGGACTCCGTGGCAACGCTCCGCGTTCGCGATGTATGGTGGCACGATCTGAGCCATGCCCATGAAGGGAAGCATCTGCCTTGTACGCGTCTCCGTTCTGCTGATGGTCGTACTGCGGGCGAGCGGCGCGCTCGCGGCCTGGGTGGTGAACGAGAGGGGCGAGTGCGTCCGCGCGTGGACGCCCGCATCGCTCGTGCGCGGCCCGGCGGCGATGCTGAACGCCCCGCTCCTTCCGCTCAGGTCCGCGGTGGGCGGCGTCCTCGTCGCACGTGATGACCGGAGCCCCGGGATGAAAGGGAAGATCCTGCTCCCCCCCATGCTCGCCGTCGTGGGAGGGGCGATCGGCCTGGTCGAAAGCGCCGTCTGGCTCGGCAGCGGGCTCACCGACACGGCAACCGGCGGGTACTTCGAGGTCGCTCCGGAAGAGGCGACTCGGCTCGGCGTCGAGCCGGTCCGGCCACCGTTCCTTCCGGATGCGCGCCGCCCGCTACGCGAGTCGGCCGATCGCTGCGGTCGCCGGACGGGACCCGACGCGTCGTGAGGGAACGGCCTCCGGCATGACGGTCCGCGTCCCCGGTTGCGGCGCGAGCATCTTCGCGTCATCATCCGCCAGCGCGATGGGGATCAACGCGCTCATCGTCGCGCTGCTCGCGGGGTTGCAGCGAGCCCGGCGGCGCGCCGAAGCGGCGGCGCTCCGGTCCGCCTTCCTCGCCGAGGCGAGCAGCGAGGGCGAAGGGCAGGGTGCGACGTTCGTCGTCCTGCTGCCCCTGACATCCGTCGATGAACGAGCCTCGGTGCCCAGGCGCGTTGAGCCCACCGGCCAGATGAGGGAGAGATGCAGCGGCAGGCGAAGAGCATCCTGATCGTGGAGGACGACGCCGACGTGCGGGGCGCGCTCACGGCCGTCCTCGAAAGCGAAGGCTACAGCGTGGTGGAAGCCGCGCACGGGCAGGAGGCGCTGCAGCACCTCCGCGCGAACGCGGCGGGGTTCTGCATGATCCTCCTCGATCTCTGGATGCCGGTCATGAACGGGTGGGAGTTCCGCGCGGAGCAGTTGAAGGACCCGACGCTCGCGGAGGTCCCCGTCATCGTCGTCACCGCCGACCACGTCGCGGCGAAGAGCGGCATCGACCCGGCCGTGGTCGAATGCCTGACGAAGCCGCTCGAGATGGAGCACCTTCTCCAGCAGGTCGGACGCTACTGCTCACCATGACCATGCCGAAGCAGGCCCGCGGGCGATCAGGGGAGCGCGATCACCTGCTGGATCCGTGAGCCGGTGCAGAGCCGGACGGGCGCGTCGTTGCCGCCCTCGTAATGGTAGACGGCGGCGCCGGTCGAATAGACGACGCCGTTCGCCGCGAGATCGAACGAGCACACGCCGCGGGCGACGGCCTCGGGCCCGCCACCGGCAGGTTGGCGCACGAGCTGCCACGACTGCGGCACGAACGTCTGCACGTCGTTGTCCCCGCCCGCGCTCTCGCGCGCCCGCTCGGCGGCCCCGATCAGGTTGCCCCATTGCAGCCACTGGCGGGCGTCCACCTGCCGCTGCTGCGCTCCCTGGCGGTTGACGAGGGGCCGCCCGCCGTAGCGGACCGCGAAGAAATTGAGCCAATTGAAGATCGCCGCCAGCAGGCGGAACGGCACGAGCAACAGGTCGAGCAGGATGCGCAGCGGCGCGAAGCGCGGACGTGCGTTCCACGGCCGGCGGATGTAGTAGAGCGCGCCGTCGGCGCCGACCCGGGGCGCGCACAGGTCGTGCGCCGGAGACTCGGCGAGCGTCCGGACCTCGCCGCGCTCGAGGTCGAGCTCGTGGATCACCGACGGACCGATGCCCACGAGCCGGCCCGACCGGTCGCGCGCCACGCCGGCCGACTGGTAGACCAGCCGGCGGGGCGCGCCGGGTACCCAGCTCGGCGCCAGATCCAGCGAGTCGCCCTCGGTCACCTCGGTCAGCGCCGAGCCGTCGGCGCGCATGACCCCGATGTGAGCGCGGAGATCGTCCCGCACGCTGCAGGCGATCAGGTCGTGCCCCGGCTGCGCCGCCGGGAATTGCACCCGCTGCTGGTTGGCGTGGAAGAGGCGCCTCTCTTCAGCCGTCCCCGCGTCGAGGGCGAACAACCCCGTGACCGCCGCCGTCTCGATCGAGTAGAGCACCTCGCCCGGGACCCGCCCCCGGGACAAGCCGGTGATCGCCGCCTGGGCGCCGGCCCCGGTCGTTTCCGCGTCCCCGCCGAAGAGCCCGGCGGCCAGGAAGCGCGCACCCTCGGCCTGTGTTTTCCAGGCGTTGCGGCGCGCGAGGCTCGCCTGACGGGCACGGACGGACTCGGCGAACGGGCTCTCCGCGACGCGCGGCGGCTCGTTCCCCAGCTTCAAGTGGACCTTACCGTCCGCGAGGTAGGCGATCCGGGGAGGCACTCGGTCGAGCTTGTACCATGCGCGACGACGTCCAGACCATGCCCGCTCGGCCCGGGCGCTGCCGTCCGCCTTGGATTCTCGCGGGGAGTGCGGTTACTCTGAGCCGATGACGGGCGCAAAGCACGCGCGGCGGATCTCCGCCGAGGAGGCCGCCGCGCTGGTCAAGTCGGGCGACTGGGTCGACTACGGGCTCGGGCTGGGCCAGCCGGACCTGTTCGATCGGGCGCTGGCCCGCCGCAAGGACGAGCTGCGTGGGGTACGCATCCGGGCATGCCTCACGCTCGCGCCCCGCGCGGTCCTGGAGGCCGACCCGACCGGGGAGCACTTCCTGTGGTTCAACTGGCACTTCTCCGGCTACGACCGGGCCCAGCACGACGACGGCCGCTGCAACTACATCCCGATGAACTTCGGCGAGGCGCCCGGCTACTACCGGCGCTTCATCGATCCGATCGATGTGGTCTGCATCAAGACGTGCCCGATGGACGCGCAGGGCTTCTTCAACTTCGGCGGGGCGGTGACGTACCAGAAGGCGGTGACGGAGCGGGCGAAGGTCCTGATCGTGGAGACCTGCGAGGCGATGCCGTACGTCTACGGGGAGCAGGAGTCGGTGCACGCGAGCGAGGTCGACTACGTGATCGACGGCGGCGCCGGGTCGGTGCCCGAGGTGCCCAATCCCCCCGTCACCGAGGTCGACCGCCGCGTGGCCGAGCGCATCGCCGCCGAGATCGAGGACGGGTCCTGTCTCCAGATCGGCATCGGAGGCATGCCGAACGCCGTCTGCAGCCTGCTGAAGGAGGCCGGCGTGCGCGATCTCGGCGTGCACACCGAGATGTTCGTCGACGGCATGGTGGATCTGGTCGAGGCGGGGCTGATCACCGGCGCGCGCAAGGCCATCAACCCCTACCAGATGGTGTTCACCTTCGCGGCCGGCTCGCGCCGGCAGTACGATTTCATCGACCGCAACCCGCGCGCGCAGAGCTATCCCGTCGATTACACCAACCTGCCCGAGCACATCGTGCGCAACGAGCGGGTCGTCTCGATCAACAACACGACCCAGATCGACTTACAGGGCCAGGCCGCCTCGGAGTCGGCCGGCCATCGCCACCTGACCGGCACCGGCGGGCAGCTCCAGTTCGTGCGCGGCGCCTACGCGTCGCGGGGCGGCAAGTCCTTCATCTGCCTCTCGTCGACGTACGAGAAGCGCGGCGAGCGGCAGAGCCGCGTCGTCAGCACGCTGACGCCGGGCAACGTCGTGACCACGCCGCGCACCGACGTCATGTACGTCGTCACGGAGTACGGGATCGTGAACCTCAAGGGGAAGTCCGTTGCCGAGCGCGTGAAGGCGCTCGTCTCGCTGGCGCATCCCGACTTCCGCGAGCAGCTCGAGCGCGAGGCGCGCGCGAACAACCTGCTCCCGAAGGGGTTCTGGTAACGATGGCACGGCGACCGCGGCCGGCGCTCGCCGCCCTGGTGCTGGCGGGCGCCCTCGTCCCCTCGCCGGCGGACGGCGCGCCGCCGGAGCCAGGATGGGCCGCGGCGGCGCACGCGGCGCCGCTCCTCTGGCGCGTCGAGAAGGGCGGGCGAACGTCCCATCTCTTCGGGACGGTGCACGTCGGCCTCGACCTCGACGCCGCGCTCCACGACGCCGGGCGGGTGGCGCTCGACGAGGCCAAGCGCGTCTTCGTCGAGTTCGACGCCACCTCGCCCTCGGCGATCGTGGCGCTGGTCTACGACGCCCTGGCTCGAGCCGAGCTGCCCCCGGAGCGCTCCTTGCGCTCTCTCCTCAGGCCGGAGACCTGGGACCGGCTCACGTCGCGGTACAAGGGCCGCGTGCCGCCCGCGACGCTCGACCGCATGGAGCCGTGGTTCGCCGTGCTGACGCTGCCGCTCGTGGCGGTGCCCGCGCGGACGGGAGCGGGCGCCTCGCGGCGGCCCGCCCCGATACTGGATGCCGCGATCGCGGCCCGCGCGAAGGCGCATGGAGCGCGGGTGATGGCGCTCGACACGCCGCTCGAGGGGATCGAGGCCTTCTCCGCCATCGGGCGGAAGGAGGGGGCGAAGATGCTCGAGCAGCTGCTCACTGCCGACGTCGAGTCGCAGCGCCACGAGGTCGAAGGGTTGATCGGCGCTTACGTCTCGGAAGACGACCGCCACCTGGTGAAGGCGTTCGGACGGCTCTGGCGCCGGGAGCCGGTCGTGGCCGAGCAGATCCTCTTTCGCCGCAACGAGCGCTGGTGCGAGCGCCTCGCGCTCTGGCTCGGGGACGGCGGGGTGTTCGTGGCGACGGGGACGTTCCACATGTTCGGGGACCGGGGCCTGGTCGAGCTGCTCCGCCGGCGCGGCTACCGCGTGGAGCGCGTGCGCGGGCCGGCGCCGATCGCTCAGGGGGCCGGGGCGAGCTCGACCAGTCGCTCGCCTCGTCCCCGCCCGCAGCGCAGCGTGACCACGGGGCCGGGCGCCGCCGCCACGGGCTTCCCATCGCAGCGCAACGCGAACCCGCCCGGGAAGCGGCGCGCGGGGGCGAACAGCTCGAGCGGCGCCGTGCCGCGTGCTGCGTAGCGCGGGCGGAGCGTGTTGGCGCCGGCGTCGAACGCGTGCTCGAGTACGCGCCCCGGCACGGCGCGCATCTCGGCCTCCTCCGTCCTTCGCCCTCCGCGCTTGCATTTCTGCGACGATTACGCCAAGGGCCTAGACGCGGGATGGTCGTGGGAAAGTTGGTGACGCTGGCCGACCTCGTGGCGAGTTCCTCCCTCTGGGTCTCGCCATGGAAGCATTTGGACACCACCCTCTACGAGGACTGGGGCGAGTTGCTGCTGGTCGCCGTGTTCCTGGGGCTCTGCATCTTCTGGGGACTCATGGACCGCAGGAGCAGCATACGCTTGTGGCTCGGCGTGCTGGCCGTGGTCATCGGTGTGAAGCTCGTGCTGGCCGACGGGCCGATCACGCACACGGTGACCGACACGGCGCTTGCCGTGCCACGCGCGGTGCTGCGCCTCTTCCGCTGACGCCGCCCCGCGGGCGGCGGAGCTACCGCCTCGCGAGACACCGATCGACGATGAGGGAGACGGCGATCGCCGTCGGGCTCGCGCTGGCGCTCGCGGCCTGCGCCCCGCGCCCGCCGCGCGTGGCGGTCGGATCGCTCGCTGCCGGGCTGGACGAGTTCCTCGCCGCGCATCCGCTCGCCGAGGGCCAGACGATCCGCGCCGACGAGGTGGGCCGCACCGCGAGCGCGAGCTACCACCTCGTGCAGGTGCGCGGCAGCGAGAGCCCGCACCGCCACGCCGCGCACGATCTCACGGTCTTCGTGCTGCGCGGGCGGGGCACGCTGACGCTCGGCGAGGGGCGCCGCGCGCTCGCCGCGGGCGACGCGGCCGCCATCCCGCGCGGCGCCGTGCACTGGTTCGCGAACGGCGGCCGCGCGCCGGCGCTCGCCTTCGTCGTCTTCACGCCGCCGCTCGACGCGCCCGACACGGTGCCCGCCGAGGCGCGTTGACTCCGCTCCCTGCCGGGGCTACGCAGGAGCGACACGGCGACGCCCGAGCGCGTCGCGATCGGAGGAAGAGCACGATGAGAAGACGCATCAAGTCGGCGACCCTGGCGGCGGGCGCGCTGCTCGCGTCGACGGTGATGCCGGCGTTTGCCGCCGACAGCGTCACCGGCGAGGTCGTGGACCTCACCTGCTACCTGGCGCATCCCCAGAGCGGTCAGGGCGCGGGGCACAAGAAATGCGCCGACGTGTGCCTCAAGAAGGGGCTCCCGGCAGGGTTGCTCACCGCCGACAAGCAGCTCTACCTCCTGCTCGAGGACCACGACAACTCCAAGCCCTACGCCACCCTCAAGGAGAAGGCGGCCGAGACGGTGACCGTCGAGGGCCAGAAGGTCACCCAGAACGGGATGCAGGGGATCGTGGTCCAGGCGGTGAAGTAGCCGCTACAGGAAGAAGTGCAGCTCGAGCCAGAGCTCGTCCCGGTTCTGGTTCGGCTGCGAGGCGATGCCGTTGTTGATGCGGTACTGGATGCGGGGCTGGATCACGCGGTTCACGAACGGCTCGGCGCCGATCGCGTAGCGGGTCTGGTCGCGGTCGCGCGTCACCTTCACGAACTCGAAGATGCCGCGCAGGTTGAGCCAGTCGAAGAGGAGGAAGTCGGCCTCGCCGTAGGCGGCGTACTTGTCGTTGCGCCCCGGGCTGCCGAGCTTGCGGTCGTTGATCCAGTCGATCTCGCCGAGGTAGGTGAACCGCCACCAGTTGGAGCCGCCGTAGAAGCCGCCCTCGTAGCGCTTGTTCGACTGGCGGGCGAAGGAGGCGCCGGCCAGCACGTGGCGGACGATGGGAACGTCCTCGAGCATGGTGTAGCCGTTGGCCGTCGCGGCCACGTCCTTGTCGCCGGCCGCCCCGTTGGTGATCGAGGAGGCGAGGAAGAAGGGGCCGGGCTGGATGCCGATCTCGCCTCCCTCGTCGGGCGTCTGGAAGGTGTAGCCGGTGCGGGCCCGGATGAAGGCCTGGTCGTCCTGCACGCGCAGCCCGTAGGCCGGGAAGAGGCGGCCCGCCTTCACGTAGGTGTCCCACGGCAGGAAGCCGCGGATCATGCCGAACGCCTCGCGGTTGGTGGCGCCGCTGGTGAAGTCCTCGTCGGCGTAGAGGGTGACGAAGTCGGGTAGCAGGTCCACCTGGCCGTAGGCGAGGAACTCGAAGACCCTTGAGTCGTTCGAGCGCACGGAGCGGCGGAAGGCCTCGTTGGTGGGCACTCGGCCGAGACGGTTGGGACGATCCTGGAAGACGGTGATGTTCTGCACCCGCAGGTCGCCGCCGATCGAGGCGTAGGAGTTGATCTCGCCATTGAACGGCTTCACGCCCGGCGGGACGGGCAGGAGGTCCAGGTCGTGCTCGATGTCGTGGGCGTGGATGTGCGCGAAGGCCGTCCGCTTGCCGCCGCCAGTCTGGTTGGTGTGGCAGGCGCTGCACTTGGCGCCCTCGCGCACCATCAGATAGGGCTCGGCGCGCGCCGCGCCGGCGGCGCAGAGGACGAGCGCGACGAGGAGCGGGATCAGTTGTTCGGCGCGCATTCGGTGATCCACTGGACGATGGCCGCGATCTCGTCGGACGTGAGGCACTGCGCCCCGCTCGACGGTGAGCCCGGGCAGCCGTTCGGCATCAGCACGCCCGAGATGTTCGGCCCGCCCTCGATCTTGCGCACCAGGTAGCTGAGCTCGGGGTGGCCGGGGTTGACGCGCTTGAGCTTCGGCTGCTCCGTCGAGGGGACGTTCACCAACTGGCTGTAGGCGACCCCCGCGGTGAGGTCCTGGCCCTGCGCCGGCACCGCCCCCGTGTGGCAGCTGACGAGGGCGCAGGAGCGGTCGAAGATGGGCTGGATGGTGTGCGCGAAGGAGATCGTCAGCACCGCCGGGGGCTTGCATGCCGGCTTCGGCGGCGCGCCGCCTCCGCCTCCACCCCCGCTGCCCGCGCATCCGGTCAGCACGCCACCGATCGCGAGGACGGCGATCGCCAGCGCACCGGAGGTCCGCATCGTCGCTCCCTTCCATCGGGCCCGGAGCCCTTAGCCCACGGCGCCCGGGATGGCAAGAAAGGAGCGACGCGGGGTACGGGGGTCAGTGCCCCTTGTCGAGCACGGCCTTGAGCGCCGCCAGGTGCGAGAGCTCGTCCGACAGGCGCCGGAGGGTCTCGAGGACGCGGGTGACCTCGCCCTGGGCCCACTCGAGCTCCTGCGGGGTCACCTTCGCGAGCGCGCCGCGTAGCTGATCGTAGAGAGCGACCATGCCCTCGACGCCGGAGATGCCGGAATCGGCGATGCGGCGGTTGACCTCGCGCGTGAAGTTGATGAGCTGATCGGTCTGGTGCACCATCTCGTCCATGAAGGCCTCCGTGGGGTGTTGGCGGCGGCGCTCTCGATAGCACCCTCCCCGCGGGGTGACAATACGCCGGAAATGAAAATCGGCGACTTCGAGGCGACGCTGATGCACGCGCGCGTCGGCGACACGACCGTCGCGCTCTGGCGTGTCGCCGAGCTCGCGCGTCACGTCGATCGCGCGGCGCTGCTCGCCGCCGACGAGGCGCCGGAGCCGCCGTACTGGGCGCATCTCTGGAGCGGGGCGGTCGTGCTCGCCGCCGCCATGCCGCGGGGCGCGCGCCGCGTCCTCGAGCTGGGCTGCGGCCTCGGGCTCCCCGGCTTGACGGCCGCGCGCCGCGGGGCGCGGGTCACGTTCGTCGACCGCGTGCCCGCGGCGCTCGCCTTCGTGCGCGCGAGCGCACGGGCGAACGGGCTCGCGGCCGTCGACCTGGTGGCCGCCGACGCGACCGCGCCCGCGCTCGCGGCCCGCTTCGACCTCGTGCTCGCGGCGGAGCTCGTCTACGACCGGGCCGCTTTTCCGGCGCTCGCCCGCGCGCTGGCCGGGTACCTCGCCCCCGGCGGGCGCGCCCTCCTCGCCGACGCGGGGCGCATCGACACGCGCGCCTTCTACGCCGAGCTGGACGGGGCCGGCCTCGCCTGGCGGGCGCGCGAGGAGCCGGTGCGCGAGGAGGGCCTGCCGCTCACCGTCAAGCTGGTCGAGGTCGCCCCCCGCTGCTAGAGTGCGCCGCCGTGCACTTCGCGATCTTCGACGTCGAGACCCGCATCGACAAGGCGCTGGTCAAGGCGGTCCTGCATCGCCAGGAGGAGATCGGCGACGAGGAGGCCTATGAGCGGA
>WNEP01000970.1_pt1 | contig 14836 bp, 16 predicted proteins | sample 5399961 | NCBI WGS metagenome assembly WNEP01 (sample SAMN13153329, study PRJNA577476) | soil metagenome | isolation source: 20 cm grassland meadow soil pre-rain plot 5 | place: USA:California | collected 2015-09-08 | reverse complement strand
AACGCAGCTGCAGACCGCCGAAAGTAATTTCGAGTCCAGCGGCGCCGTCTTCATTGCCGACGAGCAGATTTGCCACGCGCAGCGCAAATGAATCCAATGCGCCGCTCGTCGAAACGCCGAACTCGCGAAACCCTACGCGCCCGAGATCCTGCACTGAGCTAAAAAATCCAGCGCGTTCGACGATCAGGCTCATAACTCGCCCCTTCAACGCTTCAATCCTTCAACGATTCCTTGGCCCGCGTAGCCTCGGCAAAGGCGGTAAATTCCTCTCGCGTGATCGTCCGGAAGCGCACCCGATCGCCCGCCTGCAAGAGTGCTGCCGGATTTTTTGTCGGATCAAAAAGTTTCAATGGCGTCCGCCCAATCAGATTCCAGCCGCCAGGCGAGCGCAACGGGTAAATTCCCGTCTGCGCGCCGCCGATACCAACAGAGCCAGGAGGAATTTCTTTGCGCGGCGTGGCTCGGCGCGGCGTTGCTAGTTTGCTCGCGAGACCTGTGAGAAACGGAAATCCGGGAACGAACCCGATGCAGCTCACTCGATACTGACTTGCGCTATGAAGATCGATCACTTCTTTCGTCGAGATTTGCGCGTGTCGCGCGACGTCATCGAGATCGGGAGCAAATTCGGGAGAATAACAGACCGGGATTTCGACTGACTTAATATTTCTTCTCGTTCGGCGGCGTTGCCCGCGCTCAGCAGCTGCGGCCGTGACCCGGCGCAGTTGCTCCTTTAGCCAATGGAATACTCGATCCGGCTGCCCGCTCGCCTTTGCAACTTGCACCGGGTCATAGAAAACGGTGACTGAGCCATAGGCAGGCGCAAGTTCAATGACTCCTGGAATGGCAGCGCTTCGAAGCTGCTGAAGTATTTGCAGGACCTCGTCCAGCGTTTCTTCCGGCGCATCCTCGAATTGCTCGCGTACCCGTACAACCAGGGCGGAATCTCCGAGGGGAATGATTTCCATTGTGTTATTTTGTCATGTTGAGCGAGGCGAAACATCTCTGTTTCCTCTCTCGCGTAATCGGAATGAAAATAATCAGAGATTCTTCGCTTCGCTCAGAATGACAACTGTAATAGCACGCACGACGGGCGCTGGTATCACTCTGCGCGCCTCGCTTCAATCTCGATGTTGATCGCAACTGTCTGACTGATGCCAGAGACTGCCTCGGCCGACGGAGCAAACATCAAATTGAATTCACGCCGGTTAATCGGCTCGGTCGTCACAGACCAGCGCGTCCGATTTGTTGCATCAATGGGCGTCAGCAGTTTCACATGAAGCGTGATCGGTTTCGTCACACCATGCATGGTGAGGTCGCCAAGAATATCGCCGCTCTGCGGACCAGTTCGCTTCACACTCCGGCTCTTGAAGGTCATATTCGGAAACTTTTCCACGTTAAAGAATTCCGCGCTGCGCAAATGATCGTCCCGCTTTTTGATGCGCGTATCGATGCTGCGCACCTCGATCTGTGCCGTGACCGACGAATTCTCCGGATGCTCGCGGTCGATTTCGATCCTGCCGCTGAAATTGGTGAATTTGCCATGAGTCGTTCCGAGGAATTGATGCACACTGAAACCAATGGTCGAGCCGGACGGATCGAACTTGTAGGTCTCTTTTGCCGACACGGCGGCGCTTAAGCCCGCAAGGCCGATCGCAGCAAGAACATTTGGTGACACCCATCGCCTTACAGGCCTTGTCATATTCATTTCGAACTGTTCTTCGTTTCGGTAGCCAGCGTTTTCAAGAGCGGCGTGCGGGAGAGCGGCAGTCGCCCAAACAAATTCCCCAGTGCAAACGCTGGGTCCGGTTTCAGCTTTTTTACATCGTGCACGCCGGCGATGCGCGCTAGCTCAGTCTCGAAATGCGCAACGGCGCGCAGCGTCGGATCGTTCGCATCAAGATAACCAAAAGCCCGGCGCAACAAGTCGAATAATTCCGGTTCCCGATGATCTCGCTCGGTACAAATCTCAATCAGTTCAACAAAGTATCCTGCAGTCTGCGTGCGCAGATAATTAGTGCGAATTCCGGGAAACGGATTTTTCAGCACAACCTCGGTGAGCGTGTGCAAATCTGTCTTGCGGCTTCGCACGATGGAAATTTCAGCCTCAAAAAATAAATCCAGCTTTCCAGCGAACGGACTTTTTAGCCGACGCGCGCCTTTGGCGACAGTTTGGACGCAACCAAACGAGTCCGTGCACCACGAGACGATCAAACTCGTATCGCTGAACGTTCGTTTCCGAATGAGAATTGCCTCGGTGCTTTCCATTCGCCACAAACGTAGCACATGAGCGCGCCCGATTTTGCAATTGCCGGCCTTGCCAGCCATGATAAGTGATGCCGACAGTTAGCACTGAAACCGCGCGCGTCCCGGAAGATCTCAGCGGCCGGCAGCGGCGGATGCCGGTGGGCGGTATCACCTGGCGACATACATTTCGCGCTCTCCGCCATCGCAATTATCGCTTGTTCTTCTGGGGTCAGCTCGTCTCGCTCATCGGTACGTGGATGCAGCAAACCGCGATGATGTGGTTTGTCTATGATCGTACAAATTCAAAACTTTTACTCGGTGTCGTTGCTGCCCTCGGTTCCGCACCGATGTTGTTCTCGTCGGTGTGGGGCGGCTCGCTCGCTGATTTGTATCCGAAACGCTCGATTCTCGTCCTGACGCAATCCGCACAGATGCTCTGTGCGTTTTTGCTCGCAGCAGGCGTCTGGCTGGGTTTTGCCACACCTGCGTTTATAATGGTCGTCGCAGCATTCAACGGCACTGCGATGGGATTCGACATGCCCGCACGCCAGGCGTTCACGGTTGAAATGACGAGCCGAGAAGATCTGCTGAACGCGATTTCGCTTAACAGCTCCATCGTGAACGGCGCGCGCGTGGTCGGTCCGTCTATTGCCGGTTTGATGATCGCAGCTGTCGGGGTGGCGATGTGTTTTTTTCTGAACGGCCTCAGTTTTATCGCCGTAATCGCCGGTTTGCTTTTGATGCGTCTGCCGCCCTTCAAGCGGAAAATCGAAATTGTTTCGGCCGGTGAGCACGCGTGGGAGGGGATCGTGTATTCAATGAGACATCCGCGCGTGCGTACAATCCTCGGTCTGTTCCTCGCCGTGGGCGTTTTCGGCTGGTCCTACGCGGTGCTGATGCCCGCGTTTGCGCGGGACGTGCTCGGGCGCGGCGCAAACGGTTACGGCGTTCTGATGTCGGCGAGCGGAACCGGCGCGTTCGTTGGCGCCCTGATGGTCGCAACGTACGGGCATCTTTTCACTCCGCGCAAACTCGCGCTCGGCGGCGTCTGGCTATTCTCGGCCGCGATGCTGGCATTCTCGTTCACGAGAAGCTTTTCGCTGGCGCTTCTATTTCTGTTTGCTGCCGGATTCGGTATGCTGTTGTTCTTTTCAACGTCAAACACTCTGTTGCAAACAATCGTGCCCGATGAAATGCGCGGGCGCGTCATGGGCGTGTGGTCGCTCGTGTTCGGCGCGATGATCCCGCTTGGCAGCCTCGAATCTGGCGCCGTCGCGCATTGGCTGGGCACAGCGCTCGCCATCGCGTTCGGTGCGATCATTTGCGCAGTTTCTGCGCTCGTGACGTTGTGCGTAATCCGGAGGCGCCAGGCGCGAACTGCAAGTTGATCTCAGAATTGGATTCGGCGTTTGACACAAACGCCGCTACAACATCAGCGGTTAATAATATGCAACGCGCGTTTCTCGACGTTGAGCGCGGCTTCTCTCACGGCTTCACTCAGGGTCGGATGCGAATGAGTCGTGCGACCGATGTCTTCGGAGCTGCCGCCAAACTCAATCACTGAGACGGCTTCGGCGATTAATTCCGAAGCGAGATGGTGCAAGATGTGGGCACCGAGAATGCGATCGGTCTTTGCGTCGGCAACGAACTTGACCATTCCTTCCACATCATCGCCGGTAAGCGCCCGGCTGTTGGCACGGAATGGAAATTTGCCGATGCGCACGTCGATCCCCTGCTCCTTCGCCTGATCTTCGGTGAGACCGACGCCGGCGAGTTCCGGATTAGTGTAAATGATCCAGGCGATGGCTTCGTAGTTCACATGGCCGGCTTTGCCCGCAATAATCTCGATGCAGGCCATACCTTCGTCTTCGGCTTTGTGCGCCAGCATTGGGCCGGCGATCACATCACCGATGGCATAAATCCCATCGACGTTTGTACGGAAATGTTTGTCCACCTTGATGCGCTTCTTTTCGTCGAACTCCACGCCAACTTTTTCTGCACCCAAGCCTTCTGAGAACGGACGGCGTCCTACTGAGACCAGAACCTTGTCTGCTTCGAATTTCAGTTCCTGTCCGTTTTTAGTTGCGGTAACGGTCGCATGGCCATTATCGACTTTGACCGCGCTCACTTTTGCTTCGAGATGGAACGTCATTCCTTGAGCAGTGAGCACGCGTTGAAGCAAATTCGATAGCTCGAGATCAAATCCGAGCGCGATCCGCGGCAAAAACTCCAACATCGTTACTTCAGAACCAAGCCGATTCCAAACAGAACCGAGTTCCAGCCCTACCGCGCCTGCACCAATGACGATGAGTTTCTTTGGCGCTTCGGTGAACTCGAGCGCTTCAGTGCTGCTCACAATCGTTTTGCCGTCGAACTTCGCGAAGGGCAATTCAACCGGCGCGCTGCCGGTAGAAATGACGATATTTTTCGTTTCAATCTCCTGTATCTGTCCGTTTGAGGATTTGATAGAAACTTTTCCAGGCGCAGTGATCGTGCCCAGGCCCGGAAAGACCGAGACCTTGTTTGTTTTCATCAGCGAGCGCACCCCGCTGTTGAATGTTTTCACCACCTTCTCTTTGCGCTCTTGCATCTTTGCGAGATCAACGCGCGCGCCGTCGATCACAATACCGTGTTTAGCCGCCTCTTTCTTGACGAAGGTAAAATGATCGCTCGACGTGAGAAGTGCTTTGCTTGGAATGCACCCTACGTTCAAGCAAGTGCCGCCTAGTTCCTTGTCCTTTTCGACGAGGGCGGTTTTCAGGCCCAGTTGGCCTGCGCGGATTGCAGCAATGTAACCGCCCGGGCCAGAGCCGATAATAACAACATCAAATTTTTCCATGATTAACTTCCACTCAGCATTCGCGAAAAGAATCGCATGCGCAACTGTATCATCATTAACACCGCGGCTTCAGTCCGGTGTCATGTCAGCGCAAGCGACCAAGCTGTTTCAACAGCTTTTCGCGCTTCCACTGGCAGAAGCCGTTAAAACGGCTTATTGCGTGGTCAAACGTAACACCTGGCTAAAAGCAGGTGTTAATCAGAAAGCACTGGTGACGGGGCCACTCTAAAAATCCAGCGGCAGCTTTTTCGGGTCCTCGATGCACTCCTTCACTTTGATGAGAAAGGTGACGGCCTCTTTTCCGTCAATCGCGCGATGGTCGTAACTGAGCGCCAGATACATCATCGGGCGGACTTCCATTTTCTCGTCAACGGCAACAGGCCGCGCCATGATTTTGTGCATGCCGAGAATTCCACTTTGCGGGAAATTCAAAATCGGCGTGGCGAAGAGCGATCCATACACCCCGCCGTTTGTAATAGTGAACGTGCCGCCTTGCAGATCTTCGATCTTGAGTTTTCCATCGCGCGCTCTCGCAGCGTAATGGGCGATGTCGCGTTCGACTTCGGCAAAACTTTTCTTCTCTGCGCTGCGCACGACCGGCACGACCAGTCCACGTTCAGTCCCGACGGCTACGCCGATGTCGTAAAAGCTGTTTTGAATGAAATCGTCGCCTTCGATGCGGCTGTTAACGACCGGCACGGTCTTGAGCGCCTCCACACAAGCTTTAACAAAAAAGGACATCAACCCGAGTTTAACGCCGTTCTTTTTGGAGAACTCTTCTTGTTTGGTCCGGCGCAATTCCTGCACAGCGCTCATGTCGCATTCGTTAAATGTGGTAAGGATCGCGGCGGTATGCTGCGCCATCACCAGTTGCTGCGCGATTTTGCGGCGCAGCGGCGACATCTTTTTGCGGATGACCCTGCCGTCAGCGGATGGCTCAGTTTCGCGGGTTTCGATCTTTCGTTCCGGCTTGTCGCGGTGCTGCGCGGTCGTCAACACATCTTCTTTAGTTAGACGACCGCCCATGCCGGTGCCGTGAATTTTCTCTGGCTCAAGTTCTTCTTCTTCAACGATGCGACGAACAGCAGGCGAAAGCGCTGTAGTCAGAGTCGGTGACTCCGGCGCGGCGCGGTCGGCGCCCGCTACTACCGCTTCTTCTTCCTCCACGGCCTTTTCCCTTCGCTGAGACTCTTTCTTTTTCGGCTTCTGTCCTTTTTTTTCCTCAGGCGACTGCTTTGAATCATCAATTGTCGCAACGACTTCGCCAATCTTCACTTCCTGGCCTTCGGGCACTTTCGTTTCGAGGGTGCCGGCTTTTTCCGCCACGATTTCCGTGGAAACCTTGTCGGTCTCGAGCGTAAAGAGCGGTTCGCCTTCGTTGACAAATTCGCCGGATTTCTTGTGCCAAACAGAGACGACACCGCTGGTAATCGATTCGCCGACAGCAGGAATTTTGACTTCGATAGCCATGCGTAAGATTCCGTAAACCAATCGAGCGTCGCGGTCGAGAGACGTTTCGTCAACAATACGCAACGCGCCGCTTCTGGACTTCGGCCAACAACGATGGGACTGAACCGAACATGGCGAACTTAAAACACCCAACGGAGGAGACACTGCGCATTTTCGTACTTGCGGACACCCACAACCGTTTGCCGCAACAGGTGAATGAACTCGCTAAAGACGCTGACGAAGTATGGCACCTGGGTGACGTTTGCACGGAGGTCATTCTCGATGACCTTCGCGCGGTCGCGCCGCGACTGACAATCGTTCGAGGAAATTGCGACAGCAATCCAAATTGGCCACTCGTGCTCGATCTCGTGCGAGGCAGGTTGAAGTTTCGCTTGCAACATATACCGCCCGAGCGTCCACCGGACGATGTCGACATTGTGCTGCATGGACACACGCACGTGCCCCGATATGAGAGACGTGGAAAGATTCTGTTTCTAAATCCGGGTTGCGTGACGCGCGCCAACCAAGGCGTACCTCCAAGCGTCGCGTGGCTTGAAATTTCAACCGGAAAAATAAGCTGGAAGCTCGTTCCGCTTCACTAGCGCATCGAGATCGGATTTCACGCGATCGCCAGTCGCAAGCCCGCTGCCTGCTGGTTGAGTCCACAGCTAAGGACGATGGCGCGGCGCGTTCCGGCTATAGCGGTGCGCGCATGCGGAAGCCGCAATGAAACGGCTGAGTCTGCGTGGAGCACAGGCGGAAGCTCCCGTTGTTGCAAAGCCTGAACTGCCAGGATGACCTGCCACAGTGCCGCAGCACCGACGCTTTCGCCCAGCGCTGGTTTACCTGTATAAACAAGGACATCCGGAAGAATTTCTTCTAGCGCCGCGCGTTCTGCTTGATCGACAAACGTTCCGTTCGCGCTCGATATCACAAGATCGATTTTGCTGCGTCCGAGATCTCTCAAAATTGCCTTCAAAATTTCCGCCGCTCCTGCGCGGTTTACAAAAAATCCGCCAGCGTGAGTGCGTTCGACCGTGATCCTTCCCTTTCGCGCGAACAGAATCGCTCCTGCTCCTTCACCTAAAATCATTCCTCTCCTCTGATTGCTGAAGGGCTCAGTCGGAGGCGCCGAGCGAAGCAAGCGCCACCGCCGATAGGCGTCGCACAACAGCCAATCGACTTCTTCCGTCCCAACAACGAGGCAGTAATCCAGTCCCTCGTTGGCCATCATGTCTTCAGCCATTTTTATTGCCGCGACTCCGACCGCTCCGTCGCCGACCAAGGTATAACTGGCGCCCGTAAGGCCGAGAATCGCCGAAAGATGACTCGCCGGGGCGTTGAAAACGGTTTCTGGAAACAAAAGCGGACTGGCCGATTGTGCGCCGGCCTCGACGATATCGCGATAAAAACGTTTTGTGTAAATCACGCCGCCATTTGAGATCGCAAAAATAAGCGCAGTCCGTTCCGCGTTTTGCGAATTCAGCTTTACTCCTGCATTGTGCAAAGCCTCCAAACCCGCTGCGGCGGCAAATCGCGAAATCACACTGGCCCGGCGAAGCCGTGAATGTGCGAACCCAGTCAGCGCAGATTCGGGTACACAGAAGGCGGTGTAACGCCGATTGCTGAACGATTCGGAAATCGTTGTGGCGGATGCTTCATGCCCCTGAAGCAGTCGTTTCCAAACTGAATCAATGCCGCTTCCAAGAGGGGTCACCCACCCCATTCCGGCAATCGCCAGACTCATGCTTCAACTGGTCCGCCGTAGTCTTGGCGACGGTGGGACCTGCGCATCAGAATCGAAGCATTCGTACCGCCAAAGCCAAAAGAATTCGAAAGCGCTGTATGTAGAACAGCGGGGCGCGCCTCATTCGCTACAATATTTAAATCCAGATTGTCGTCTAAAGTCGCAAAATTGATATTGGGAGGAAGCAACTGATGCTGGAGCGCCAGCAAACAAACAATCGCTTCGATTCCGCCAGCGGCGCCTAGTGAATGCCCCATCATGCCTTTGGTCGAACTCACCGACACGCCATTGAACAATGAGCTGATCGCCTTGCCTTCGGCTGTATCATTAAAGACCGTGGCTGTTCCGTGCGCGTTGATGTAATCGACGTCACGCGCCGAGATTTCCGCGCTGTGGAGCGCTCGCTCCATCGCCTGTTGCGGCCCGATGCCGGAAGGATCCGGCTGTGTGATGTGATAATTATCTGTGGAAATGCCGTAGCCGATGATTTCTGCAAGGACTGGCGCACCTCGCTGTTGAGCGAGGTCGAGATTTTCCAATGCCAGAAGTGCAGCGCCTTCTCCCAGCACCATCCCTGTACGATTACTGTCGAACGGCCGGCATTTATCTGGCGTGGACGCTTGCAGCGAATCGAAGCCGACAAAGACCATTTCCGATAGTGCGTCATAACCTCCGGCCAGCACTCGCTTGTAGCGACCCGACCGTACACATTCGAACGCGTGACCAATGGCATTCGTGCCAGAAGCGCAAGCGTTCGCAATCACCTGGCACGGCGAAGAAATCCCAAAAGCCTCTTGAGCATCGATCACGGGCTTTTGCGCCGGATAATTTGCGATCCATGTGGGCGCGTGCCTCAGCTTCCCAGCTTGATGCACTGAGCGGTAGTAATCTTCACCGTATGACATGCCGCCACTCGTTGTCCCGATTACCGTCAGCTCCGGTTTGAATTGGGGTTGTTGCGTTAGGAGTTCGTTTAGCGCTTGAATCATCATGTGCGAGGCACGATGCAGCCGCCGACGGGGACGCGGCGCGTCGTTCCGAGCCGCGAGCAGTCGCTCATCGGGGATTTGACCAGCGGTTTTGCACCGGCATTGCTCGACCGAAAAACGCCTTACCGGGCTCACGCAATCTCGGGAGTTGCGCAGCGAATCAAGCGTTTCCGTCAGGCCAAATCCCAGAGGGCTGACAACGCCTGCAGCCACAACTGCCACGCGCACAGTGGCCTTTTTGGCGTTCGCACCGTCTGGTTGGGTCATGTTCAAAGTGACAAAAGTGCTTCAAGATTTCCTATTGCTTTCTTACGATAAGCATCTTACAAATGAGCCCAAACGGAAACCAAAGCCCGGCAGTTGGTGGATTGTCAGTTGAGTTTATTCAGCGGCGATTTGAAATCCGATAAGCGGGAACAGTGACCTGGCTGGGTTTCCAGAATAAACTCAATGGGAACTAAACTATACGTAGGCAATCTTCCGTTCAGCACCACAGAGAACGAGCTGCAAGAAATGTTCTCACAGGCTGGCGCTGTGCAGGAAGTCACTCTCATGCAGGACAGATTCACGGGCAAGTCGCGCGGCTTCGCTTTCGTCACCATGGGTTCGGACGAGGACGCTCAAAACGCCATTTCGAAACTCAATGGCCAGGCCATCGAAGGCCGGCCGTTGACGGTGAATGAGGCTCGCCCCCGAGAAGCGCGACCGCCCGGTGGTGGCGGACGTGGGTACGGCGGCGGCGGCGGCGGCGGCGGCTATGGTCGCCGAGATCGCGGCCAGCGCAGAGATCAGTAAGATCGCCAGCATCTATTTCCGCAGACGCGGAAGAGAATTTGGGCAGGGCTGGATTCGAACCAGCGAAGGCGTAAAGCCAGCAGATTTACAGTCTGCCCCGTTTGGCCACTTCGGTACCTACCCATCTACCGGAACACTCGCCGCGGCGAGTCTGCGCAGGAGTCGTAATTTTCGATTGTTATTCGAAAAATTCAACGACTGCGTTTACTACGTATTGCTGCGCTTCGCGCGAAATCTCAGGATAAATCGGCAGCGCCAACGTCTCGCGCGCGGCGCGCTCCGTTTTAGGAAAATCGCCCTTTTTATGACCAAGATAAGCAAAGCACTTCTGCTCGTGCAATCCGAGTGGATAATAGATTGCCGTCTCGATCTCCCGTTTCCCAAGATACTCGTGCAAGGCATCGCGCTTCGGTGTGCGGACAACGTATTGATGATAAACGTGGTGATTGGTCAGGCCGCAATCGCGATACGGTTCGGCGGGTAGAGTGATTCTGTCGATCAATCCCGTGCGAGTGAATTCCGCGCGATACAAATCCGCGGCTGCTCTGCGTGCGGCGGCCCAGCTTTCCAAAAATGGGAGCTTAACGCCGAGAATTGCAGCCTGCATTTCATCGAGGCGAAAATTGCCTCCCACAACATGGTGAAAATAGCGCGGCTCCATTCCGTGATTTCTCAAAATCCGCAACTTGCTCGCCAGCGTCTCATCCTGACAAACGATCATGCCTGCATCACCAGCCGCTCCCAGATTCTTTGAAGGATAAAAACTGAAGAACCCAACTTCGCCCATTGTTCCTGCTTTGGCGGCTCGGTCACCGAATGGAAATTCTGCGCCAATCGCCTGCGCCGCATCTTCGATTAGATGAAGCTGGAAGCGTTCCGAAATTTCACGAAGCGCGTCCATCTGGCAACACGAGCCAAACAAGTGAGCGGGAATAATAGCGCGAATTTTCTCTCCGGTTTTTATTCTCCTCGCGCCATCCGAACCCAGTTCACAATTCTTCTCCAGCCACTCCTGAATCGCAGATGGACTGATGTTGTAGGTTCGGGGATCAATGTCGGCGAAAACTGGTCTCGCGCCGACGCGCGCGACGCATCCGGCAGTAGAAAAAAAAGTGTAGGGCGTCGTCACAACGGCATCGCCCCGGCCGATGCCCAGCCCCATCAGGATGGCCAGCAACGCATCTGTTCCGGATGAAACACCTATCGCGTGCGGCACATCGCAATACCGGCAGATTGCGCTTTCGAACTCCTGCACTTTTGATCCAAGGATGAAACGATGGCTGTTGAGGACGTCCTCAATCGCCCCCTGAATTTGTTTACTCAGAGCACGATATTGTTGGTCGAGATCAAGCAACGGCACGCGCATGGCCAAGTAGCTTGGCAGCTTCAGCATTGCGTTCAAGAGCTTGTGTGACCACTGCTATTGATCGCCCGATTCGCAGCGGCTAATCTTTTGCATGCCGCTTCTGCGCGCGCTTTTTTGGTTCGCTCTCTTCATCGTCTTCACTTTTGGCTTTGTCGTGCTGTTCGAGTACGGACCGCGCGATTTCGCCACTGGCGTTCATAAGGAGTATGCCCGCGTGAAATCTTTCGTGGAAAAGCAAACGGAAAGAATTAAACCGAAGAAGAACCGCTGACCTGTGTTCCGATTATTGCAAGCGTCTCGATTGGCAGAACAGCAAGGAAATCTTTTGCATTCTCGATCTGCAAAAGTGGCCGGGCCAGATGTGCTGCGAGAAAACTGGTATCCGGTGTGGGAGCAATCGCCGCTTGTGCGGCGATTTCGCATTCGAGCAATCGCTCGATAACGCGCGCGACTTTTTCGCTGAGATTACGGTTATCTGTGAATTGAACGGTGCAAATCCCAGGTGCGGTTGCTTCTACAAACGGACTAAAGCTAAACGCATAATGAAGTAATATTTCCTGGATGGATTTTTCCTGGGTGTATGCGCGGGCCTTGATCACCACCGACAAACATCGCGCCAGAGCCTGACTCGGTGTCATTCCTTTTCGAATTCCGGCGTTTTGCGCGGGCTCGTTCAGTTGAATGATCATCGGTTTTCTCTGCTGTTCTTCGATCAATCCAACTGGTTTTGCGCGAAGTTCCGGCTGATGTCGGGTAGCGGCCTGCAAATAGAAATTCGGCAAATAGATCGTGGCAAACATTAACCGGCTTTGTTGAGGCAGGGACGGCGCGCTGCGGTCGCCACGGCGACACATCGCAGCTCGATGTCCCTACCAGTAACGCCGCTCAGATGCGATCGTGCCACAACAATTCGCAGCTGAGAAATCGCATCCTGCTTTTCCAAAGTTTCGAGGTTCCACGAATTTTCGAGAACGAGTTTCAATTGCGCGCTGGCGACCATTGCATAGCGGGTGAGCACCAGGCATGCCGCAGGGGCTAATTCGACCAGGCGTTGCAAACGATACCAGTTCGTTTGAGGAATTTTGCGCAATTCTTCCGGCGCGTTCAGCACCAGATCCAGAATCACCAGCGGGAAATTGCCATCCCGCAATAGCAGATCACCCGCTTTGATCACTTCAGATGCTTTGCTACAACGGACCCAAAGCAGATGTCGCAGCGAGGCATTATCCAATCCACAGGGATCGAATGAATCGCGCCCATCAATCAGCGCGAGAAAATGCTTATCACGATATGCTGCATGGACCAGGGTGTGAATGAGCGATGCGCTTCCCGCGCTTGTTCGCGGGCAGATCAATTCGGTGATCGCGCCTCGCGGCAATCCGCCATTGGTGGATTCATCAAGAAAAAATAAACCAGTGACTAAATGCGTTGCCGCTGTGCCAGGCGCATGAGGAAAACGCTCCACCAACAGTTTGCGAAGGTCGATAATCTTGCCAGTCGCAGCCATTTGAAAGAAAACATTGCATATCAAGTGATATGTTCAAGTGAACCTAATAACTGGCCTGAGCGCAGCGAAGCGGAGTCGAAGGAGCCCGCTATTTATCTCTCGCTGTTGCTACGGGATTCCTCCACTTCGCTCGGAATGACTGAACCCGTTCACTGCCTTTTTCGGCGCTCTTGTTTGCGGATCAGCGATACCATCACGCCTTGGATCTTTAGTTCGCGAGCCGGAACCAGATCTGGATAGCGCGGGTTTTCCGCTTTGAGATACGGGCGGCCATGCTCGACAACATAACGTTTCAACGACGTTTCGCCGTCGATCAACGCCGCAACGATATCGCCGTTGTGCACCTCTTTGGTGTCTTCCAAAATCACAATGTCACCATCAAGAATGTGAGCGCCGATCATGGAGTCGCCGCGGACGCGCAAGGCAAACGTGCCGCGATTTTTTACCACATTTGCCGAGCGCATATCGAGCGAGACGTGACCTTCAACTGTTTGCTCGGTTAACGCCGACATGCCGGCCGGGATTTGCCCGTAGATTGGAATGTCGGTAATCCTGACCTTCATGGCTGGAGTGATTAGTGCCCTGGCTTTCCGCGCATGCCGATTGAGAAACCCTTTGCGTTCCAGTGTGGCGATGTATTGCATCACCGATGTCTGACTGGCGAACCCGAAATGATTTTGGATTTCGCGCGTGCTCGGGGTGATTCCGGTGTCGCGCTGCTCGCGCTGAATAAAATCAAGAACGCTTCTTTGCCGCTCAGTCAGCATGTCAGTATGATCGTTCAATACTCAGTATGAATCAAGTTCAGATGAACATTAATCGCTTCTTTGATTCCCGGCGAGTCGAAGAACCCACGGAACGGCCTTTCAATACGCGATCCTTCGACTTAGCTACGCTCCGCTCAGGATGATAGAAAATTAGCTACAGTCGCACCAGATCGACCAGAAACTGACACCAAAGATAGATCATCCCGCGCCAGGAATATTTCACGTCTCCTGTGGCGGTTTGTTTAAGGACGCCTTTGTGAATGTTGTGCGCGATTTGGTCGCGCAGATCCTTCTCCATTTCAGATTCGATTCGCTCTTCGTCGAGCGGGTCGATTTGAGCGGGATCAACGCCGTTCCGCCGGAGAAACTCGCGATGACTTTGATAAAGCTGCCAAAACGATCGATCTGCCCGCTGTCGATTGATGCGGAACAGAGGCGTGAGTTTCAAGCCGTAGGAGAGCGGATAATTCCACGTTGTCCAAGCCGTGCCATCTCTGGCTCGCGACGAAATGCGCAGATAATAAAACGAAAAATCATGCTGCTCATTGAGGCAGATGGCGGCCTGCGCTCGATCTTCTTCCCTGTAAAACAACCGGAAAAATTGCCGGTAATCTTCCCAATCCCATCCGGCGTCGCCTACGTGCACGAAGCCCTCGTCCTCGATTTCTCGCGTAATGTCACTCAATGCTGGGAAAGTGTCCGAAGAGGGCGGACTTTTTGGCCGAAGCTGTTTTTCCTTTGGAAGCCGGAGCGCACGAATCCGGGTGAGAATTTCAAGCCATGGAAGAAACAGCCAGCCCACCGCGGCGGCCAAACCCCAGATCCAGCTGCCACTAATGAAATAAACCGCGAGGTAAGTGGCGACCAGAATGCCGAGCGCGCCCGCTTTTTGTAAATACGAATCTTGAAAACTGCGCAGGCCGATGCTGAGCACGGCCACGCCGAGTGTAAGAAAGACGCCAAAAAGCATCATGGGTTGATCTGGTGCTCGTTAAGAAATTTCTCGAGTTGATCCGTATCGAAATTTGCCAGGACCTTGTTGCCCGCTACAAAAGTGGGCACATAAGTTTGTGCAGAAAGTTTCTTCATGTCCTCGTACGCCTCGCGGTCTTTACCAACGTCAATCTCCTCGA
>WNEP01000967.1_pt1 | contig 14862 bp, 14 predicted proteins | sample 5399961 | NCBI WGS metagenome assembly WNEP01 (sample SAMN13153329, study PRJNA577476) | soil metagenome | isolation source: 20 cm grassland meadow soil pre-rain plot 5 | place: USA:California | collected 2015-09-08 | reverse complement strand
GGGTGACCGGGGACGTGAGCGTCAAGCTGTTCAAGGGAGCCGCTACTGTCGTCGGCCGCGCCTCGCCCTACTCCCTCTACGATCACGCCCTCGCGACGTACTCGCAGGGCGACCGATTCCGGCAATCGATGGCGGAGGGTTTCATCTACGTGTGGGGCCTGCCGGCGCGCACCTGGGCCGCCGCGGGAGAGAAGGCGCCAACCGCGCCGAAGCTCCTGAAGGCCGCGAAGAGGGCGAAGTGAAGATGGCGGCCACCGTGCAATCGAAGGGCGGGCCAAGCGGAGCGCCGCCGTCCTATGTCGAGTCTCCGGCCTGGCGATTCCTCGCCTCGCTCCCGGTCGATCGCAAGCTCGCGCGATACGATGTCGCGGGCAGCATCGCCCATGTGCAGATGCTCGCCGCAGTGGGCATCCTCACGATCGACGAGGCGGGAGCCTTGACCAAGGGCCTCCGGGCCGTTCACGCCGCGATCGTCGCCGGGAGCTTCCCATGGCGGGAGGACCTCGAGGACGTCCACACGAACATCGAGGTGAGCCTGACGGAGCGGCTCGGCTCCCTCGGCGCGAAGGTCCACACGGCCCGGAGCCGGAACGACCAGATCGCGCTCGATGAGCGCCTCTACCTGCGGGAGGCGATCACGGCGGTCCGTCAAGAGATCCTGCGCCTCGAGCTCGCCCTCCTCGATCAAGCGGAGGCCCATGCCCAGGTGCCGATGCCGGGGTACACGCATCTCCAACGGGCCCAGCCCGTTACCGTCGGGCATCACCTGCTCGCCCACTTCTGGCCTCTGGTTCGGGACGACCAACGCCTGTCGGATTGCTTCGCGCGAGCGAACGTGTCGCCCCTGGGCGCGGCCGCCCTCGCGGGGAGCACGCTGCCAATCGATCCCGCGATCCCGGCGCGGATCCTCGGATTCGCGGGGACCTTCGAGAACTCGATCGATGCGGTGACCGACCGGGACTACTTCGCAGAGTTCCTCTTCGACTTCTCACTTCTCGCGGTGCATCTGTCCTCGATCGGAGAAGAGATTGTCCTGTGGGCCTCCCAGGAATTCGCATTCCTCCGGCCCGCGGCCGCCCTGGGCTCGGGCAGCAGCCTGATGCCGCAGAAACGGAATCCCGACGTCGCCGAACTGGCCCGCGGAAAGTCCGGCCGGGTCATCGGAGATTTGGTCTCTCTCCTCACGACGTTGAAGGGCCTGCCCCAGGGATACAACCGAGATCTCCAGGAGGATAAGGCCCCGGTCTTCGACGCGGTCGACCACGTCGTCGCGACGCTCAATGCACTGACGACCGCAATCTCCGCCCTCGAATTCGACGAGGCGCGCCTCCTGGCGGCGGCATCGGACCCGCGGTTGCTCGCGACGGACCTCGCCGAACATCTGGTCGCCCGGGGCGTCCCGTTCCGAGAGGCACACGAGACCGTCGCCCGCTACCTCGCCCTGGACCGGCCCCTCGAGGCGAAACCGCTCCGAGGGTTCGACCCGCGGTTCGGCGACGATGTGCAGAAAGTCCTCGACGTCCGCGCGTCGCTCGCGGCTCGGAAGACACCCGGCGGTCCATCTCCCGAGGCGGTCCGGATCCAACTGGCCCGGGCCCACGACGCGGTTGGCCTTCAGCGGTACTCGATCTCGAAACAAACGGAATGCATCGACCTCGTGGACGCTCTCCTGAAGGAGGGACCTTAATGGTCGAATGTCCCGATTGCGGTCGGGCGATCGAGAAGAAGGACCTCATCGAAGGAGAGATCTTTCCATGTCCCGATTGCGGCCTCGAACTCGAGGTCACCGCCGTCGAGCCGTTCCATGTTGACGCGGCTCCCCGAGAGGCGGAGGACTGGGGTGAGTGAGACGTTCACCCTCGGCCTCTTCTACACCGTGATCCGACCCGAGGAGAAGTGGATCCTCGAGGCCGCGGCTGCACGGGGCGTCCCCGTCGAGCGACTCCACGACGAGACGATCACGTTCCCTTTGGTGCGCAACGGCTTCCATGCGGACCTGGTCCTCAATCGCAGCGTGAGCCACAGCCGGTCTCTCTACGCCTTGCGGTTCTTCGAGCACTACGGGGTCCCGACCGTCAACCCGTACGAGGTCGTCGCCCTGTGCGGAGACAAGGTCCTGGCGAGCCTCCGGCTCGCGGAGGCGGGGGTCCCGACCCCGCGGACCGTCGTCGCCCTCACCCCGGAGGCCGCGATGAAGGCCCTCGATGAAGTCGGCTATCCCGCGGTCCTGAAGCCGCCGATCGGTTCGTGGGGCCGCCTGATGGCGAAGGTCGACGATCCTGAGGAAGCTGAGCAGATCATCGAGCACAAGACCGCCCTCGGTTCCCCGATGCACTCCATCTTCTACGTCCAGGAATTCGTCGAGAAACCGGACCGAGACCTCCGCGCCTTCGTCGTTGGCGATCGAATCGTCGCGGCGATGTACCGCCATTCGAGGGATTGGCGCACGAACGCGGCCCGCGGGGCGGACCCGGAGGGCTTCACCCCGACGGCGGAAGTGTCGGAGCTCGCATTGAAGGCCGCGGATGCGGTCGGAGGCGGCGTCCTCGCGGTCGATCTCATGGAGTCGCCCGAGGGCCTCGTCGTCCACGAGGTGAACCCGACCCCGGAGTTCCGTGCCTTGACGACGGCCACCGGCGTCGACGTCGCGGGCGCCGTCGTCGATTACGTCCTCGAGGTCGCGAAGCGATGAAGGTCGCGATCGTCGGCGGTTCCGGTTACACCGGAGGAGAGCTCCTCCGGCTGCTCCTTCGACATCCGAAGGTCGAGGTCGGACAAGTCACCTCGGACTCGATGGCGGGAAAACCGGTGAGCCGGGCCCACCCGAATCTCCGCAAGGTCACGGACCTCGTGTTCACGCCCCACGCGGACCTGGACCCGTGCGACCTTCTCTTCCTCGCGATGCCCCACGGCCGTTCCATCGCCCGCATCCCGGAGTTCCTCGTTCGGGCGGGAAAGGTCATCGACCTCAGCTCGGACTTCCGGCTGAAGGATCCGGCCCTCTATCGGGAGTACTACGGCGTTGATCATCCGCGTCCGGACCTCCTCGCAGCCTCCGTCTACGGCTTGCCCGAAATCCACCGCGAGGCGATTCGCCGCGCGACCCTCATTTCAGGTCCGGGATGCATCGCGACCGCGGCGATCCTCGCGATCCGTCCTCTCTTGAAAGCGGGCATCATCGACGACGAACGGCTCGTCGTCGACGCGAAGACGGGATCTTCCGCCGGGGGACTCGATGGCGGTCCCGCATCACAGCATGCGGAGCGGTCCGGGGTCATGCGCGTCTACGCTCCTGCGGGCCATCGCCACACGGCGGAGATCGAGCAGGAGGCCGGCGGGAAGATCGCCCTCTCCTGCCACGCCGTCGAGGCCGTGCGCGGTATCCTCGCGACCTGTCACGCCTTCCTCAAAGATTCGGTCAGCACAAAGGATCTTTGGAAAATCTACCGCGACGCATATGGTCAGGAGCCTTTCGTCCGGATCGTGACGGAGGCGTCCGGACTCTACCGCTTCCCCGAACCGAAAATCCTCGCGGGGACCAATTTCTGCGACGTCGGCTTCGCCCTCGATGCCCACGCCGGTCGGGTCGTCGCGATCGCGGCCTTGGACAACCTGATGAAGGGCGCGGCGGGCACCGCGGTCCAGTGCATGAACCTCGTCGCCGGGTATCCGGAGACGATGGGGCTCGAGTTCCTCGGCTTGCATCCGGTGTGAGGTGACCATCCGTACATGTTCGTCGTCAAGGTCGGCGGGGCGGAAGGCAACGGGATCGACAACGTGCTGATCGATCTGGCTCCGCGGCGGGACTACGTCCTCGTCCACGGCGGCTCGAACGAGGTGGATCGACTCGCAGAAGCCCTCGGTCGTCCGATCCGCTGGCTCACCTCCCCCAGCGGAATCGTGTCGCGGTATACGGATCGGGAGACGATGGAGGTCTTCACGATGGCCCTCACCGGGAAACTGAACACCACGATCGTCGCGCGCCTCCAATCCCTCGGGGCTCCCGCGGTCGGCCTGAGCGGTGTCGATGGCGGCCTCCTGACTGGCCGCCGCAAGGAGGCCGTCCGTTCCGTCGACAACGGCCGGGTGCTGCTCGTGAAAGACGACCACTCCGGCACGGTCGAACGGGTGAATGCGACCTTAATCCGGCTTCTCTTCGACGCCGGGTACGTCCCCGTGATCTCGCCGCCGGGCGTGACGCCCCAAGGGGAACTGATCAACGCCGACGCGGACCGGATCGCGGCCCAGGTCGCGGTCGCGATGGAGGCCGAGGCCCTGGTCCTGCTGACGAACGTCCCGGGCCTGCTCCGCGAGCCGAGCGATCCCTCGACGTTGATTCGGGAGGTCCCGCGGGCGCGCCTCCTCCAATTCATGGACTTCGCGTACGGCCGGATGAAGAAGAAGTTGATCGCCGCGGGGGAAGCGCTGGATGGCGGCGTACCGCGCGTCATCATCGCCTCTTCCTTGCAACCGGATCCCGTCGAACGAGCCCTCGACGGCATGGGGACGGTGATCTCCTGAGCGCCGCGGACGCGAGGGCCGTCGAATTCGCGAGTTCGCCCAAGCGACAGCCGACCTTCGTGCGCGGATCGATGGCGACGCTATGGGACGAGGCGGGCCAGGAGTACATCGATTGCGGGGCCTCCTTCGGCGTCGGAAATCTCGGCCACTGCAACCCCGCGATCGTCGAGGCCATTACGCGTCAGGCCCAGGAGCTCATCCACGTCGGCCCTTCGTTCGGGACCGATGCGAAAGCGGCCTTCGTCGAGAAATTGCTCTCCGTGGCCCCGCGGAACCTGAACCGAGTCTTCCTGAGCAATTCCGGTTCCGAGGCGGTCGAGGCCGCGATCAAGTTCGCGCGGGCCGCGACCGGCCGGCCGGGAATCGTCGCCGCGATGCGCGGATTCCACGGGCGGACGATGGGCGCGCTGAGCGCCACCTGGCGACGGGAGTTCCGCGAGCCGTTCGAGCCCCTCGTCCCCGGATTCCGGCATGTGCCCTTCAACGACGTCGAAGCCCTCGCCAAGGCCGTGGACGGGGACACCGCCGCGGTCATCCTGGAGGCCGTACAGGGGGAGGGAGGCGTTCACGTCGCCTCGCCGGAGTACCTCCCCGCGGCGCGCGAGGCGTGCGACCGGGCGGGAGCCCTCCTCATCATCGACGAGGTCCAGACGGGGATGGGCCGGACGGGGCGGCTCTTCGCGATCGACCGATGGAATGTGGAACCGGACCTCCTCACCCTCGCGAAGTCTCTCGCGGGCGGGGTGCCGATCGGGGCGACCTTGGCGACCGAGGAGGTCGAACGCGCGTTCAAGGGAAGTCACACGTCCACGTTCGGCGGGAATCCTCTCGCCTGCGCCGCCGGCACCGCGGCGATCGAATACACGATTCGAGAAAAGCTCCCGGAACGCGCGGAGCGACTCGGCCTCATCGGCGTCGACGCGATCCGAGGTTTCGACTCACCCTCCGTCCGCGAAGTGCGCGGTTTGGGACTCCTGATCGGCGTCGAGCTCCGCGGAAAGGCCGCGCCGGTCCTCCAGGCGCTTCAGGACGATGGCGTCCTCGCGATCGGTGCCGGCTCGGGCGTCGTGCGCCTCCTGCCGCCCCTCGTGATTACGGACGAGCAATGGTCGCGGTCGCTCGACGCGCTAGGACGGGCGCTCCCGCATGGATGACGTCGAGGTCCTCCGCGCCCTCGTGGAGGAGTACAGTCCTTCGGGTGACGAGCAACGGGCCGTTCGGAGGTTCACCGACGTCGCCACCGCCCTGGGATTCGATGTGCGGACCGATGAGGTCGGAAATGCGATCGCGCGCATCGGTCGCGGATCCCCGCGGATCGTGTTCCTCGGCCACATCGACACGGTCGAAGGAGCTTTGCCGGTCCGCCTCGAAGGAGGCCGCCTCCATGGGAGGGGGACGTGCGACGCGAAGGGCCCCCTCGCGTCGGCGCTCGTCGCGGCGAGCCGTCATTCGTCGGCCGGGGAGATCCTGGTCGTCGGCGCGGTCGGAGAGGAGCGCGACTCGCGAGGGACCCGCCATCTGATCCATCACCTGGCCCGGCCCGACTTCCTCATCGTCGGAGAACCGAGCGGCTGGGATTCTGTCACGATCGGCTACAAGGGGAACCTCAGCCTCATCGTCCGCGTGCAAGGCGAGCGGGCGCATCTCGCATCCCCGGAACCAACGACGGTGGAGAGCGGCCTCGGATTCCTCGAGGAACTTCGCCGGTTTTGCGAAACGAAGCGACGCGAGACTCCGTTCGACTCCCTTGCGATGAAGGTCCACTCAATCCGGTCCGACCATGAGGGCGACCGGGAGGCGGTCGAGATCGGCCTGAACTTCCGTCTCCCGCCGGGCCTCGCGGCCACGGAGATCCTCAGCTTCCTTGACCGGTTCTCCGAGCCCCTTTCCTACGAGGTCCTCGACGAATCGGGAGCGGTCCAAGTCGCCTCGAGGAATGAAGTCGTGCGCGCCTTGTGCGCCGGAATCCGCGAGCAGGGACACCGCCCCACCCTCCTACGGAAGCTCGGGACGTCCGATCTGAACCTCGCGGTTCCGGCGTGGCAGTGTCCGGCGGCCGCGTACGGGCCCGGCGATTCTCACCTCGACCACACCGAACGCGAGAACATAGCAATCGCTGATTTTCTCCGAGGGATCGAGGTGCTGCGAGTCGCCTTCTCGCGGCTGGCGACCGCCTCGTCCACAGCTTCCCGTGATACCACGATGACGGCGCCGTAGGGTCCACGAGCGCCTCAAGAGAGGGCCTTGCACAACAGCGGCAGGCTCACGTCGTAACGATAGGAGATGTTGGAGTGAGTGTCGTCGAACTCCTCATACACATGCTGGATCCCGCGGTCCCGCAGTTTCTTGTGCAGCACCCGGGCGCCCCAGATGAGGTTGTATTGATCCTTGGTGCCGCAGTCGATGTAGACGAGTCGCATCCGACGTAATCGCGACGCGTACCGGTCGATCATGTTCACGGGGTCCCAGCGTCGCCAGCGGGCCCACACCTCCGGGCGCCACTCCCCGGTGTCGAGGTCGAAGGGGAAATCGGCGCCCAGCTCGCGGCTTTTCGGATTGGGAGAATAGTGGGCCGCCATCCCGATCGTGTTGAGCACGGGGGCCATCTCCTCCCGGCGGCGATTCGGCTGGCGCCAGAACCATCGGAGCCATCCCGCGGGCCCTCCGTGGTCCTGGAACGCGGCCAGGGCCCTTGGGAAGTCCATGATGTAGCAGAGCTCGAAGAGCGCGTCCCCGGAGTGGTCGGCGAGGGCGGACCACGTCTCCGGATGGAGCATCCCCTGGACGATCGAGCCGTACCCTCCGGACGACTTGCCCCAGATTCCGCGGCGCGAGATGCGGTACTTCGACTCGACGAACGGGACGATCTCCTTTCGCAGGTAGTCGTCGTACCGTCCGGTCGCGCTCGAATTGATGTACTGATTGCCGCCGACTTTCGCGAAGCAGTCGACCATCGGGACGATCAACGGCCCCATCTTGCCCGTTCCGATGAGCCGGTCGAGCCGGGACTTCAGATCCTCGCCGAGCGGATCGACCCCGAAAAGCGATTTGCCGGTTCCCGTGTATCCGACGATCCCGTACGCCGCGGGATATCGCTTGTGAGAATCGTATCGGGGAGGCAGATAGATCGCCACGTCTCGACGGGTCGGATCCCCCAGCGGATTACCCTTCAGGACTTCGGACTCTAACGTTTCGATGACGACTTCGCCGCCCGCCATGCACCAACCCGCGGAGGCACGCGCGTGGAGACCATTAAGGCTGCGTTCGGAACGAGCTCCCGCGCGCTGAATGTTTAGATGTGGAAGATCAACGCGAGAATCCGAGAGATCAGGATGGCGGTCACGGACGCGGCGATGACAGAGAGCCGGCCTAGGATGCCGATGTCGTAGGGCCAGACGGCCATGCTGGCCAATTTCCGGTCCATCATGTCCACTCGGAAAATGTGGGCGATGTCATCCGCCGGGCGCGGATCCGACGAATCCTCGAAAACCGTTCGCAATTTTGAACCGAAGGCGGCCCTCGCGGCCCGCTTTTCCGCGATCATGCGTCCGTGCAACGTCCTCAGTGGGGTGAAGAAGTTCAGGACCCCCACAAGGATGAGGCCGAAGAGAAAGGACCCGATGCCCGCGATGTCCGCGGTCGACGGCGCGGTCGGCGCCGTCAGCAACGACAGGAGGAACAGCGCGATCAGTCCGAAGTAGACCGTCGCCAAGGAAAGCGCCAGAGATCCGATCGGCTTGAGGCCCAGGAAGGAGTCCTCGTAATACGGCCGTAGCTGGAGAGGCGCCGAACTGAATCGGCCGATGCCTCTCGTGACGCTGTAATAGGTCCATACGACGGACGACAGGGCGAGGGTGACCACCGCAAGGGAGATGATCTGGAAAATGGAAGAGAAGAATTCCAACGGCGAGAAGGCCGAATCGAGATTGAACACGATGGTCGATGGGCCGCCCAGAATCGCCGGGACATTGGTGGCGACGAGGAGGCCTCCGAGGAACACGACCCATGTCACGACTTGGGGCCTGGCGGAGGAAATTCCCGCGAAGGCCCGTCGGAACCCCTCACTTCCGGCCGGGAGGAGCGCTTCCACGGAATGGGCGGTTTCCCACAGCTTCCTCCGCATGTACCGAGGCGCGTAGAACGCATACGCGAACAAGGCGTCTTCCGCGAGGAACTGCCAAGAAAACGCCGTCTGCAGAGCCTGCGGCAAGCTCGCGCTCTCGACGTACTTTGCGAGGAGCGAATTGAGGAAGCCGAAAACGATGAAGCCCAACAGGAAACAGCCGAGCGCGTACGGGAGTTGGAAGGCGGAGATGAATCGTTCCGCTAAAGTCCTCCCTTCAGATCCCTCGCGGTCGATCTCGGGACCGGGTCGGTCCGGACCCTCCGGCGTCCCGCGGCGCGCCTCCCCCATGCTCCCCCGCGGGCGTAGTCGGGCATGCGGAATGAAGATATCGGACCAGGGCGGCCTCGTCTGGCATGTCCAAGGGACTGCTAATTCGCATTTTTGAAAATCGTTCCACGCGGGTTAAATACCGTCACGCAAACGGGGGCGACCTCAGGAGCGCACGTGTCATGCTTCGACCGCCGAACGCGCGTGGATTCAAAGCGATATTCGTCCTCCCGATCATGATCGCCCTCGTCGCCGTCGCTCTCCTGGGCGTCATCGCCACGCCGGCCGCGGCCGGACCGGCGGCGCCGTACTTCGGGGCGATGGTCCGGGTCGACCAGGCCCCCGGATACCAGGGCGGCCAATCGTCCATGGCCATCGGCTCGGACGGCGTGGTGTACCTCGCGTATTCCGGATGGGGCGGCTCGACGACGGGGACCGATGTCTTCTTCACGAAATCCTCCAACGGTCGGAGCTGGACCGTCCCCTTGCGGGTGAATGACGATGCCGGCGGCACGGCCCAGACGGAGCCGAGCCTCACCCTCGATCCGTCGAACAACATCTACATCGCTTGGACGGACGGACGCAGCGGGAACAACGACGTGTACTTCTCGAAATCCACGACCGGCGGGGCGAGCTTCTCCCCGAACGTCCGCGTGAACATCGACATCACGACGAACGCCCAGACGGAGCCGTCCATCGCGGTCGATCCGGTGAACCCGCACCTCATCCACGCGGTATGGACGGACACCCGCACGCCCGCGAATGGGCCCGACATCTACTACATCAATTCCACGGACGGCGGGCTGAGCTTCAACCCGCCCAGCGTCCGCGTGAACACGGATGCGACCGCGGCGGAGCAAGGCGCCCCTGCGATTGCCGTCGCCCCCGATCGGTCTGTCCACATCGTCTGGAGGGACCCGAGCAATGCCGCGAAGGGCCCCGACATCTACTACGTCAAGTCGACGAACCTCGGAGCCAGCTGGGGCACCGTCGTGACGGTGAACCGCGACACGGGAAATGCCGCGCAGGTCGAGCCGACCCTCGCGGTCAACGCGACCGGCGCGATCTTCGTCGCGTGGACGGACAGTTCTTTCACGGGCACCGGGCCGGACATCGCGGCCACGGTGTCGACCAACGGCGGAGCGTCCTTCCCGGTCGCGGTCAAGGTGAATGACGATACGGGCACCGTGCAGCAAGGGCAGCCGACCCTCGCGGTCAACGGGGACCGCGCCCAGCTCGCCTGGTCCGACTACCGGACCGGTGGCCCCTATCCCTACGCAATCTACACGTCCTCGTACACCGGCGTCTCGTGGTCCGCGAACGTCCGGGTCAACGGGGACACGGGGACGAACTTCGAGGCGAACCCCGCCGTAGGCATCGATGCCGCCGGGGACGTCGTCGCCGCCTGGACCAGCTGGAGCGTCGTGACGACCTTCCCCGTGCCGATCATCCAGCAAGGGATCCTCGCCTCCGTCCGCGACGTCGTGGCGCCCATAGCATCGGCCGGCTCGTCGGCCACGATGGACCAAGGGACCGCCGCCTCGTTCGACGGGAGCGGCTCCGCGGACAACCTCGGGATCGCCTCGGCCTCCTGGGACTTCGGGGACGGCTCGACGGCGATGGGCCTGATGGACTCGCACAGCTATGCGAACCCAGGGCTGTACACGGCGACCTTGACCGTCTGGGACTACTCGGGAAACGCGGCCACCGCGACCCGCTCGGTGACGGTCCGGGACATGGACGCACCCATTCCCCGGGGAGGGGGCGACCGAACGGCCGATGAAGGCCAGGCGCTCTTCTTCGATGGCTCGGCCTCCAGCGACAACGTCGGGGTGACGAGCTATCTCTGGGACTTCGGGGACGGCTCGAACGCCACCACGGCCACGACGACCCACGTCTACGCCCGCGCCGGCACGTACACGGCCAAGCTGACCGTGAAGGACGCCGCCGGGAACACGGCGACGACTCCGTTCACGGTGACGATTCGACCGAGTGGTCTCCTCACGTATATCGAGATCCTCGGAGGGACCGTCGGCCTCCTCGTGATCCTCGTCGGCCTCCTGACTTGGATGCTCCTCGGCGTCCGGAAGAGGGATCGGGAGCAGGTCCATCGGCCCGCGAGCGGAGGGCATCCGATCCCTCCTCCGCCGACCGACGCGGACCCGTTGGACATGGGGCTCCCCCCGAGGGGACCCTAGGCAAGCCGGGAAGGCGGACCGAACGGTCCGCCCCTTTCTCCTCTCCTTCTTTGCCTAATCTCCGTACTGGACCAGGGAGTAGACGTTGTCGTCCGGATCGAAGAACCGGGCCATGATCCCGCCCCAGCCCTGGGCCTCGGCCTTCTCCTTGAACCGCACGCCCTTCGCGAGGAGCTGCTCCTGGAGCTTGTAGATGTCGTCCGTCGTGAAGCCGATCCCCGTCTCCTCGCCGATATGTGCGATGTCGGAGTCGTAGTCCGCGGCGTTGTCGTACATCTGCTTCGTCGGCGTGAAGGGCATGATGCTCGTCTCCTTCTCCGAGAAGCGGTAGTCGGTGAAGCCCTCCTCGCCCGGAACCCGGTGGGACTTCAGGCCGAGCGCCTTCTTGAAGAACTCGCCGGTCTTCTTCGAATCCTTCGAGACGACGGTGACGAAGGTCAAGGCGGACACGCCCTTCCGGCGGACCTTCGGCTTGTCGGGCTGCGCGAGGAACAACACGTTCCCGTCCGGATCCGTGAAGCGTCCGAACGTCCCATCTTCCCGCTCGATCTCGGCCTTGACGCCCTTCTTCTTCAGGTCCGCCACGGTTCCCTTCAGGTCGTTCGTCAGGAATCCGATGCCCGTGATCCCGCCGATCATCTTGAGCCGGGCCTCGTAGATTTCTTGGCCCCACTCCGGCGTCGGCTGCCACGGCGTCAGGGAAGCGTCCTTCCCGCCCGTCGTCGCGCCGAGGGCGAGATACCCGTATTTCGGCATCGAGGAACGCACCTTGAGGCCGATCTTCTTCGTGTAAAACGCCTTCGCCGCTTTCAAGTCCTTCACGTAGATTTCCAGGTCTGTCAACTGAAGCTTCGTCATACAAAACCCCGTTTATCGTCGCCCTATCGACACGGCCATTGATAAAGGAGTCGAAAAAGGACTCCGCAAGGCCGCGGAATTGTCGGAGGACTCCTGGGTCGCCTGACCGCAGGTCCGCGGGAGGCGCCTAGAACGTGACGACGCAGTCCTCGGGCCGCTTGTCCTCCCGCAAGCGCGAGAAGGAAGGGGCGCGCATATGCCGGTCCTTCGAGAACTCGAGGAAGTGGACCTCGGCCACAATCTCCGGCCGGGTCCAGAACCCGACGTGGGCGTCGATCTCGGGGACCTCGGGGAAGGGGCAGGCCTCCTGGCGCAAGGCGACGAGCCGCGGATAGAGCGACCGCCGGAAGAGCTCGGAGAATCCCGTGCCGACGCGGCCGACGTGGAACAGCTCGCCCTGGTAGTACGCGCCCATGATCAGGGAGCCGAAGGTGTCCTCCCGCTCCCCTTCGCCGGCCGTGATGCCCGCGATCACGCAGTCGAGGGTCGTCTTCTTCTTGATCTTGATCCAGTCCTTCGTCCGTTTGCCCGGAGAGTAGCGCGCATCCTTTCGTTTCGCGATGATGCCTTCCAGGCCGCGCCCGATCACGGCGTTGTAGTAGTCGACCCCGCGCGCCTCGACGTAATCGCTGAGCACGATCCGATCGTCCTCCTCGAGGACCTCGCGAAGAAGGGCCTTCCGCTCCATCTGCGGCTTGCCCATCACGTTCTCGTCGCCGATGTAGAGGACGTCGAAGGCCACGTAGGTCGCGGGCAGTGTTTTCACGAGATAGTCCTGGTGGATCTTGGTGCCGGGGCGTTCCCGTTCCTGCAGCTTCTCGAAGCTCGGCTTCCCGTCCCACATCACGACGATCTCGCCGTCGAGGATCGCGGGCTTCTTCGTCCGCACCTTGAGGTCCGGGTACCGCGGCTCGATGAACGTCATCCGGCGGTTCTGGAACCGCTGCCGGTCGCGGAGGAAGCAGATGGCCCTCGTCCCGTCCCACTTGAGCTCGTAGATGTGATCCGCCGAATCGAACGGCGTCTCGCGGCTCTCCGCGAGCATCGGCTTGATCAGGAGGGAGTAGGGGTCCGGAGCCATCGAGTCCCCGCCGCTCCCCGGCCGCGGCTCAATTCGCCTTGGCGGCGGCCAAGCTCGCCTTCAGGGCCGCCATGAGGTCCTGGGTCGGCTTCGCCTCGATCTTCGTGACGGCCGGCAACTCCTTGCCTTCCACCTTGGCCTGGATCAGTTGCATCAGGGCATCGCGATAGCGGTCCTTGTAGCGCGAGAGGTCGAACTCCATCGCCAAGGTCTTGATGAGCTGCAGGGCCAGGTCGAGCTCCGCCTCCGAGATGACGACGGGCTGCGTCGCGGGAGGCTCCGGCGGGGATTTCACCTCGTCCTGATGCATCAGGGTCGTGAGCACGAGGCTGCCGTTCAGCGGGCTGATCGACACGAGCTGCTCCTTCTTCCACAGGACGGCGCGGGCGATCGCGACCTTGCCGGTTCGCAGGAGGGCTTGCCGGAACAGCTCGAACGGTTTCAGGCTGATCTCCTCCGGGCCGAGATAGTAGTTGCGCTCCCGCAAGATCGGGCTGATGTCTTGCGACTCGACGAAGCCCGCCACCTCGAGGGCTTTGCTCGCCTCGAGCGGGATCGAATCGAAGTCCTTGTCCGTCAGGATGACGTACTGGCCCTTCGCGTACTCGTAGCCCTTGACCATGTCCTTCGATTCGACGGGCACGTTGTCCTTCGGGCACACGTAGGGCCGCCGCAGCGCGGTCATGCATGAAGAGTGCAACGTCGTGAAGGACAGGTCCTTGCTCTCCGTGGCCCCGTACAACTTCACGGGGATGTTCACGAGGCCGAACGCAATCGCGCCGCTCCACAATGCTCGCGCCATGGATTCAACCTCCCGGGGATTCGGAATGAAGGACCCGGGGCACTTAACGATTTGTCCGGCGGATGTTAACCTTATTCAAGGTTGACATCGCCTCGGCGCACCGGAAGAGTTCCGGGAATGAATCGCAATCGGCTTCAGGGAGGACGGGGATGCCGAATCGTGAGCGGGGCCCCTCCCGAAACGCCCATCGGGCCTGCTGCGGCGGCACCACCTCCGCTACCTTCTGCTGTCCCTCCCTACGGGACCTACCCGTATGCGCCTCTACCCAAGCGCCGCAACATCGGCCTCCTCGTGGTGGTCGTTATCCTGATCGTAATCGTCGTCGTTGTGGCCCTGGCCGCGATCGTCTACGTGATGACGTCCGGCCTCGTGAGCGGATCAAAGCCTGTTGTGACGTTCAGCAATGTCATGAAACAGAACGCGGTCACCTGGACAATCGCGATCGCATCCGCCTCGCCCGCGGTCGCCCCGTCGAACTACAGGCTGAACTTCGGCATCGGGACGACCACGGGAACGGCGGTGAAGATGGGCGCCAACGATGTGATCACCACGGTGACCGTGACGGGGGCGACTCCTTCCTCGGTCGGCGTGAAGTGGACGGACCTTGGCGGCACGGGCACGGTGAAGGGAGGCGACGTCCTGACGTTCGCCTTCCCGTCGGCGCCGGCCGCGGGCACGTCCCTGACGTTCTACCTCCTGTACTCGGATGGATCGCAGATCCAGTCCAAGTCATGGCAAGCGTGAGCCCGAAAGACGAACGCGAGCATACCCAGTTCTCCGGTGAGACGTCCAATTAGTCACGCGGCACCAATGGGACGAGGACATCGAAATCGGCAATAAGCCCTGGGAAGCAGGGGATCTTTTGCCCCATCGGCCGAGCTACCGCGAGGCGGCTGTCCCCGTGGCAAGCAGGCCTTCTGGAAATCCGAAACCCAACTTGCCCGTCGTTGCGTATCGATAGAGCGCGGTTACCAGGATGCTCTGGGCTGCCGCGCCCAGCAGACCGAGG
>WNEP01000963.1_pt1 | contig 14879 bp, 9 predicted proteins | sample 5399961 | NCBI WGS metagenome assembly WNEP01 (sample SAMN13153329, study PRJNA577476) | soil metagenome | isolation source: 20 cm grassland meadow soil pre-rain plot 5 | place: USA:California | collected 2015-09-08 | reverse complement strand
GCGGCGCATCTCCTCGGCCGAGGCCTGCGAGTCGCCGTCTTCGGCAAGACGTTGGAGATGTGGCGCGAGCACATGCCGAAAGGCATGCTGCTGCGATCGCACTGGTGGGCGACCAACCTCTCCGATCCAGGTGGAGACTACGGGTTCGAACGGTTCGCCCGGGACGCTGGGCGCGACCGCACTTATCCCGTGCCGCTTCAGACGTTTATTGACTACGGCCTCTGGTTCCAGCAACGGGCGGTCCCTGAGGTCGATGAGACCTACGTATCATCGATCGAGCGTGAGGATACCGGGTATCTGCTAACGCTGCAGGATGGGCGCGAGGTGGAGAGTCAGGCGGTCGTGATGGCGATCGGACCCTATCACTATGCCCATCGACCGGAACAATTCGCCGGCCTGCCGACTAAGCTGGTCTCGCATTCTTCCGACCACCGGGACTTCGCCGGATTCAAGGGACGGGATGTCGTCGTCATCGGCGGCGGACAGAGCGCCATCGAGTTCGCCGCGCTGCTCCACGAAGCTGGTGCCGCAGTGCAGGTGGTATCACGGCGGTCCGTCCACTGGCTGGAGGCCGATCGGTCGGGCACGCGCAGCACCCTGGAGCGGATCCTGGCCCCGGATGCGGGCATCGCACCTGGCTGGATCAACTGGGTGTGGGACCATCGGCCAGTCTTGTTCTATCGATTCCCGCAGCCGTGGAAGGACGCCTATAACGCGAAGTACCATTCCGGGGCGACCGACTGGTTGCGGAATAGAGTCCTCGGCAAGGTGACCCTGCGCGAGCGCCGGACGGTGGCGAGGCTCGAGGTAGCACACGGGAGGCTCAAAGCAACCCTTTCGGACGGGGCGACGGTCAGCGCGGATCATATCCTCCTCGCAACCGGATACACGGTCGACGTCAACAGGCTGACGATGATTCACCCTTCGGTCCGGGCGACCATCGCGACGGACAGGGGGAGCCCGGTCCTGAATCATTGGTTCGAAAGCAGCGTGCCAGGTCTCTACTTTGTTGGACTCACGTCGTTGCGTGCCTTCGGTCCGCTGTATCGGTTCGTTGCGGGATGCGGAGCGGCGGCCCGGCGCGTGGCCAAGGCGATCACACGAGGACAGGTCGGACGTTCCCGGGCCGTGACCCAGCCCGCCGTCGCTGCGAACGCGGCGGCCGGTCTGAGGTGACTGCGGCGATCCGAGCGCGCGTGAGGACGGTCGCCTCGAGGGTGCTGCCGCCCGGGGTGAAGCGGGGGCTGAAGCGCCTCGTGCGGGCCTACCACCAAAGGTTTCTTGCCTTCACGCCGGCCGACCTGCCGCGCGTCCTGTTGCAACTCGGTGTCCTCCCCGGCGACGTGCTGATGGTTCACAGCGCGTTCGACAAATTCTTGGGCTTCCACGGCGGCCCGGTGGACGTCATTCGGGCACTGCAGGAGGTCGTCGGACCGGGTGGGACGCTCATGATGCCCACCATTCCGTTCCAAGGCAGCGCCGTCGAGTACGCAACGGGTGAGCCCGTGTTCGACGCGCGTCATACCGTGTCGCGGATGGGGCTCATCACCGAAGTGTTCCGGCGCGCTCCGGGAGTCGTTCGCAGCGTCCATCCAACGCACTCGGTGGCCGTCTGGGGAAGCAGGGCTGACGCCATCATCGCCGGTCACGAGCTGGCCGACACTCCGTGTGGACGGCTCACGCCGTATGGAAAGTTGCTCGACTACGACGGCAAGATTCTGCTGGCGGGAGTGCCGGCGAACACCATGACCTTCTGTTATTTCGTAGCCGAGGACCTCGAGCCACGGCTCACGGTTCCGGTGTTGACTCAGGAGCGGTATCCGATGCGCTGGAAGGACCCGGAGGGGACAGTGCGGGTCTCCAACCTGCGGCTCTTTTCACCGCGCCTCGACCATGACATGAGCCCGCTGGTCGGTGAGCTGAAGCGGCGCAACGCTTGGCGTGAGCGGCGCGTGGGGTCTTTGCGTCTCACGCTGCTGCGGGCGCGCGAAGTCTATGACGCCGCGGCGGCATTGGCGGAGAGAGGGATGTTCGTACGTGAGCGGCCGGTGCGTTGAGACGAAGCCCCACGCGTTGTAGCGGGAACGCATCAGGCGTGTTCCGATGCGGGCTCCCGGCCCGCTGCCCCACCAAGAAGTCTCGTGGCACCGCCCATGCACATGACGGCCGGCGAGTTGGGTCTGGACCCGACAGCGGTGAGGCAGAGAGGAGCGAGCATGAGCAGCGGCGTGGACCGCCTGACCGACGTGAGTCTCGAGGTGTTTTCGACCTGCGTGCAGTCCAGCGAGGGCGATCCCGAGACCTACGTCCAGCGGGTGGCCGATGTGGCGCGCTGGAGTGAGCAAGCCGGCTGCAAAGGAATCCTCGTGTATTCCGACAACCGGCTGCTTGATCCTTGGCTGGTGTCGCACAGCATCATCCAAAACACGACTTCCCTGTGTCCCTTGGTCGCGGTCCAGCCCATCTATATGCACCCGTACGCCGTTGCGAAGATGGTGGCCTCGCTGGGCCACATGCACAGGAGACGCATTTATCTGAACATGGTCGCCGGGGGATTCAAGAACGACCTGGTGGCCTTGAACGACACGACGCCCCACGACAAACGGTACGATCGGCTCATCGAGTACACGCTCATCATCCGGGAACTGCTGCGCGGCTCCGCCGTGTCCTACGACGGCACGTTCTACCAGGTCAAGAATCTCAAGCTCACGCCCTCCCTGCCGGGCGACCTGTTTCCGGGGATCTTCGTGTCGGGCTCGTCGGACGCCGGGCTGGTGGCGGCGAAGGCGATCGGCGCCACGGCCGTCAAGTACCCGAAGGCGCCCGGCGAGGAGGTCGCCCCGGACGAGGGAGTCGGTGCGGGCGTGAGAGTGGGGATCATCGCCCGCGAAGATGGCGATGAAGCATGGCGCGTCGCGCGACAGCGCTTTCCCGAGGACCGCAAGGGTCAGCTGACTCATCAGTTGGCCATGAAGGTCTCGGATTCCGTGTGGCACGGACAGCTGTCACAGCTGGCGCACACCACGGCGCCAGGCGAGAGCCCGTACTGGCTGGTGCCCTTCCAGAATTACAAGACGATGTGCCCGTACCTCGTGGGAAGCTACGAACGGGTCGGGGACGAGTTGTCGCGCTATATGTCCGTCGGGTATCGGTCATTCATCCTCGATATTCCGCCCACGCAGGAGGAATTGCACCACACGAACCAGGCCTTCCGCAGAGCGGTGACACTGGCGAGCGGATGACTGCTGATGAAGCACACGTCCCGCGCACCTCTCCACCTGCTACTCGTCACAGATGGCAGAACGATTCCCAACTGGTTGTACAAGTGCCTGCAGGCAGTTGAGGAATCCAAGGTCGCGACCGTCGTGCTGGCGTTGCTCGCGGCCCGTACCGAGGGGCGGACACTGCGCCACGTGCTCTTCTCGTTGTACGAGCGGATAGATCGTTCCCTGTTTCGCAGCGATGCGGACGCTCTTGTCCCGATCCGCTTGCAATCCGCGCTCCCCGGTTGTCGTGTCGTCAATCTCCGGCACACCGCGCTGGTTCGCGCGCTTGAAGAAGCACACATTGACGTGGTGCTGGATCCCTTCTGTTTGCTGCCGGATGCGGGCTTGGCCGACCGGTCCACGTATGGTGTTTGGAGCATGCCATTCGGTCACAGCGGCGACCCGAGAACACAGTCCACGCCGGGGTTTTGGGAGGTCATCGAAGGGAGGCCAAGCACTGAAACGCGCCTGTGTGTGCAGTGGAAGGGGTATGGCGGGAAGCATCTGCTGTATTTGTCTGTCGCACCCACCGATCGGCGTTCGGTATCTCGCAGCAAGAGTCGCCTGTACTGGAGAATTTCCGCCGGGTTGGCGAGGAGCCTTCAGCGCCTGGCGGCAGATCCCGACGCATTCGTCCAGAGGCTCGCGGCGAGCCCCCCGAGTGACGTTGCCGACACTCCATCAGGTGGTCCGGCCGGCGCTCCGGGTAATCTGGAAATGTTACAGGCAGGGGCCCGTCTCGTGCGACGCTACGCTTCCGACAAATGGATGAGGACGCTGTATCGTGAGCATTGGACGCTGGCCTATCGACACGGCAGAGGCGATCGACCGGCGACGGGACCCTTTCATACGCTGGTTCCTCCAGTGGATCGGTATTGGGCCGATCCCTTTCCCGTTCGGGTGGGGAACGAGTACTACATCTTCCACGAGGAAGCGCCCCTTTCGCACTATAAGGGAACGATTGTCTTGAGCGTTGTCGACAACGCAGGCAAGACCGCCGGGCCGATTCCCATCTTGGAGAAGGATTATCACTTGTCCTACCCGTTTGTGTTCCAGTGGGATGGCGAATTCTTCATGATACCGGAGACGGCCGCGCATCATCGGGTCGAACTGTACCATTGCGTCACCTTTCCGTCGCGCTGGAAATTGGAACGCGTGCTGCTTTCTGGCCTGGCGGCCTCAGATCCCACACCAGCGTTCGTGTTTGGCAAGTGGTGGTTGTTCGCCGGCATTCCGGTCTCTGGTGCCGGGACGTCGGTGGAACTCCACCTCTTCTACGCCGATTCACCGTTGGGGCCCTGGACGCCGCATCGTGCCAACCCCGTCAAGAGCGATGTTCGCTCGGCCCGGCCGGCAGGGCGGATTTTCGAGAACGACGGACAGTTCTATAGACCAGCTCAGGACTGCTCCAGGCGCTACGGGTACGCCGTTTCGATCAATCGCATCCTCCAGCTGAACCCTGATACCTATCGAGAAGTGGAGGTGGACAAGATAGTCCCCACCCGAGACCCGACGGTGGTAGGCGTACACACGTTCAATGTGGCGGGCGACCTGACCGTGATCGATTGTCTGGTGAGGAGAAGAAAAATCTTGACCAAGCCCTGGCGTCACACCCTGCAGCTGGACGGAGTAGGCCAACGCGGGTGGACCGACGCTGCGGCGCGGGTGTCACGAGCGGCGCCACCCCGCTCCCATAGTTCTGTGCCGTAGCCCCGAGGTCACACCGTGCGCTCCGACGAGCCAGGCGCCTTCCCGAAACGCATCGCTGCTTTGGTTCCTCCCGAAGCGATCCCCGGAACGGTTTCCGGTCCGGTGCGCCAGCTGACTGCGCTGGCGCGTGGACTGCAGGGTGCGGGGACCGATTGCCTGGTCGTTGTGTTTCATCGGCGGGGCCAGCCGCCCTCGGCATTCGCCCCCTATCTGCAGGAGGCCGGCGTTCGGCATTGCATCGTGGAAGACCGCGGGCCGGTCGACTGGCGCCTAGCCTCGCACGTGGGAACCGTGCTGCGCCGCTGGCGACCGTCCATCGTGCAGACCCACGGTTACAAGGCGACGGCGGTGGCGTATCTGCTGCGCCGGCTGGGTGCTCCGTGGCGCTGGATAGGGTTCTTCCACGGGTTCACAACCGAACCGCTCAAGGCGCGATTCTACCACTGGGTCGATCGGCGGCTGCTGGGTGCGGCTGAGCGCGTCGTCGTCATGTCGCACGCGCAAGCCCGAGCCTTCCGACATTGCGACGGCCGGGTCCGGGTCATCTACAACGCGGCGCTGGCTCTTCCGCCTGGAGGCAGCCCATCGGAGCGCGACCGCCTCGCCGGCCTCGCGGGCAGTCTCCCACGGCCCATCGTCGGGGTGGTCGGACGCCTGAGTCAGGAGAAGGGCGTGGACCTCTTCCTCGACGCCTGCGCCGTGCTGGTGCAGAAGGGCCTCGCCTTCTCCGCGCTCGTGGCAGGGGACGGCCCCGGGCGCGCGCGCCTCGAGGCTCATTGCGCTCGTCTCGGGCTGGAGGCGCGCGTGCGCTTCCTCGGGCACGTCTACGACGTGGATGTCTTGTACCGGATGCTCGATCTCCTGGTGCTCCCGTCTCGCAGCGAGGGCTTGCCGAATACACTCCTCGAAGCGATGCAGGCGGACGTGCCCATCGTGGCGACGGCGGTGGGTGCCGTGCCGGAAGTGGTCGGAACTTCGGCGGCGGCTCGCCTGGTGACGCCCGGATCCGCAGCGGCGCTCGTGGAAGCGATCGAGCACGCATTGACCGAAGGTGACCTGCCTGAGGTCGCCGCAGCGCGCCACGAAGCGATGGGCCGCTTCTCGCTGGAGCGCCGCGTGGAGGCTCACGTGCAGTTGTATCACGATCTCCTCGAGGAAGCGGGAGGAGTGAGACCAGCATGTGTGGGATCGCCGGCGCGGTAGCCTTCCGGGACGGTGCCCGCCCGGACCGCGAGCGCCTGTGCGCCATGGCCGGTCTGATGGCGCATCGGGGGCCTGACGGAGAAGGCTTCTGGGCGGATCCTCGCGGCCGCGCGGCCTTCGCGCACCGTCGGCTCTCGATCATCGACATCGCCGGCGGGCGCCAGCCGATGTGCAGCGACGATGGACAGATCGCCCTGGTCTTCAACGGCGAGATCTACAATTACCGCGAGTTGCGCCGATCTCTTTCGGATCAGGGGGTGCGGTTCCATACCGTGTCGGATACCGAGGTGTTGCTGCGGATGTACGAGCGACACGGCAGCGAGGCGGTACGGTATCTCCGCGGCATGTTCGCCTTCGCGGTGTGGGACGGGAGGCGGGGCGAGCTGGTGCTCGCGCGCGATCGCGTGGGCAAGAAGCCCTTGTTCTACGCGCTGGAAGAGGACGGCTGCTACTTCGCCTCGACCCTGGGGGCGCTCCGGGATACCGACCCCCGAGCCCGCCGCGTGAACCTCGGGGCGTTGGACGCGTTCCTCACCCTCGGATATGTGCCGGCTCCCCAGTCGATCTGGGACGGCATCAGCAAGCTCCCCGCCGGGACGCTGCTCCGGGTGAGCTCCTCTGGCGCGCGTTCCCTGCGCTATTGGGCGCTTGAGGGCGCCATGCAACCCTTCGCGGGGCGCTTCGCCGATGCGGTCGATCGACTGGAAGACTTGCTGACGACCGCGGTCACCCTGCGGCTACGCAGTGACGTGCCCCTCGGGTCGTTCCTGAGCGGCGGCATCGATTCGAGCCTGGTGACGGCCATCGCCGCTCGCCACTGTCAGGGGGAGGCCTTGACGTTCTCGATCGGTTTCGCGGAGGCCGCCTTCGATGAAAGCGGCTATGCCGAACGAGTCGCGCAACACCTCGGGACTCGTCACCGCACGTTCACCGGACGCCCGGTGATGCTCGACATCCTGCCGGCGCTGGTTCGGCATTGCGCAGAGCCGTTCGGCGATTCTGCCGCCCTGGCCGTCTGGTTGCTCGCTCGGGAGACGAGGAAGCACGTCACCGTCGTGCTCACCGGAGACGGCGGGGACGAAGGTTTCGGGGGATACGATTGGTATCGGACGGCACTGCGCCTCAAGCGCTTGCGCAGCGCCGTGCCGACGGGGGTGCTGCGGCTCGGCGCCACCGTGCGCGGCCAGCGCCCCTGGGTGAAGCGGGTCAAGCGCGCCGTCGGTACGCTCGCGTTGGACGAACCGGAGCGCTTCGCGGCGTTGCGCATGTATGTCCGCGACGAAGAGGCGCAAACGCTCTACGCGGGAGATCTGCTGCAGACGCGACGCGACGGCGGCGACGGCGTGCGCGCCTGGCTTGCGCAGTTGTACCGGAGCGGCAACGGCAGCGCGCTGCGACGGATGCGGCTGGTGGACGTGAGCACCTACCTCGCGGACTGCCTGATGCCCAAGGTCGACGTCGCCACCATGGCCCACAGCCTGGAAGCGCGCGCGCCCTTGCTGGACCACGAAGTCCTGGAATTCGCGCTGGGGCTCCCGGACCACTGGCTCCTGGATGGGAATGGAGGAAAGCCGCTCCTCAAGACGCTGCTGGCACGATTTCTCCCGGCCGATCTGTTCCGGCGACCCAAGCACGCCTTCTCCGTCCCGTTCCAAGTGTGGTTCGCCGGTGGGCCGACCAGCGCGTGGGGCGACCAGTTGGCGGAAAGTGAGAGCCTGCGCGATTGCGGCTGGCTGAACCCCGCCGGACTTCGCACGCTGGTGCGTGAGCACCGCGACGGCCTGCGGGATCACAGCCAGCGGCTGTACAATCTCCTCGTGTTGCGCGAATGGCTGAACCAGCATTGATGTTCGATGGCTGCGAGGGCGGTTCTCGTTCGATTTCGACCTGACGATGCCGTCAGCCATGCACTCGGCGCAACGCCGTAGCCTCCAACGCTTTCTCGCCTACGTCGCGCCGTATCGCACGACCATCGCGCTGGCCACGGCGTGCGGCGTCGTCCGCTATCTCATTCCCCTGGTCCTGCCGTGGACGCTCAAGATCGTGGTGGACGAGTTCCTGGTTCCGGCGGGCGGGCGGCCACGTACCCAGCTCCACCTGCTCATGGTGGGCCTCATCGCTGTCTACGTGGTGTACGGGATCGCGAGTTACTGGCGCTCGTATCTGGCGGGCCTCGCCGGGCATCGCCTGATCTTCGATCTGCGCCGCGATCTGCACCATCACGTGCAACGCATGAGCCTGAGTTTCTTCGACCGCCAGCGCATCGGCGAGGTCGTGGCGCGCATGACGAGCGACATCGCCTCCGCCCAGAACTTTGTAGGCGCCGCCTTCGTGAACACCGCGATGGATGTGGCTGCGATCTCGGGCGTGGTCGTGGTACTGCTCGTCGCGCATTGGAAGCTCGCCCTGGTCGCGCTGGCCGTGCTGCCGTGTTACGCGTGGGTAAGCCTCCGGCTCACCCGGCGGCTCCGAGAGCAGAGCCGGGCCATCCATGACCAGCTGCAGGAGATCTCCGGCGAGCTGCACGAGCAGTTCGGAGCGATCTCCACGATCCAGTCGTTCACGCAGGAAGAAGCCGAGGCCCGGGCGTTTCACAAGCAGAGTGAACGCTTCCTTCACAGTGTCCTCTCCAACGTGCAGCTCCAGTCGGTGGCGCTCGGGGCGACAGGGTTTCTCACGGCGATCGGGCCGATCCTGGTGCTCTGGTTTGGTGCCCTCGAAGTGCTCGGCGGTCGACTCACGATCGGAACGCTCATGGCGTTCTACGCCTACCTCGGGCTGCTCTACCAGCCGGTGCAGCGACTCACGGAGCTCAACCTGATCGTCGCCAGCAGCCTCGCCGCGATGGACCGCATCTTCGAGGTGTTCGACACCTATCCCGAGGTACGGGAGCAACCGGTCGCGCGGGTGCTGGGCCGGATACGTGGGGAGATCGTGTTCGACGACGTCGGCTTCCGATACGATGGCGGGCCGCCCGTGCTCGAGCATTTCCGGCACCATCTCTCCGCAGGTACGACGGTCGCCCTGGTGGGGCCGAGCGGCGCCGGCAAATCGACCCTGGCCAAGCTCCTGCCGCGCTTTTACGACGTCACCGGCGGCCGCATCACCATCGACGGGACCGACATCCGAGACGTGACGCTCCGATCGCTGCGGCAGAACATCGCCATCGTGGCCCAAGAGCCGATGCTGTTGTCGGGCACGGTCGCCGAGAATCTGCGCTACGGCCGACCCGAGGCCACGGACGCCGACCTTGCCGATGCCGCCCGACTCGCGTTCGCCAGCGAGTTCATCGCGCGGCTGCCGCGGGCCTACGAGACCGAGATCGGTGAGCGGGGCCTCGGGCTCTCCGGCGGCGAGAAGCAGCGCCTCGCCATCGCACGCGCGTTCCTCAAGAACGCGCCCATCCTGATCCTGGATGAGCCCACCTCGGCCCTCGACCCCGAATCAGAAGCGTTCCTCAAGCAGGCGCTCCGGCACCTGCTCGAGGGCCGGACGGCCCTCATCATCGCCCACCGACTGTCCACGATCGAGCACGCCCACGAGGTGCTGGTCCTCGATCGCGGCCGGGTCATCGAACAGGGGCGCCACGAGGAGTTGCGGGCACGGCCGGGGAGCGTGTACCGCCGTTACGCGGCGCAGCAGCTCGGATTGGAGCGGTTGAGTTAGGAGACGGCAGCGCGCGTTGCAAGCAGGGCCCAGAGAAGGACATCCTCGTCGAAAACAGCAAACTATTTAGTCTAGTCCACAATCTGGTTCCTATTTCGAACACCGGGATCCACGCGGCCGTCGATTCTACTGCGACGCGCGTGGAAGAAATACGTGGAGGCACTTGACGACAGAGATGTGACAGATTGAGAGCTTAGAGCTCCTCTAGACGGAACCCGTTCGATCCGCTGATCTGCCGCGGCTGCACAACATTGCTTCAGGTCAGCACCATTTGTTGCAAGGCTCACCTCCAATGTGGACCGGCTGCGCCGTGGCGTTGAGGCCGTGGCGTTGAGGCCTCGCTCCGCCAATGCCGTAACTGCCTGTTCCGCAATAAGTTGCCGGCGCACGCCCGAGCCCCGCCCGGCGGTGCTTGCGGTACAGAATGTGATAAAGTGCGGTCCACCGACGGCCCGTTTCCGCCGCCGCGCGTGGTTCGAGAAGCGTATGTAGGAGGGTCCTGGCCGATGGTGTGGTCGCTGCTGGAGACGATGCAATGAAGATCGTGGTGACTGGGGGCTGCGGGTTCATCGGCTCCCACGTAGCCGAGCACTTGCGAGAGGTGTTCCCCGGGGCGCGGCTCACGATCCTGGACAAGCTGACGTACGCGGGGGACATGGATAACGTCTCCCACCTCGTCACCGGCAACGGGAACGGTAAGGGAGTGCACCTCGTCGTGGGGGACATCTGCGACGCCGACCTCTGCCGCCGCGTCGTTCGCAACGCCGACCTCGTCGTCCATCTCGCAGCCGAGAGCTTCGTCGACAATTCGTTCGGCGACCCGTTGACGTTCACGATCACGAACACGCTGGGCACGCACATGCTGCTGGAAGCATGCCGGATCGCCGAGGTTCCCCGCGTCATCCACGTGAGCACCGACGAGGTGTATGGGGAAGTGCTGCGCGGCCGGGTGGGGGAGGACGCGCCGTTCAATCCCACCAACCCTTACTCGGCGTCCAAGGCAGCGGCGGAGATGATCATCCTGGGCTACCTGAGGTCCTATCGCCAGCCGATCATCCGCGTGAGAGCCAACAACATCTTCGGGATCCGGCAGTATCCGGAGAAGGTGATCCCCAAGTTCTGCCTGAGCCTGTTCCTCGGCGCCAAGCTGACGATCCACGGGAACGGGTCGCATAGACGCCACTACTTACACGCTCAGGACTTTGCCGCTGCAATCGCCCTCTTGATCGATAAAGGCGTCGCGGGTGAGGTCTATAACGTGGGGTCTGAGGAAGAATACTCGACCCTCCAGGTCGCCGAGATGGTCTGCGACGTCTTCGGGAAAAGTTGCAGCGAGGAGATCGTGTTTGTGAAAGACCGCCTCTTCAACGATCGCCGCTACAGTATCTCGAGTGCGCGAATGCAGAGCTTGGGCTGGCGAGCCCAGCGGCACCTGGCGGACGAATTGGGCTCTATTGCGCAATGGTACACGGACAGGGTCGAGCGCTATCGGCACCTGTTCGTCGACGCACCTGCGAGCCCCCAGGAAGCGCTCATCTGTGCCTAGCACGAGCGTGAGTGGAGGAAACCCATGATACGCGCCGTTACCCTGAGCCGATTGGCTGCGGCGTTCGCGATGTTCGGGCTCGCGACCGCGTGTAACGAACCACAGAGTCCGACCAGTCCGACGCCAAAAGCCAGTCTTCTTCCGTGGGGCGGCACGATCGCCGTCGTCAACACCACCACGGGCTCGGACCCCGATCCGAACGGCTATGAGGTCTGGGTGGACGACTCCTACAGCCAGTCACCCGGTAGCAACGGGGTCTCCTATTTCAACGGGCTCTCGCAGGGCGACCACAAGGTCTCGCTCATCATGGTTGCCGCGAACTGCTTGGTGACGGCCACGGTAAACGGCGTCACCGCGGTTGACAATCCCCGGAACGTCTCCATCAGCGCCGCCGAGACGGCGACCACGAACTTCGACGTGGGGTGTGCGTCGGTGGGCAGTCTGGTCGTCGGGACGAACACCACCGGTGTGGACCTCGATGCCGACGGTTACACGGTGTTGGTCGACGGCTCTGGCCAACCGGTGGCGACGAACGGCAGCGTGACGTTCACCGGGCTCGCGACGGGTAATCACTCGGTGGCCCTCTCCGGTGCCGCGCAGAACTGCACGGTGAGCGGGGCGAACCCGCAGAGCGGCACCGTGATGGCCGGCGGCATGACGTCAGTGACGTTCTCGCTGAGCTGCGCCCCGATCGGTTCGGGCAGCGGCGGCTTGACGGTCACGACGAGTACGACCGGCTACAACCTCGATCCCGATGGCTACACGGTCACGATCGACGGCACGAACAGCCAACCGATCGCGACGAATGGCAACGTCACCTTCACGGCGCCGGCGGGCGCCAACCCAGTCGCGTTGTCGGGCGTGGCCGCGAACTGCACGGTGAGCGTAGCGAATCCACAAACGGTGCCGGTGTCGGCCGGTGGGGCGGCCACGACGACGTTCGCGGTGACGTGCGGCGCGCCGCCGCCAGCGGAAGTGAGCGGCCACGTCCAGCTCGGGTGGGGTTCTGCCACGCCCGGGAACGGCATGCAGACCTTCGACTTCGACGTCCGGGCCGACCTCACCGGGCGGTTCACCGGTACGGACTACGGGGACATCCACCCATCGGGCAGGCCCGCGTCGTTGACCACGGATCCCGTGGCGGACCCCGCGACATCGTTCACCGCGTACCGCAACGCCTCGCCGAGCAAGTGCCAGGATCCGACGCGCGGGGTGGAGTTCGACGCCGTGGGCCGGGGCGACGAGGGTGACCTCAGGAGCTACACGGTGCAGGTGTGCGACGACGACCCGAGGACCGGGTCGGGGGGGAGCGGCGTGGACTTCTTCAGCGTGTACATCGCGGTAGGGGGATACGGGCGCTCCGGCATTCCGACGAGCGGCGACATCGTGAAGCGGTGATCGCGCGTGCAACCCCATCGTTCGACGCGCCGCGGCGGGTTCACACCGTCGCGGCGCGTTGGCTTTCTCAGGCCAGGACAGAAACCGGCGACGCGGCGCTGAGGCCGTTGGTCTGGATCGCCTCGTGCCGCATCAGCGCGTCCGCGAAAAACTTGGTCGCCCAGCTCAGGACCTCGTAGGCGCCGTAGGCGCCGCCCACCGGCCAGGCGCCCTTGATCCCACCCCGCAGCCCCAGCTCACCGCTGCGCCGGTTCTGCGTGTGCTTGAGGAATCGCAGGACGGCCGGCACAGGCTCGAGCCAGGTCGCGTCGTCCGTGATTGCGGCCAGGCGCATCCAGTTGTTCGCCATCTGGGCCTGGCCCGTGAGGCAGGACCACCGCACGGCGGGGGACCAGTCAGAGCGGTAGCGGCCCGGCATCCAGCCGTCCGTCCGGACCTTCGCAGTCAGGGGCCTCGCTGCACGCTCGGCCGCATGGAGCAAGCGCGGTTCGCCGAGTACACGACCGCCTTCCAGCAATCCCCGGATGGCGTATGCGAGCGTGTGTAGCAGCGGCTGCTCGGGATCCGTCAAGCAGCACCAAGGCAGCCAGCCGTTCTCAGTCTGGAGGTCGGCGGCGGCATGCAGGCTGCGGGCGGCGGCAGCGCTGAACCTGCGTTCATCCAGTCGGACACCCGCCTCCGCAAGCGCCCAGGCGGTGCGGGTGTTGTAGAGCGTCGAGTCCGCTCGGGCGAAGCGCGAGTTGTCGCTGCGCCAACGTCCGTCGGGGTCGAGCGTCGCCACCAGGTAGCGGGCGGCGCGGCGGGCCGCATCGGCAAAGCTACCCTGCCCCGTCTCGTCGAATGCGGCGAGCCAGCCGAGGAGCACCTGGCCGGTGTTGAACACGGCCGGTGATTCTGGTTCACCGATCGTTCCGCCGCGGACCGCGCCCGTGGGCAGCTGGATCTCGATCTCCCATCGCGCCGCGCGCTCGGCGCGGACCGCGAGCTCCGGACGTCCGAGGCGCCGGGCAGCGGCATACAGCGTGGGGATGATGTAGCCCGTGGTCTCGGGATAACAGGGTTGCCACCCCCGGCGCCCGTAATGCGAATGTCGTACGAGGCTGTAGCCGCGCGAGAGGCCTCCGTCGGGCGTCGCGTCCTGGGCCCGGAGCAGCCACTCGATCGCCGCCACCAGATGAGGCTCGTGCGTCGGATCCGCCGGATAGTTACGCAGCCACTCGCGCCATCCCTCGGCTAGCGCCGTCGGGTTGAGGAGCGGATGAGCGCGCATGGCGCGCAGCCGGTGCTGGAGGGAGGTCTGGAAACGTGGGGGCGCCACCGAGCCTCTGAGAATTTCGACCACGGTGATCAGTTCGCAAAGTGTGTACCGCATTGGGAGGCGCGCTCTCGCGACGCCAGGGCTGCTTTCGACGTCACAGGCGTGGCGCAGACGCAACGGCCGGCCGGGGTCTGGACCACCGCGGCGGCATGGCGGTGACGGACCGTCGGGCGCGCCGCGTGGCACCGGCCATGCGTCAGGGAGCGCTGGAGGCATTCGCCCATCATGAAACTGTTGCCGCTGGACACCCCCGAACGGATCGAGCTCGTCGCCGGTTGGCTGGGCAAGGCCGAGAATTACAAATGGCTGGACTTCGGTAACGGCGTCCAGCGCGTCACGTCGATCACGCTCAGGATCATGAGCCAGCGGGACATCCATGTGTTCCGGATCTACACGGCCGGGGATGAGGACGCGCCGGCGGGGGTCGTGGGCCTGACCAACGTCGATCGGAACTTCAAGACCGCCTCGCTCTGGGCGGTGCTCGGCAACAAGCGATACGGCGGGCATACGACCGAGGCGGCTCACCACATGCTCACGCTGGCGTTTACCGAGCTCGGGCTCCACGCCGTGAACGCGTGGACGGTCGAGACAAACATCCCGGCGCAGCGCTGCCTCGAGCAGCTCCACTTTCGCTACATCGGCCGGCAGCGGCAGTGTCACTATATCGACGGCCGTGCGCTCGATCGCCTCCTCTTCGACCTGCTCGCGACCGAACACCGGGACGTGCCACATGCCGGACTCGAACACACTAGCGCAACAGATCTCCGCCCTG
>WNEP01000940.1_pt1 | contig 15060 bp, 9 predicted proteins | sample 5399961 | NCBI WGS metagenome assembly WNEP01 (sample SAMN13153329, study PRJNA577476) | soil metagenome | isolation source: 20 cm grassland meadow soil pre-rain plot 5 | place: USA:California | collected 2015-09-08 | reverse complement strand
GTTATCGATGATGACGTGCTTGATGAAAACGCGCGGGTCGACCTTGTCGCCCTTCAGGAACGAGGCGAGCACGTCGACGCCGAGGCGCCCCCATTCCGTCGGATTGAGCTCGACGGTCATCGCCAAGTTTTCCTCCTTGACCGCGCGCAGTGCGGGCGGCACGCCGTTCATGCCGGTCACCAGCGTCTTGCCTTTGCGGTTGCTGGCATTGACCGCCTGCATAGCCCCGAGTGCGACATCGTCGTTGGCGGCATAAATCGCGGCAAGGTCGGGATGTGCGACCAGCACGTCTTCACCCTGTTTGACGCCGCGCTCGCGCGTGAGGGGCCCGTCGGCGCGAGACACGATCTCGATGCCCGGATGTTTCGCCATCACCTCGCTATAGCCATCGCCGAGATTTCTAAATGTCGGCGCGCCGCTGGGTCCCATCAGCAGCGCGACCTTGCCTTTGCCGCCGAGCTTCTTCGCCGTCCACTCAGCGATGTCGCGGCCAATCTGCTTCTCGTCCATGGCCACGTGAATGGTCTGGTTGGGGGAAGCGGAGCCGCGCGCGACGGAAACGATCGGGATTTTGGCGGCCGCCGCCGCATCGTAGGCGGCGTTGACCCCCACCGCGTCGATCGGCGAGATCAAGATGCCTTTGACGCCGCGGGCGATGAGATCTTGCACGCCGTTGATCTGTTTGAGCTTGTCCTCGTTCGCGGACACGGTGGCCACATCCCAGCCGAGCTCCTCCGCGCGGGCGCGAATGCCGCGCAGCATGGCGATATAGAAGGGATTGTCGTCCTGCGCGAGCGAAACGCCGATGGTGATCTTCTGCTGGCCGGTGGCGGGCGCCATCAGCGCGAGCGTCGGGAGAACCATCAGTGCGGCGGCGAGCGCGATCATCCGAGGCTTGAACATGCGAAACTCCCTCATCTTCGACGCCGTGGCACTTTTGGATCTCCCAATCCCGGCCTACCGGCTCCCGCGAGAGCGTAGCCTTTCGGCGGCCGCGGCGGCAATGATAACGGCGCCCACCGCCACGCGCTGCCAATAGGAATCGACGTTGAGCAGGTTGAGCGCATTGCCGAGCACGATCATGATGAAGACCCCGATCACGCTCTTGTAAAGCGTGCCTTCGCCGCCCTGGAGCGATGCCCCGCCCAGAACGACGGCGGCGATAGCCGTCAATTCGTAGAATTCGCCGGCGGTCGGCTGTCCCGATTGCAGGCGGGCCGCCAGCATCACGCCCGCGACTCCGGCGAGCGCGCCGCACCACACATAGGTCGAGGCGATGACCTGGCGCACCGGCACGCCCGAGAGATAGGCGGCCTCCCGGGAGCCGCCCGTCGCATAGATGCGGCGGCCATATGGGGTCGCGTGCATGACGAAGGACAAGACCGCCAGCAGCACGGCGGGAATCCAGACGAGGTAATGGATGCCGAGGAGGCGCTCGGAACCGAAAGCAATGAACTCGCCGGGAAGTCCGGTCTCCCCGCTCACCGGTGCGCCGCCGGTGATGAGAAAAACGACGCCGCGAACGAGCACCATCGTGCCCAGCGTGGTGATGAAGGGATTGACGTTGAGGAAAGCAATGACGAGGCCGTTGGCGAGCCCGACCGCCGCGCCGGCGATGACCCCGGCGACAACGCCCGCCGCGATGCCGGCCTCGAGCATGACCATGCTGGCGACGCAGCCAGAGAGCGCGGCGGTCGAACCGACGGAGAGATCGAAGCCGCCGCCGACAATGACGAAGGTCATGCCCATGGCGATCACGGCCATGATCGATGACTGCACAAGGATATTGGTGAGGTTGAATGGAGAGAGAAAGCGATTGGTGAGCAATGCGGTGGCCGCGCAGAGGACGATCAACGAGACGAGCGGCATCTGCCCCGCGACGTTCCAGCGTCTGCCCTTGCCTTTCATCTCAGCCGCCGATGGCGCTGCGCAGCTTCGGCTCATCGATGCCGGCGCTGCGATCGAGCGTTGCCGTGATGCGTCCCTGCCGCACGGCGAGAACGCGGTCGCACAACCGCGCAAGCTCGGCGAGATCGCTGGAATAGATCATTGCGCCGGCGCCGCGGGCGACGAGATCGGCGAGGAGCGCGTGGATCTGCGCCTTGGCCGCAACGTCGATGCCTTGGGTCGGATCGTCGAGCAGCAACACTGCAACGCGCCGCGCCAGCCATTTCGCCAGGATCACTTTTTGCTGATTGCCGCCGGACAGCGCGCTTGCTTTTAGATCCGGCTGCCGCGGGCGGATATCGACGAGCTCCATAAGCTCGGCGACGATGCGATCCCCGGCAGCGCGATCAAGATAGCCCATGCGCGAAATTGCGCCGAGGTTCGGCAGCAAGATGTTGTCGCGGACCGACTGATTCATGATCAGTCCAAGCGAACGTTCGCCTGGCACCATACCGATGCCGGCGGCGATCGCGTCGCGCGGACTTGCGAGTCGGTGCTTGTTGCTCCTGACCTCGACCACCATCAGCTCGCTCGTGGCGCCGAACAGTGTGTGGATCATCCGATCGGCGCCGCTGCCGAGGAGGCCGGCCAAGCCGACAAGCTCACGCTTGCGCATACGGACATGCGTCACCCCATCGGGGCGCGCTTCGATGAGCAGCTCACCGGGAGGACGCGGCGAGGCAAGCATCTCGCGCGTCGCGCGTCCGGTCATCGCCTCCACGAGATCGTTCACAGAGAAGGCGCCGCGGGCGGCGACCGCCGCCACCCGCCCATCGCGCAGTACCGTGCAGCGGTCGGCGATTGCGACCACCTCGTCGAGACGATGGGAAATGTAGATGATGGCGGTGCCTTGCCCCTTCATGCGCGCGAGCACCGAAAATAGCCGCGCGATCTCGCGCTTTTCCAGCGCCGCAGTCGGCTCGTCGAGAATAAAGATGCGGCAGCGCCGGTGCAGCGCCTTGGCGATGGCCACGAGCTGGCGTTCGGCAAAACTCAGCGAAGCGACCGGCGCCCGCGGGTCCGGCGCGAAATCGAGCTCAGCGAGCACGTTGCGCGCCTGCTCGCGCATGCGCCCACGATCGATCGTCGCGAGGGGGCCGAAGCGTCGCACCGGAAGGTCCCCAAGGGCGATGTTTTCCGCAATCGAGAGCGTTGGGACGAGGCGCAGCTCCTGCGGGATGGTCACGATGCCGGCGGCGATCGCGTCGCGCGGGCTCGCGAAATCGCGTTCTTCGCCGCCAACTCGAATGACGCCGCGGTCCGGACGATGCACACCTCCGAGGATGCGGATCAAAGTGGATTTACCGGCGCCGTTCTCGCCGACGACCGCATGGATTTCGCCGAATGCCACAGCAAAGTCGACGCCGTCCAGCGCCATGGTCGCGCCGAATCGTTTGCTGACGCCCTCAGCGCTCGCGGCCGGGTGGGTCATCGCATCAACGCGGCACGAATGGCACCTGCATGTTCGGGTCGCTCAGCCGGCCATGCTCGATGATCACGTCGTTGTCGAGTGCCACGGTGCAGTCGCGCATCGGGACGTCGTAATGTCCCTTGGTCGTGCGCTTGCCGCCGCCTTGCGAGTTGGGGCCGGTCGAGAACAGAAAATTTCCGGCAAAGCAGCGTGCGGCGGCGTGATGGCGCTTGGGGTCGGCGCCGTAAAGCGCGATCGCGTCCCAGCGCCCCTGCGGGTTGAGTCCCCAGCCGAGATGCGAGATGGCGTGACCGTCGAGATCATCCGGGTGCGCCTTGTTGCCCTCGAGCCAGTCGCTCATGAGCTTGGCATCGAGGGCGCCCTCGATCTTGCGGATGAATCCGTCGCGGATGCTGAGCCGCACCTCGTCCTGCACGTAGCGGCAATAGGGCAGCACGACGATGTCGCCGGGGGCGAACACGACGGTGCCGTTGGCCGAGCCCTCGTTGGGAAAGGTGTGCACGTGCCCGGCGCCCCAGTGGTCGAAGCGGCCCGGCGTCTCCGCGTATCCGTACTGGATCATGGTCGGGTATTCGCCGAGTTTTACGGTGAGGTCGGTGCCGCCCGGGCGCGTGATGCGCATGGTCTTGGCACGCTGGAGCCGTTCTCCGGCGTAGCTCACGGCCTCTTTGAGACCGGGCGGCGCCAGCAAAGTTTCGAGTTCGTCGGGGCCGTCGATGACCATGAGCACCCGCGTGCCGGCATCGCGCGCCTCCTTGAGCCAGCGCGTGAACAAGGGGAGGTGCAGACACACCAGCATGTCGGCCGTCTTGATCGCCTCGAGCGTGCCTTTGCAGCGCCCCACGGTTTCGACGCCGACCTTGGTCCACGACGGCATTGCGTTGACGCACATCTCGTAAGCGTCGGCAGCGAAATCCTCGGCCGCAGCGAAAGCGGCCGAGACATAGTCGCGCCGGGCGCCGAGATCGCTCAAGAGCACGATGGTCTCACCCTTGCGCACATTGCACAGCTCAAATTCCTTGCGAAAGAGCATCGCGAGCTTGGCGTGGTTTATTGCTTCTTGCATGCGGCTCCTCCTTCGGTGCGAGTTCAGGTGCTCGGTTCATATCATATTGAAGGCGATCGGGGCTCCGCTCTTGGATTTCATACCCACGGTCGTGGTTATGGATTCCGGCCCTCGCCGCATCGCGGCTCGGCCGGAATGACGAATTGAAAGCGTTAGCACCAAGCAACACCTCTTCGTTCCCGCGGCGCGTTTTTTGCGTCCGGGCTTTAAAACTTTGGCTTCGCTACCCCGATTGAAGGGGTGGCGGAGCGCCGAGAGTCGTCGGGTGCTTGCGAGGCACCCGTTGGGCCTGCACGTAACGCGGCAGGCCAGGCGCCTAACGAGGCGCCTTGCGTCCCATAACGCGGGACGCCCGCCTCCCGGCGCTCCACCGTGGCGATTTTAGGCTCCGGTCCCGCGCTTCCCTCACCGGAATTGCTTCCGGATCGGTCACAGCGAGCTCCTCGCGTCCGGGTCATAGTGCCCGGCGGGCGGGGTCCCGTGCCTCCCGGGGCGACGGTTGCGAATCGCCACCGCAGGACGCCACGCCTCGCTCCGTATTCAGGTGTGCCTCGAGAACACGCCCCTTCATGAGCAAGGCTGAGCGAATCTATCTCCGATGCAATTCGCAGTCAATAATAAAATGCACAAAAGAGATAAATCCTAGAAGTAGGCGCAGAACGGCCCTGCAATGCGGGTGAGGCGCTCCTTACGTCCACGAACCCAATAGCCCCTACTCCGCGGCCTCTTTCCAGGTGTCCCGGTGGGTCTTGGGTTTCGCCTTAAGCCGCAAGTCACGTAACTCCTCGCGCTCGCGCGCGCTGTTGCGGAAGATCTGCTCCTTTCCCGCCAGATATTGCGGCGGGCAATGAATTCCTTCCGCGCCGTACCAGGCCGCCGCCTTCATGGTGAAATACGGATCGACGAGATGCGGGCGCGCGAGCGCCACGAGATCAGCTCGGCCCGCGGCGATGATGGTATTGACCTGATCGGCAGTTGTGATCGCGCCAACGCACATGGTGGCGAGGCCCGCCTCGTTGCGGATCTGATCGGAGAACGGCGTCTGGAACATGCGGCCGAACACCGGCTGCGCGTCCGCCACCGTCTGCCCGGTCGATACGTCGATGAGATCGCAGCCTGCTTCTGCGAAGGCGCGCCCGACCTCGACCGCGTCGTCGCCGGTGAGCCCGCCGTCGGCCCAGTCGGTTGCGGAAATCCGAACCGACATCGGCTTCTCGTCCGGCCAGGCGGCGCGCATGGCACGAAAAACCTCGAGCGGGAAACGCAAGCGGTTCTCGAGCGTGCCGCCATATTCGTCGCGGCGCGTATTGGTAAGCGGCGAGATGAAGCTCGCCAGTAGATAGCCGTGCGCGGCATGCATCTCGAGCATGTCGAACCCTGCTCGCTGCCCGCGCTGCGTCGCCGCCACGAAATCGGCGATGACCTGGTCCATGTCGGCCCGCGTCATCTCCCGCGGCACCGGGCTGTACGGGAAATAAGGAAGCGGCGAAGCCGAAATAATCGGCCAGCCCCCCTCCTCCAGCGGTTCGTCTATTCCTTCCCACATCAGCTTGGTCCCGCCTTTGCGGCCGGCATGGCCGAGCTGCAGGCAGAATTTGGTCTTCGACTGCGCGTGCACGAAATCGACGATGCGCTTCCACGCGGCTTCGTGCGCGTCGTTGTAGATGCCGGCGCAGCCGGGTGAGATGCGCGCGTCTTTCGACACGTCGGTCATCTCCGTGAACATCAAGCCTGCGCCGCCGATCGCGCGCGAACCATAGTGGACGAGATGCCAATCGTTGGGCGTGCCGTCTTGCGCCGAGTATTGGCACATCGGGGACACGACGACGCGGTTTTCGAGCGTGAGCCCGCGCAGCCGAAACGGCTGGAACATGGGAGCAAGCGGTTGTGAGGTATCGGTGTCGAAGCCGAGCGCGCGCACGTCGCGCGCGACCAGGCGATCCGCCGCTTTGACGAATTCGGGCGCGCGCAGCGCGAGGTTGTCGTAGGTGATGGCCTTGGAGCGCGTCATCAGCCCGAAGGCGAAGCGGGTCGGATCCATGTTCCAGAACCGATCGACGTGCTCGAACCAAACCAGCGATACATCGGCCGAGTGCTGGGTCTTTTCCACTTCCTCGCGCCGACGCGCTTCGAATTCGGCGAGCGCCACCGCCACGTCCCGACCGCCGGTCGATCGGAATGCCTCGTAAAGCGCGATTCCGTCCTCCATCGCCAGCTTCGTGCCCGAGCCGATGGAAAAATGCGCGGTCGCCTTGGCGTCGCCGATCAGCACCATGTTGTCGGCGACCCAGCGGTCGCAACGAATGGTCGGGAAATTGCGCCAGATCGAGCGGTTGGTGATCAGCCGATGTCCTTGCAGCTCCTGCGCGAACAGGCCTCCGGCGAAATGCGCGGACGCGGCTTCATCGAGCTTGTCGAGGCCGGCGCGTGCGAAGGTTTTTGGATCGGTCTCGATAATCCAGGTCGAGCACTGCGGTTCGTATTGGTAGCAATGGCCGATGAAGATGCCGTGCTCGGTCTCCCGAAAGAAGAACGTGAAGGCATCGAACGGCCGGGTCGAGCCCATCCAGGAGAAAAAATTGGGCCGCAGATCCACGTGCGGTCTGAACCGCTCGGCAAAAGTATCGCGCCAGCGGGAATTGATGCCGTCGGCGACCACGACGAGATCGGCATTGCGGATGGCGGGATCGAGCGGCGAGATTTCGCGCTGGTACTCGATCTCGACGCCGAGAGAGCGCGCGCGCCGGCCGAGAATCTTCAGCAGCGTCGCGCGCGAGCAGCCGCAGAACCCGTTGCCGCCGATGCGGTGTGTGGTGCCACGGAAATGGATCTCGATGTCGTCCCAATAGGCAAAGTGGCCGACGATCGACCGATAGCTCTCTTGATCATGGATCTCGAAGGTGTCGAGCGTCTCGTCGGAGAACACGACTCCGAAGCCGAAGGTATCGTCCGGCCGGTTGCGCTCGAAGACGGTGATGCGGGTCTGCGGCCAGGCCTTCTTCAGGAGGATCGAGAAATAGAGGCCCGCCGGGCCGCCGCCGATCACGTGAACCTTCATGCGCGCCTCCAAGGCTGCGGCCCTTCCCCTGTCATTCGCGGGCTTGACCCGCGCATCCATCTTGTTCGCGAGAAGATGGGATGGCCGGGTCAGCCCGGCCATGACGCACGAGAGCCGCACCATAATTACTTTAAGCCTAAAGCATCTACATCACAAGCTTGAACTCTAAAAATTTTAAGCTTAAAGTAAGCCCATGCCGCTCTCGGGCCAACATGCCTTCGTCACCGGTGGCGGCCGCGGCATCGGGCGCGCGATCGCCGCGGCGCTCGCCCGCGCCGGCGCCGCCGTGACCGTGATCGGCCGCAGCGAAGCGCCGCTGCGCGCGGCGGTCGCAGCCGGTGCGGCGGCGGGCTGCGCCGTCGCCGACGTGACCGACGCGGCCGCGCTCAAGCGGCAGGTCAGCGCCGCCGAGGCAGCGCGCGGCCCGATCGCCATCCTCGTCAACAATGCCGGCTGGGTCGCGAGCGGGCCCTTCAGCAAGGCCGACGCGTCGGTCTTCCGCAGCATGTGGGATGTGCACGTGATGGGCGCAGTCCATGCGACGCAAGCGGTATTGCCGGGCATGATCGCGGCCGGTTTCGGCCGTATCGTCAACGTGGCCTCGATCGCAGGCCTCAAAGGCTATGCGTATGTCAGCGCCTATTGCGCGGCAAAACACGCGCTGGTCGGCTTGACGCGCGCGCTCGCCGCGGAGACCGCAGCGTCCGGCGTCACGGTCAACGCGGTCTGTCCCGGCTACACCGACACCGATCTCGTGCGCGAGAGCGCTACGCGCGTGGCCGCCAAAACCGGCCGCACGGAAGCTGACGTGCTGGCCGAATACCGGCGGGATGCACCGATCGGCCGGCTGATCCGGCCGGAGGAGGTCGCCGCTGCCGTGCTCTACCTTTGCTCGCCGGAAGCGGCCGCGGTCACTGGCACCACGCTCGCCATCGCAGGCGGGGAGATGTGATGGAACAGCGAACATTGCCGCTCGATGCGGAGAGCAAAGTTGCCGAGCGGCCGCACGATCACAAGGACGAGCTGCGCCTCTGGCTGCGGCTCTTCGCTTGCAAGGAGGTGATCGAGGGCGCGGTTCGCCGGCGCCTGCGTGAGAATTTCGACGTCACATTGCCCCGCTTCGATCTGATGTCGCAGCTTTACCGCGCACCGAAGGCGATGCCATTGGGCGAGCTGTCGCAGCGCATGATGGTGTCGAACGGCAATGTCACCGGCCTGGTTGATCGGCTGGTCGAGCAAGGCCTCATCAACCGCCAGCCCTCGCCCAAGGATCGCCGCGCGCAGCTCGTGAGTCTGACTGCCGAGGGACGCCGTTTCTTCCGCGCGATGGCGCGCGCGAACGCCGACTGGATCGCAGACATGCTCGTGGATCTGTCCAGTGAGGAAATTGACACGCTCATGCGGCTCCTGGCGAAAACCAAAGCGTCGGCGCGCAAGGCAATCGGCAACGGAGGGCCGCGATGAGCGCAGCCAACGCGGTCACCTTGCCGCTTGCGGGCTACAAGGCCCGCCATATTCGGCTTGCCGTCGACGGCAAGGTCGCGACCCTCACGCTGGACCGGCCTGACAAGAAGAACCCGCTCACCTTCGACAGCTACGCGGAGATCGCCGACCTGTTCCGCGCAGCGGCCAAGGAAAAAGCCGTCAGGGCATTCGTCGTCACCGGCACCGGCGGCAATTTTTGTTCAGGCGGCGACGTGTTCGAGATCATCAAGCCGCTCGTGGAGATGGAGGCGCGAGAGCTCCTCGATTTCACCCGCATGACCGGCGAGGTGGTCAAAGCGATGCGCGCGTGCCCGCAACCGATCATTGCCGCGGTTGACGGGGTGTGCGCGGGGGCGGGTGCGATCTTGGCCATGGCCTGCGATGTGCGGCTCGGAACGCCTGGCGCCAAGGTCGCTTTTCTCTTCAACCGGGTGGGGCTTGCCGGCTGCGACATGGGTGCCTGCGCCATCCTGCCGCGCATCATCGGCGCGGGCCGCGCAGCCGAGCTCCTCTATACCGGCCGCGTGCTGGGCGGCGAGGAGGCGGAACGCTGGGGCTTCTTCAACCGGCTCGCCTCCCCCGATACTGTGTTGGTCCAGGCGCAGCAGCTCGCGGCGGAGCTTGCCGCAGGGCCTACTTTCGCCAATGCCATGACCAAGCGCATGCTCGACATGGAATGGGCGATGTCGGTCGAGAGCGCGATTGAGGCCGAAGCGGTCGCGCAGGCGTTGTGCATGGAGACGCTGGATTTCGCCCGCGCGTTTCGCGCGTTCGCCGCCAAGCAGAAGCCGGTCTTTGAAGGCAATTGAGATGGTTCTTTGTGTACTTGCAGCAGGCTACCAGTCTCCGTTCATCCCCGCGCAAGCGGGGACCCACAGCTAAGGACTCTGGCCCCTGGATTCCCGCTTGCGCGGGAATGAGCGGCAGAGGTGGCACAGCCTCGCCTTCTCTAACCGTAACGGCGGAGCTTACGCGTGACGCTCGAGGAAACCCTGACCTGGCCCTTCTTCGACGAGCAACATCGCGGCTTTGCCGAGGCGCTCGCGCGCTTCGCCGACACGACGCTCGCCGAATTGCCGCACGACGATGTCGATGCGGCCTGCCGGGCGCGAGTCAAGGCGCTGGGTGAAGCGGGCTTCCTCAAGGCTGTGATGCCGGCCGAGCACGGTGGCCTTTATGACAGGCTCGATGTGCGCACGCTGTGTCTCGCGCGCGAGATTTTGGCGTTCCGCGACGGATTGTCCGACTTCGCCTTCGCCATGCAGGGCCTGGGCTCCGCCTCGATCTCGCTGTTTGGCTCGGCGGCGCTCAAGGCGCGCTATCTGCCGCCCGTCCGCGACGGCCGCGCCATCGCTGCCTTCGCACTGTCGGAGCCGGAAGCGGGGTCCGACGTCGCCGCGCTCGCCGCGACGGCGAAACTCGACGGGGCCTCGCACCTGCGCATCGACGGCAGCAAAACCTGGATTTCCAACGGCGGCATTGCCGATCATTACGTGGTCTTCGCGCGCACGGGCGAAGGGCCCGGTGCCAAAGGGCTCTCCGCGTTCGTCGTCGATGCCGCCGCTCCTGGACTGAGCGTGACGGAGCGCATCGAGGTCATCGCACCCCATCCGCTCGCGACGTTACGGTTCGAGGGCGTGCGCGTGCCCGTTGGCAATCGCCTTGGCGGACCGGGTGACGGTTTCAAGGTTGCGATGGCGACCCTCGACGTGTTTCGCTCGACCGTGGGCGCCGCCGCGCTCGGCTTTGCGCGGCGCGCGTTGCATGAAACCGTCGAGCGCGCCGCAAGCCGTAAGCTCTTCGGCGCGCCGCTCGCCGAGCTGCAGCTGACGCAAGCCGCGATCGCCGACAGCGCTAGCGAGGTCGACGCATCGGCGTTGCTCGTTTATCGCGCTGCCTGGACCAAGGACCAAGGCGCCGCGCGCGTCACGCGGGAGGCGGCGACAGCGAAAATGTTCGCGACCGAAGCGGCGCAGCGCGTGATCGATCGCGCCGTGCAGCTCCATGGCGGCTTCGGCGTCACTAAAGGCGTCAAGGTGGAAGAGCTTTACCGCGAGATCCGCGCGCTGCGAATCTACGAAGGCGCGACCGAGGTGCAGAAGGTCGTTATCGCGCGCGAGCTGTTGAAGAATCGCATGGGAAGGTCGGCATTGGCGGCGGAGTAGCAATGTTCTCAATTTGCTTGCTGGTACTGCAAAACTGCCTTCCGTTCGTTTCCGCGAAAGCGGGCACCGAGGGGCCACCGGCGGCGGCTCTGCGTCCCGGGTCTCGCTTCGCTCGCCCGGGACACGAAAACGTGGATTCCCGCTTTCGCGGAAATGAATGGAGTTTGTTGCCCGAGGAGCGACGGCAATGACGGCGCCTGTCGACACCTTCGCGCGCGATAACCTGCCGCCGCGAGCGCAATGGCCGGATTTCCGTTTCGAGCTGCCCGAGTTGCAATACCCCGATCGCATGAATTGCGTTGTCGAATTGCTCGACCGCTGGACCGCGCAGGGTCGCGGCGCTGCGCCCTGCCTGATCTCCCCGAACGAATCGTTGAGCTACGCGCAACTCGCGGAGCGGGTGAATCGCATCGCCAATGTGCTCACGCGCACGCTCGGCATAGAACCCGGCCATCGCGTGCTGCTACGCGGACCGAATAGCCCAATGATGGTCGCCGCCTATCTCGCCGTGATCAAAGCCGGCGCCATCGTGGTCGCGACCATGCCGCTGTTGCGGGCGAAGGAGATCGCCTATCCGATCGGGAAAGCGCAAATCCATCTTGCGCTGTGCGATCACCGGCTGGCCGAGGAGATGGAGAAAGCCCGCGCGCTCGCACCCGATCTCCAGCGCGTGGTCTATTGGGGCAGCGGCGCGGCCGACGCGCTGGAAACGCTGATGGCCACGCCGGGTTACGAAAGTTTTGCGCCGTGCGACACGGCGAGCGACGATATATGCCTCATCGCTTTCACCTCGGGCACGACCGGCGAGCCCAAGGGTACGATGCACTTTCACCGCGATATCCTGGCCACTTGCGACAGCTACGGCCGGCACGTGCTGCGCGCCGAGGCCACGGACCGCTTCATCGGCTCGCCGCCGCTCGCCTTTACTTTCGGGCTCGGCGGCCTCGTCCTGTTTCCGCTGCGGGTCGGCGCGGCCACGATCCTGATCGAGAAATCCTCGCCGGACGATCTGCTCGCGGCAATCGAGAAATTCCGCGCGACCATCGTCTTCACCGCCCCGACGGCTTATCGCGCGATGCTGGCAAAGCTTCGGGGGCACGATATTTCATCGCTGCGCAAATGCGTGTCGGCCGGCGAAGCCTTGCCCAAGGCGACGTTCGAGGCTTGGCTCGGCGCCACTGGCATCAAGATCCTCGACGGCATCGGCGCGACCGAGATGCTGCACATCTTCATCGGCTCGCCCGAGGAAGAGATTCGCCCGGGCGCGACCGGCAAGCCCGTGCCCGGCTACGCGGCGCGGGTGGTCGACGCAGACGGCAACGAGCTTGCGCCCAACAGCATCGGCCGCCTCGCCGTGCGCGGGCCGACCGGATGCCGCTATCTCGCCGACAAACGTCAGCGCCAGTACGTGCAGAACGGCTGGAACATCACCGGCGACACTTATCTCATGGATGCGGACGGCTATTTTTGGTACCAGGCGCGCTCCGACGACATGATCGTCTCGGCGGGCTACAACATCGCCGGCCCGGAAGTGGAGGCGGCGCTGCTCGAGCATCCGGCGGTCGCGGAATGCGGCGTTGTCGGTGCGCCCGACGAGGAGCGCGGGCAGATCGTCAAGGCCTATGTCGTGCTGCGGGCAGGCCATAGCGGCGATGCTGCAACGACGAAGCTGTTGCAGGAGCACGTCAAGGCAACGATTGCCCCCTACAAATACCCGCGCACGATCGAGTACGTGACCGAGTTGCCGCGCACGCAAACCGGCAAGCTGCAGCGCTTCGAGCTCCGCCGCATAGCGGCCGACACCGCCTCGCACAAGCTTGCGTCATGATGCAATGTGCCGGACTAAGAGATGCGTGATCTGCGCAGCGAACCGCGCCGCGATTTCTTCCCTCGCCCCGCGAAGCGGGGAGAGGGTGGCGAGCGCCGAAGGCGCGAGCCGGGTGAGGGGCATCCTATGCGCGGACCTCAGCGGCCGGCGCAGACGGCTATCACGTGTTGCGATTCTGGAATTCGGACGTCTTGAGGAACGAGGTGGGCGTTCTCGAGGCGATCCTTGCGAAGTTGCAGGGCAGAACGCTTTGAGTTTGACGCGGGGCTGCCCCTCACCCGGCCCTCGCTGCGCTCGGGCCACCCTCTCCCCGCTACGCGGGGCGAGGGTATACCGCACGCGCGGCGCCATTGTTCTTTAACGACAAGCGATTCACTCCAGGCGCACATAGAGAGGTCAACAGTGTCCGAAGAGCCGCCCCCGCACACGGTGCTGCAGCCTGAGAGCTGGCCGCGGCCGCGCGGCTTCGCCTACGGCATGCGCGCGCGCGGCGAAATGGTGTTCGTCGGCGGCATGATCGGGCAGGACGAGCGCGGCCGTCTTGCGGAAGGGTTCGTCGCGCAAACGAAGCAGGCGCTCGCCAATATTGCCGCGGTGCTGGCACAAGCCGGCGCCTCGCCGCAGCACATCGTGCGGCTGACCTGGTACGTGCGCGACATGGACGAGTATCTCGCAAATCCCCAAGCGCTCGGCGCGGCCTATCGCGAGATCATGGGTCGGTATTTTCCCGCCATGGCGGTGGTCGAGGTCAGCCGGCTGGTCGAAGCCGAGGCGCGAGTAGAGATCGAGGCGACGGCGGTTTTGCCGCAGTAACGCGCTCCGGCTTCGTCACGCTGTTTATCGAAAAATCCGTCAAAGCGCCGCGAGCAGCCGCTTCAATGAAGGTGTGAGCGGGCTACTCAGCGCCACGCGAACCAGGCGTGCGAGATCCGATTTCCGATATGGCTTTGGCAGCAGAATAATGTCGGGATCGAGACGGCCGTGGTGAACGATGGCATTCTGAGTGTAGCCGGACGTAAACAGAACTTTCACACTTGGCAGGCGCTTTATCACCTCTTCGGCGAGCTGACGGCCGTTCATCGTACCCGGCATGACCACGTCGGTGAACAAAAGATCCAATGTTGCACCCCGATCGATCAGGCTCAGTGCTTCGGCAGCATTGGCCGCCACCAGCGTCGTGTAACCGAGGCTCTTGAGCTGGCCCGTGACAAAGTTCCTCACAAGGGCATCGTCCTCGACAACCAAGACGGTTTCCTGTCCGCCCTCGATCGGCGCGGCCAGCGCAAGTTCGAGCACCTTGTCGGTTTCCCGCGCCTGCGGCAGATAGATCTTGATCGACGTCCCTTGCCCCTCTTCGCTGTAAATCTTGATGTGCCCTCCTGACTGCTTCACGAATCCGTAGACCATGCTCAAGCCGAGCCCGGTTCCCTTGCCGGGCGCCTTGGTCGTGAAGAACGGATCGAACACCTTGTCGCGGATCGCCGCAGGAATACCCCGTCCGGTGTCGCTTACGGCCATCATCACGTACTGTCCGGGGCGCACTTCGCCGTTCGCTCTGGCGTACGCTTCATCGAGATGGACGTCGCACGTCTCGAGCATGAGCTTGCCGCCATAGGGCATGGCGTCCCGCGCATTCAGCGCCAGGTTCAGCAAAGCGGTCGTGAGCTGGCTGGCATCGACCAAGACCGGCGGGAGCTCGTCTTGGAGTATCGATTCAATCTCGATTTGCTCTCCCAACGTCTGGCGCAACAGTTTCGCCGCATCCACCAGCAACGTGTTGACGTCGGTACTGTGCGGTTGCAGCGGCTGTTTGCGCGCGAAAGCAAGCAGGCGCTGCGTCATCTCCACGCCCCGCGTAGCAGCCTCGTCGATGAGCTTCACGGTCGCGGCGAGCTTCGGGTCGTTGGCCACGCCCTCGGCGAGGATTTCGATCGTGCCGGTAATCACGGTCAGCATGTTGTTGAAGTCATGGGCGACGCCGCCGGTGAGCTGACCGATCGACTCCATCTTCTGCGACATCCGCAGCTGCTCATCGAGTGCGCGCTTTTCCGGAAAATCCTGGACGAATGCATTGAATAC
>WNEP01001148.1_pt1 | contig 15068 bp, 13 predicted proteins | sample 5399961 | NCBI WGS metagenome assembly WNEP01 (sample SAMN13153329, study PRJNA577476) | soil metagenome | isolation source: 20 cm grassland meadow soil pre-rain plot 5 | place: USA:California | collected 2015-09-08 | reverse complement strand
GCGGCCTCATGGCACCGCGGCCCGGTCGCGTGATGGCACCCGGCGCGGCGGGCGTGCATGGGGCATCCGGACGGGCAGTGATGGCAGCCACGCCCGGCGGGCGGCCCGTTCACCGCCGCGGCTGACAGGAGCGCCAGGACCACCCCGACGGCGCACACGCGGCGGCCCATGACCCGCAGCATACGCCATGCGACGCTACCGGAGCATTGCGCATCTCTCAAGCGCACGCCTACGCCGGCGCGCTCCGCCCGTCAGGGGAAATGCAGCCGGGTCCCGTGGTGCTTGACGCGGAAGGGGAGGCTCATGCGGGAGAGGAAGCCTCCCACCTCGTACGTGATGTCGACGGGAACGGGGGTCGTGCTGGCTGCCGGCAGCGTCGCGCCCTGGATGCGCACGCCCATCAGGAAGGAGAGCTGGCCGCTGCGGTGGAGCGTCCGCACGCCCACCGCGGCACGGCCGTCGTCGCTCCGCCCGACGAAGAGGCTGCGGCCACGTTGTGCCAGGCCAGCGGGGAGATATGCGGTCGCGATGACCGTCCCGCCGCTGCTGATTCGCAGGATCGCCGGCGCGCCGGGGAAGTCCGGCGTCGCGGTGCCCCCCGGGGCGAAGATCGCGCGAAGATTCAGCGTCCGCGTGGTGAGGTTGCCCGAAACCAGCGTCGTCTGCCCGGCAAACTGATCGGGGTCCGGACGCGGCGTCGCCAGGCAGCTGAGGCGCACCGACAGCATCCCGGGGCCGAAGGGCGGACCGAGGCCGCTGCTGGCCGTGATGCCGACCAGCGTGAAGCGCCCATCGCCGGTGGGAGGCCCGATCGGCACGCCCGCGACCATCGTCCCCCCTGCGGCCGCGAGGCCGGTCGTGAGCATGAGGGGCACGGCAACCGTGCGCCCGTCCATCGCAAAGACGACGGGAACCGTGACCGTGAGGTCGCCGTTGTGCGTGAACGTCGCGGAGAAGAAGGTCGGCAGGGCGAACGTACCCGACACGCCGGCTGCCACGAAGCTCCGCGGCGGGACGCTCGCCAGATCGAGCTGCGCCTGGTTCGCGGCGACATCCCAATGGATGGTGAGCTGGTCGGCCGCCGCGGGTGCGGCGACCGTGGCCGCGACACCGGTCGCCGGCGCGACGATCTCGACCGGGTCGAGGACGCAGGTGCTCGGCGGGATCGGGATGATATGGGCGGCGGCGCCCCGCGCCGCGAGCAGCAGGACGAGCAAGCCAGGGGCGCGCATCGACCATCCACTGTAGGGGTGGCCTGCGGGCCATTCAAGGCACGAAGCGCGGATCAGCGCCGGCGGAGCGAGCCGAGGTACGCGACGAGGTCCCAGGGCGCCCGGGGATCATCGAACGCCGAGGCGTAGGACGGCATGGGTGTGCCGTCGAGCCCGCTCATGAGGGTCCGGTAGAGGTCGGCCGGCTCCGCACCGCCCTTGAAGCGGGCCGGTCGGCAGACCGTCGGAATCTCTCAGCGCGGGCGCCGACGGGCCGTCGCCGCGCCCGCGCTCGCCATGGCAGGCCGCACAGCCTGCTGCCGCGTACGCCTCGCGGCCGCGGGCCACCGCGGCGGCGTCGGCCGGCGGCGGGGGCGGAACCGCGATGGGCGTCGCATGAGCGGTCGCGAATCCCGGAAAGAAGCCCTTGACGGCGGTGACGGCGAGCCGCCGCTCGCCCGCCGTGAGGCCGCGGAACGACGGCATGTAGCCCGGGATGCCGCGCTCGAGCGTGCGCAGCAGGTCGTCGTCGGTGGGGACCTGGCCGCTCGGGGTCGAGCGCAGCTTGAAGAGCCCGCGCGTGAAGTCGCGCGGGCGTGGCGAGAGGTACTTGTTGATGGAGAACGCGGCCGGGCCATCGCCGCGCCCGTCCTTGCCGTGACACCAGGCGCAGGCGTGGTTGTAGACGGCGGTGGCCGGATCCGCCCCGACTGCCGCACGGCCGAGAGCGAGGACGAGGAGCGACGCCGGGAAAACCCGCATCTCAGAATGCCAAGTCGAAGCCGAGGAAGACCCCGTTGCGCCAGGCGCCGAAGGGATGCGACCCGCCCGGGGTCAGGTTGACGCTGTCGCGCAGCGACAGCGCGAGCAGGGCGGGGATGGGCACCCGGGCCAGGTCGTCGCCCTCGAAGAGGTACCAGCGCATCTGGAGGTGGAGGACCTGGGACTGGCGCGGCCCCGGCTCGAAGACGACGTCGCTCTTGAAGCCGCCCGCCTTCATCCAGTCGTAGCGGATCGAGGGCAGCAGGCCGTGCGTCAGACGGTAGTCGACCTCCGCCGTCAGTCCCTGCGCGCGCCGCACGAAGCGCCCCGCCAGCCGGTCGGGCACGTCGAACACCTGGTCGTGGGAATAGGCGCCGTAGAGGTCCCACGGCCCGCGCCGCAGGTTGGCGCCCAGCATCTCGCGCCACACGTCCAGGTCGCGCTGTGCCGCGATCGTGCCGCGTCCCGGCGGTGGCGGCGGCCGGTGCTCCGGGACGATGCGCAGGAGCGGGATCGGGGGCAAGGGCGCGGGCGCGAGATAGAACACCCGGTACGCGTCGCGGCCGTAGTTGCCGAGCGCCGACACCGAGCCGTTGAGCCCGTCCTCGTCCCCGAAGTCCCAGCGCAGCATGGTGTAGGGCGTGAAGGTGTGGAAGCGGTCGGTGAACTCGGGCGCGGCATCGCTGCCGAAGCCGACCTGGTAGAGGAGGTGCGACGCGAAGAGGCGCCCGTGGATGTCGACGCCGGGCGCCGCCTCGGCATGGTAGAGCGTCGGCTCGGTCGCGAGCAGCGTGTGATCGCCGCGCTTGAAGATGCCGAAGAACTTGGCGCCGAAGGCATAGGGCTGGAGCCCCAGGCGCAAGAGGAAGCCGCGCTCCGAGGTGTCGGCGGGCACGTCGTGGAAGATCTGCCGGTCGACCGCGTACGAGAAGTTGGTCGACGGGTCGACGCGGCCGATCATCATCATCGGCCCGTGGCCGACGAGCCCCTCGCCCATGGTGGCCATGCCGCCGTCCATGTCCCCCATGTCGTGGTGCATGCCGGCGTGCCCCGCGTGCCCCCCATGCAGGCCGAGCAGCATCGGCAGGTCGATCATGAGGAAGCCCTTCTGGATGCCCCCCGTGTCGCTGTTCACGAAGTCGCCGCGCTTGTTGATGTCGGTCTCGTGCACCGTGTTCTCGAGCTCCATGAAGACGCTCGTGCTCGGCGTGAGCGCGCCGGCGACGTAGATGCTCGCGTGCTCGGGGACCGCCAGGCTGCCGCGCGGAGTCGGGCCGCGCGCGAAGTCCGAGTGCTCGTAGAACTCGCCGCGCGTCCAGACCGCCATCCCGTCCTTCACGCGCTCGAGCCAGCTCCCGGGCAGCGGCGCCCACATGGTGCCCGGCGGCTTGAAGCCGTTCATGTGGAACTCCTCGCCGAAGGCGTTCAGCCGCGGCACGGCGATGTGGCAGGCGCCACAGGCGAGGTTGAAGCGGCGCGCGAAGGCGGGCAGCGCACGCGCTGCCGGCGGGACCGCGAGCGAGGCGAGGGCGGCGAGGACGAGCGGCCCGGCCCGGAGCATGAGGGGCGCTCTTATACCGTCGACGGGAGCAAGTCACGTTCGGCGCCGCGCCGCGGCATGGACGGGCGGCGGCGACCGATCGTGGCTCGGATGGAGCCATTGAAGCATCCTCCGCGACCGGACGGGCGCTTCGATTATTCTGGTTGGCGGATGGTGCGGTATGTGTTGTAGTACCCCGCCCATCCAAGGAGGGTCCCGATGCGTCTCCTGATCCGCCCCTCTGCCGTGGCCTTCGTGCTGGCCGTCGCCGTCGGGCCCGCGCTCGCCAGGAAGCCGGCGCGCACGCCGTGCTCCGGCCATTTCCTGCTCGATTCGGGCCAGGCGCTCGTGACCAACGCGACGTCCACCGGGACGGACTCGGTCGAGGTCGCGGGCAAGCGGGTCACGATCGGCGGGACGTGCACGGCAACCGGCTCGCTGCGGACGACCCGCACCGGATGCCCGAGGGGAGAAGGCCGTTCCTGCTGGCGGCTCGGAGCCCGCTGGAGCTCGTGCGGCGATCTCGTGAAGCCCAGAGTGACGCTGAAGATCGGTTTCGGCTGCCAGAAGCTCACGGTGAGCCTCCGTGCCAAGCATCGAACGCCCCGGCGCTACACGGCCAGTCTTTCGGCGTGCGACAGCGGCGCGGTCGCTTACGCGAGCACCTGGGACGCGATCCAGAAGGCGATCTTCGCCCGGCACGACTGCGCGAACACCCTCTGCCACGGGGGCGCCACAGCCCTGAACGGTCAACTCGATCTACGGCCCGACGTCGCCTACAAGAACCTCGTCCAGAAGGCCTCGACCGAGGTGCCGTCCCTCAACCGCGTCGAGCCGGGCGACGAGCGAAAGAGCTACCTCTGGCTGAAGCTCCTGGCGAAGACCGATCCGGCGAAGCTACCCGATTACCTTCCGCCGGGCGTCCAGGTCCTCCTCGCCCCGATGCCGAACAACACCACCACGTTGAGCAAGGACGAGCTCGAGGTGCTGCGCCAGTGGATCTATGCGACCGCGCCCGAAACCGGGACGGTGGCAGGGACGCAGACCATCCTGAACGCCTGCCTGCCACCCGTGGTGCCGATCACCGCCGCTCCGCTCGACCCGCCTCCCCCCGACCAGGGCCACCAGTTCGTCATGCCGCCCTGGAAGCTCCCGGCGCACAGCCAGCACGAGCTCTGCTTCGCGACCTACTTCGACTTCACGGACCAGGTGCCGGCCCAGTTCACGGATCCGTTCGGCGACTTCCTCTGGAACGCGCAGACCCTCCGGCAGGATCCGCAGAGCCACCACCTCATCTTGAACCTGTTCCTCGGCTCCGTCGCGCAGATCCACGACCCGTCGTTCGGCACCTGGACCTGCGCCGGGGGGGAGAAGGACGGTCAGGTCTGCGAGCCGACCGACCTCACGTCGTGCGGGAGCGGCATCTGCAGGAGCGAGATGCAGGAGTCGTTCGCCTGCGTCGGGTACGGCCCCCAGCTGCCGGGTCGGTTCTTCAACTACACCCAGATCGGCGGCGCGCAGAAGGCCCAGTCGGACATCGACTTCGCCCCGGGCGTGTGGGCCCCCACACCATCCAAGGGCATCCTCTTCTGGAACCCGCATGCCTTCAACCTGACCGACCAGGACACGACAATGCACGGATGGCTCAACTACAGCTACGCTCAGGACCGCCGGTACATCGTCCACGGCATCTTCGACATCTCGAAGATCTTCGGCGCGACCGGCATCCCTCCGTACCAGAAGGGGACGGTGTGCAACGACTACACCTTCAACGACTTCAGCAGCCCGCAGCAAGCCCAGGTCTTCACCCTGTCCTCGCACACGCACCGGCACGGTGAGCACTTCTGGATCACCGACCCGCAGCACGGCGACCAGCTCCTCTACGAGAACTTCGTCTACAACGACCCGCCCAACAAGACCTTCGACCCGCCGCTCGTCTTCAACGCGGGCAACAAGCTCCACTACTGCGCGGTGTACAACAACGGCGTCGCGGCCGACGGGGTGTCGCCGGACCCGACCCTCGTCACGCGGGCGTCGCACGTGCCGCCGAACGCCCCGTCGTTCTCCTTCTGCAATCCGGTGAAGTGCGTCGCCGGGAAGATGAATCCACCCGCGACCTGCAGGACCGACCGAGACTGCGACTCGGTACCGGGCGCGAACAACGGCGTGTGCGACGCCTGCCCGATCACCGGCGGCGAGAGCACCGAGAACGAGATGTTCATCGCGATCGGGCAGTACTACGTGAAGTAGCGCTTCTTTCAGGGCGCGCGCAGGCGCTCGGCGAGGTCCCAGAGCGCCACGCTTCCCTGGGTGTCGCCCGAGACGAGGACCGGGCCGGCCCACGCGAGGCCGTAGATGCCGGCCCGGTGCCAGGCAAGGGATTCGATCGGCTGACCGTCCCGCTCGAGGCGGACGTCGGCCGCGACCTCCGCCCCTTTCGAGCGGCGGCCCCTTCGCCTCGAGCGCGTCTTCCCCGGCGACGAGCGCCAGCTCGCTGCTCGCGCCCGGGAGACCGATGGTCACGCGGCCCTGCACGCCGGCGAGCGGCAAGGGCCGCCGCCACACGTCGGTCAGGTACACCCGCACCAGCCCGTCGCGCGCCGCAACCGCCTCGAGGTGGAGCAGGCCCACCATCCCGACCACACCTCCGTGGTGGGGCGTGTGGTCGTGGATGCCGGGCCTGCCGCCGCTCGCTCGGCCGAGCGGCACGAGCCGGGTGACGACGAGCAGCTCGCCTTCCTTGACGAGGTCGAACCGGACGCGCGACCCGGCGGTGACGTCGGCGAGCGCGCTCGGCGAGCGGACGGCGAAGGTCATGGTCATCGCGGGCATGAGGCCCGGGATGTCCTCGTGGTTGATCGTCACCTGGCGGGCTCCCGCGTCGACTCCCACGACGTCACCCTCTCCGTGGTAGGTCGGGGCGCCGCAGCCGCCCCCGAACGCGCCGAGCAGCGCGGCGAGACCTACGGCGCGCCGCATCGCGGGCACCGGGTCGCCAAGGCGAAGAAGAGTCCGTTCTGCTCCGTCCCGAGCTCGGCGAACGTGCTGCGCGCGCGCTTCACCGCATCGGATGCGAAGCCGAAGCCGTCCTCGGCCCCGGAAAAGGTGCCGCGCGCCCGTGTGTGGCGGAAGAACAGCCCGGCGAAGGCCGGTGCTCCCGCCCTCAGATGACGACCCCCGCCCCTGCCCTTCCACGTCATCTGGAGGCTCACCGTCGCCGGCGTCTCGCCCGCGGGCGCCGGACGGTCGTCCACGACCGCGACGTCGTGCACGTCGACCGTGACGACGTTTCCGCGCGGCTCGACGGTGACCGTGTCGTCGGGAAGGCGAACCGTCCACACGAGGCCTGCGGGCGTGATGCCGCCCGTGAAGTCGTGCGCTCGCGAGCCCGAACCGGGCTCGAACAGATCGATTCAGACGAAGGCGAACGTCCCTCGCCGCGCCACACCGTCGGTGGAGACGTAGTCTCCCTTGAAGATGCGGATGTCGTTCACCATCACCCACCGGTGGCCAGTGGTGTCCCGGACCCTCGCGCGCATGTACGCGAGCGCCACGACACCCTGGAAGTTCCCGATCGTGGACGGGTCGGCAGCGAGACCGTCGAAGCCGAGCGCGCGCGGTCCCGGCGAGAGGATGCGCTCCCCCCTCGAGGACCGGGATCGGATCGCTCGCATCGGCCGTCTGTGCTCGTGCCGGGCACGCAAGGAGGCCGACCGCAACGGCCAACGCCCACCGACCGACTCTCGACTGCGGCATCGGTCGCCATAAAACGCCGCGCGCCGGGCAGGTCAAGCGAGACCGGCATCCATGCCCTCTGTGATCTGCGGCCGCGTCGTGGCAGCCCCGTACGGGCGCTGGTCGACGAAGCGGTAGCCGCGCGCCATAATCGGGCCATGGCCGAAGCCATGGAGCTCCAGTGGGTTTCTCTCGAGCCAAGCCCGGTCATCGAGGCCTACAAGAAGGATGTGGATCGAACGCTGATCCGCGAGAACTTGAAGCTCACTCCTGACGAACGCATCAAGAAGATGATCTCGGTGCTTCGGTTCGTTGAAGAAGTCCGGCGAACGAGCACGTCAGGGAAATGACCGACTTCGCACGCTTGCTCCAAGCGCTGGTGAGCGGCGGTGTCGAGTTCATCATCATCGGAGGCGTGGCAGCGACGGCACACGGATCCGCGCATGTCACCGCCGATCTCGATATTGTCTATCGTCGGACGCCGCAAAACATCGCGCGGCTGGCCGAGGCCTTATCGCCGCTGCAGCCGTACATCCGGGGCGCGCCGCCCGGCCTGCCGTTCCAGTTCGATGTCGAGACGATCAGACGTGGCTTGAACTTCACGCTGGTCACGGTTGCTGGAGATCTCGACGCCATGGGCGAAGCAACCGGCGGCGGCACGTACGAAGCGTTGCTGTCTCGCTCCGAGACTCGACTGCTGTTCGGTCTCGATGTTCGGTTCGTGGATCTCGAGACGCTGATCCATCTCAAGCGAGCAGCCGGTCGCCCCAAGGACCTGGAGCGCATCGCCGAGCTCGAAGCGATCTCGGAGGAGCGGCGGAAGACGTAGCGCATAGGTCCGTAGCTGAACGTGATCCCACCGCGGCTTCCTCGCTTGCCGCGTCCGCAGCCGCCCGCTACACGCTGCGCTCGGCGATGGACTCGAGACTGGAGCGCTGGGCGACCGTTGCGGCCGCAGTCGGTCTACTCCTCTCCTCATGTCGCAGGGCACCTGCGCCCACTGCGGTCCGGCGTCCCAGCGGCCGATCCGTGCGGATCACGATGGACGCCCTCCACCGCGCCGGCGGTGTGCCGCCGGGCTGGCGCCTCACGCCGCCGGCCGGCGACATCGTGACCGGCCGGCGGCTGTTCGTCGACTTCGGCTGCGCCTCCTGCCACACCATCAAGGGCGAGGCCTTCGCCGCCAGGGCGGGCGAGCAGGGCGTGGGTCCCGACCTGACGGGCATGGGCTCGCATCACCCCGCCGAGTACTTCGTCGAGTCGATCCTCAATCCGGATGCGGTCCTCGTGGACGGCCCGGGCTACGTCGGTCCGGACGGCCGTTCGGTCATGCCCGCCTATCCCGAGATGACCCTCCTGCAGCTCGCGGACCTGGTCGCGTATCTCCAGAGCCTCACGGCGGGCGGGATGCAGCATGTCATGGCCAGCGTCCAGCCGCCGCGCGGCGAGCTGCCCGCCCCACCCCCGCAGGACGCGTCGCGCTTCCTCGTCCAGGTGTACGACGTCAACCAGGGAGAGCTCCGGGACTTCGAGACCTGGTTCCGGCAGGAGGGCACCGCGCGCTTCTTCGCGTACGATGGACTCCTCAGCATCGAGACCTACGTGGACGTCGCGCACGACGGCCCGTCCCTCGTGACGACGTTCGGCTTCCGGGACGAGGACGCCCTCAGGCGCTTCGTCGACGATCCTGCGGTCGACCAGCTCGCCCGGGCATTCGATGCCTTTGCCGGCCCCCACGACCACCGCGTCGTCGGGGCGCCGCCGATCTACCGGGCGGCCACGCTGTCGGCGGAGCGGTCCGGCGCACCCGCGCCGTGACGCGCACGCCGCGGCCGGCTCAGCGCCCGAGCCATGGCCAGGAAGCGCTCGGGTCGATGCAAATGCGAGGGAGCGACACGCGACGCGAGACGAAGCTCGGGCTGGTCACGGCCACACTCACGAAGCCGTCGTCGTCGCCCACGATGACGGCAAGCGGACTGCAGAGCGGGTCCTCGATGTTCAGGCGCTCGAGGTCGACGCCCTCCACCTTGAAGCTCACCGTGTAGAACGAGTCCGCGGGCCGGTGGGTGAGCCGGAACCGCCGGATGCCACGGCCACCGGTAGGGCGCGGGCCGCGGTAGGTGAAGACCGTCCCGCCACGCGACGGGTGGAGCTCACCCGCCGCCATGAGAAAGGCGTCGTCGCCGAGCGCGACCAGGGTCGGCTCCTGCTCGGGATGCACGCCGTTCGAGTCCGGGTTCGGAATGAAGGTCCAGCGGCGTATCACGAGCGTGCCGGTGCCGGTCTTCCGGTCCATCCTTCCCGTGGCGGGGACGAGCTGGAGGATGCCGTGGAAGACGGGCTTCGCGATTGGGGGCTGTATCTGGGCCGACGAGCTCCGGCCGAGCCCAGCGGTGAGCAGGAGCACGAGACCGGCGATCCGAACACGTGGCATGGCAAACGTCTCCGTTCTCAGCGCAAGGCCGGCAGCCCGGTCACGTCGCATCCGGATCCGGGTGCCGCATCGAAGTACCAGCCGGCGAGCGCGCACACCTCGTCGTCAGGTGTCTCGCCGGCGACGAGGTTTGCCGGCACGCACGCGCCCGTGAAGGTGCGACCGGGGTATTCCGGGTCGGTGCCCGGACAGCCGAAGGTGCAGGGCTTGGCCGGGTTCCCCGGGCGTCCGGGCGTCACACCCTGTGTCTCCTCGCAGCCGAGCCGGACCGGCGTGGTGACGCCGTTGTCGTCCCAGCAGGCGTAGTGCAGGCTCTCGGTGGCGCGGAGCGGCTGGGGTGGCGAGAACCTGAGGATCCCGGGGTCGGTGTAATCGACGGCCGCGAATAGATGGCTGCGCCCGGGCTCGAACCTGTTCGGGAAACCACCTACCGGATTGTTCACCTGGCCGTCGCTGCCGATCAGGTCGACGCCGAAGAAGCGCCCGCGCTTGTGCATGTGACCGGTGAGCATGAGGACGCAGGCGTCGCCGGCCGGACCTCCGGTGATCCCAGCGCCCCACGTGTCGCGCACCGGCGGCGCCTCCGGATGTGCGGTGTTGTAGGCGGCGGTCGAGGTCTCGGTCGACATCACATGCCCTTCGTTCGGCGAGACGTTCGGCGGCACGTCGAGGGCGATTTCCGCGCTGCGCTCGAAGATCGGCTGGGCCAGTCGTCGCACGGTGTGGACAGGAGCCCGGTGAAGCACGACGCGTGCCGAAGCGTAGCGGGTGCGCGACCCTCCGTTGGACCAGTTGCCGTCGAGCAGCAGGCCGATGCCTTCGGGAGGCCCGCCGGGAACGGCGGGGACCGGATTGAGGGACAGCGCCACACCCTGCGGCAAGGCGCCCCGGGTGCGCGCGAAACCGCTCGCGACGAGCTGTCGCCGGTCGCGGTCGACGGGCCCCAGATCGAGGCAGCCACGGCTCGGGACGATGTGCCCCGCATCCTTCGAGAACTCGGCGAGGCGTTCGCCGGTATAGACGTAGACGAGGAAGTGGAGCGCGCCGAGGCCGGCGCCGCTGCTCCGCGTCCTGATGTCCCAGCTGGCGAGCTCGAAGGGCTTCTGCGCGGGCAGGCGCAGGAAGACACACGCCTCGGTGTTGGCGCCTGCCGGCACAGCCAGACGCGGAAAACGCAGGTGCAAGGTCCGCGGCTCGCGAGCGCCTGCGGGGCCTGTCAGAAACAGGACGCACGCCAGAATCCCGACACGGGCCGGACGGGAAGACACGTACACTCGCAACCGCAGCAGCAACAGACGTGCCGTGTGAGCGTCGCGTTGCCGGGGCTTGCAGTCGCGCCTTCACGCCGTGTCGTTGCACTGCCGCTCTAGCGGGTCTCAGGCGGCACAGCACACCGCACGACGTTCGGGAATTCCCGCAGCAACCGGAAGCACGACCGAGAGCGTCGGGCCGATGGTCACTGCGGCAGGCAGCGCAGGCGCAGCGTGTCGGCGTCGCCCCGCCCGCTCGCGCCGCGCGCCCTTCCTTGCACCACCCGCATCCCCCTGCCCCGGGTGGGTACCCGGAAGGCCACCAGCGGCGAGCACTGGCTGCCCGCGAGCGGCGGCATGAAGCGGACGACGTTGCGCCGGGCCCCGCCGCGCACGCCGCCGAGGGCGACGAGGGCGTCGACGAGCCCGCGCGCGTTCGCCCGGTCGAGACTCGCCCCGGCGGCCGGCGTCGGCCTCGCGAGCGCGTAGGCGGCCACCGCGTCCGCCGTGCAGGTCGGGGCTCCCTCGTCGACGGGGTTGAGGCAGACGGCCAGCCGGAAGGTGCAGACGCCGTCGGCCGCCCCGTCGCCGTCGCAGGTCGCATCGCCGTCGCGGCAGGTCTGCAGCCCGCTCACCTCGCCCTGTGCGTCGCGGAAGGGAGTGTTCGTGGGGTTGACGACCTGCCACTCGGCGCGGCAGTCGCTGCGCCGCGGCCCGCCGCCGCGCACGAGTGTCGAGAAGAGCGTCGCCGGCAGCACGGCGAAGGTCGAGAAGTGGGTCACGCCCGCGGCGCGCGCGGCGTGCGCCGCGGTGTCGATCGCGGTATCGACGAAGGGGGTGTAGCTCGTCCCGACGCAGGGCCCGTTGGCGCCGCAGTCCCCGTTCTCCGCGCAGGGCGCGCCGCCCATCATGCAAGTGCCCGGGTTGAAGGTGGCGAGGACGAGGTCACGCTCGGCGCTCGAGCCGGGGGCGATGCCCGCCACCGCGAGCTCGGCGAGGCTGTAGGCGACGGTCACGTCCGCGCTGAACGTGCCGGGCAGCGCGCGCTGGAGGGTGACGAAGAAGGGCAGCACGCCCGGCGTGCCGAGGGTGAACGCGGGACCCGGCGGCGCGTCGGCGTCGTTTGCGAAGATCGAGGTCGCGCCCATGGTCGAGCGGCCGGCGGTGACCCGGGTCGCCACCGTGTTGGCGACGAGCTCGACCACCACGTCGGGCGTCGGCTCGGAGGTGGGCAGCGCACCGCCGGCATCGACGGTACGCGCGAAGAAGCGGCTGGTCGAGGCGCCCGCGGGGACCTCCGCGTTCTCGACCGGGTTGAAGTTCTCGTCGGTGGCGAGCGTGAAGGTGCCGGGCGGACCGTGCGCGACGATGTCGGCGAACCAGTCGACGACGGCGTCGAAGATGCCGAGGTTCTGCACGCGGATGGCGCGCTCCAGGGTGGGAAAGGCCTGGCCGGTCACGACGAACTCGTCGATGTGCGCGAACTCCGGCACGAAGGTGAGCGTTCCCACGCCGAAGAAGAGGCTCGCGGCGTGCGTCGCCGGCCCGTTCTGCACGAGCGCCGCGGTCGCCATGCCGCCGGCGGCGTTGCCGTGGATCGTGCGCGGCGTGGCGAGGTTCGCGATCGGCAGGGCGAGCGGGTTCTGGTGCAGGTTCTGCACGAAGGGGTCGAAGATCGGCAGGTTCGAGGCCACGGCGAGCGCCTCGTTGGCCTGGTTGGGCACCACCTGATCGCCGAAGTCCTCCACCTGGACCACGTTGCGCGGCGCGCCGTCGACCGGCGCGAGGAGGAGACGAGCCGAATTGATGCCGTCGGCGGGGTCGATGATGGTCTGGGTCAGGTTCGCGGCGAAGGCGAACTGGTCGAACGCGTTGGCGGGGTCGAGGCCGAGGATGCCCTCGACGAGCCCGATCGCGCCCGCGCCGATCGACGAGTTGACGAAGAGCTGCGAGGTGAGGCCGCCGCCCGTCGCGTTCAGCAGCGCAGCCGTCACGTCGGGCTCGATCGGCACGAAGCCCGAGCCGATGAGGCCGCCGAGGGAGTGCCCCATGTAAAAGATGCGCGTGTCGTCCAGCTGGGCGTCGAGGGCGGTGTCGATCGTGTGACCGTGCAGCAGCCGGACCAGCGACAGCAGGTCGGCGTAGGTCTGGCGGAAGTTGTCGCGGATGCCGAGGAAGTTGTGGAACGCCTGGAAGAAGCCGAGGTTCACGCTCAGGAATCCCGTGTTCGGATCGTCGGCGAAGCCGTCGGGGACGGCCGTGCCGCCGAACGCGTTCCTGGTGTCCTGCGGGCACGCCGCGGCGGCGGCGCAGTTCCAGTAGCGGTAGCCGTGCTGCACGGCGTCGATGCCGATCGAGGCGAAGCCGCGGGCGGCGTCCGCCTCCCCGAAGGCGACCACGCTGGCCCGGTCGCCGCCGAGCGCGTGCTGCTGGATGATGACCGGCCAGCCCGCCGCCGGCGGCGTGCCGCTCGGGACCACGACGGTGAAGGGGATCGGCGGGACGTCGATCACGACCGGCGTGCCGCTCGCGTCGCGCGTGAAGCGCTCGTCGGTCGTCTCGCAGGAGCCGCTGGCGGCGCAGCTCGCGAACGAGGGTGCCACCGGCAGGTCGGCGAACGGCCCGTCGCCATCCGGGTCGTGCGTCTGGAAGCGCGGGCTCGCGTAGAATCCGGTCGCGACCGTCGCGATGTGCTCGGGCACCGCCGTCCCGAAGAAGTCAGCGAGGCGTGCTGCGCCCTTGAACACGAGCCCGGGCCTGCTCGCGAAGTCGGCGGCCGGCACGGGCAGCGCCGGCAGGACGGTCTCGCGGATCGCCACCAGGTCGGCCGTGGTCGACTGGGTGGTGAAGACCGTCATGCCGGCGATGTCGCCCGCGGGGACACCGTGGGCGGCGAGCGCCGCGACCACGGGATCGAAGATCGCGTCCGCGTCGGCGTTGGCGCTCGTGCCGTCGCGGACGGCGAGCCAGTCGGCCGACGGCTGCACCGCGGCGCCGCCGCCCGTCACGCTGCGGCGGACGACGCAGGCGTAGGTCGTCTGCGGGGCGAGCGGCTTGCCGGGCAGCGGCAGCACGGCGAGGACGTTCGGGATGCGCGAGTCGATCCCGAACTCGAGGAGGACGGGGACGGGCGTCGCGCTCGCCGCGTCGGCGCAGAAGACGCCGTCGGTGAGCGCGGGCCCCAGGACGGGCGAAGCGGGCAGGCTTCCGGGGTCGAGCGGGCCGCTCAGGAAGAAGTAGACCGCGGTCGTCGTCCCGAAGCCGTCGAGCAGGTCGAGGGCGTCCTCGATCGACGCCGCGTTCACCGTGACCACCCGGTCCGCGAGCCCGATCGTCGCGCCCGCGTCGAGCAGCGTCCCGTCCCCGTCGGCCGGCCGGCCCTGGTCGAAGTAGAGGTCGTCCGGAAACGGCAGCGAGCCGAAGACGGCGGGCGTCGTGTTCTCCGCGGGCAGGGTGAAGAGCACGGTCGGGCCGGCGCCCCGGGCGAGGCCCGGGCCGAGGGCGAGCGTCGAGGCAAGGAGGAGGGTCGATCCGCGCACGGCCGCCCGCAGTGTTCGCACGGGCGCCTGCCGGGCGGCAAGCGGCGCGCGGCTGGTCGTGGCGTGGCGGCACGATGGGAATGAGCAGGCTAGAGCCCGCCCGCGAGCTGGTCCGTCGTCTGCTTGATCGAGGCGGCACAGCCGGCTGACAGCTTCGGCTTCTTGCCGCGGCTCGCCCGCCGCGCGGCCCCGCCCGCCCGCTCGAGGAAACGCTTGGCCTTCTTGCGGAGCACCCTCGCCTTCCCGGGAGGACTGGTCTCTGCCTGCTCCAGCAGCTCCGGGGCGCGATCGAGCTTGCGCCGGATCGCCGCGGGAATCGTGTCGGACCCACACGCCGGTCCCTGCACCACCGCTTCCACGGAGCAGCGCGGCGTGGGGCACGGACGGGTCGTCGTCGTGGTGCCGCTCGTCGGCACCGCGGGCCGCGTCGTGGACGTCGTGGAGACCAACTCTCCCTGGACCGAGATGTCCGCGCAGTGATGGTAGAAGCAGGGGGCAGGGTGGCTGGACATGAACTCCAGAACTTGGAGCGTGCACTTGGCGCAGGTTACGTTGGTCGGAAGCGTGACCGTAAAGGTCTGAGGCCCCGCAAAAGGT
>WNEP01001845.1_pt1 | contig 15090 bp, 9 predicted proteins | sample 5399961 | NCBI WGS metagenome assembly WNEP01 (sample SAMN13153329, study PRJNA577476) | soil metagenome | isolation source: 20 cm grassland meadow soil pre-rain plot 5 | place: USA:California | collected 2015-09-08 | reverse complement strand
GGCGATCTCCATCGCCGTGCCGTCTCCCCCGTAACACACGAGCACGTCGAATCCCTGGGTGCGCGCCTCGCCCGCGAACCGCCGCGCGTCGCCCGCCCGCGCCGTGGCGAGCACTTCGACCGCCCACCCGCCGCGCCGGAGTGTGTCCCGGACGGTGGTGACCGCGCGCGCGTCGGTGCGCGCCGCCGCCGGGTTGGCGATCAGGAGGGCCCGCGTCACGGTCAGTAGCGCCGCTCCCAGAAGAGGTCCAGACCAACCTGCCGCGGAACGGCGTAGCCCTGCGTCCCAGTCGGATCGATGGTGCACGTCTGCACCGGCGCGAAGCTCGCCTCCGTCCGCCACTCGGGGCTGATCCGGAACTGCAGCGACAGGCCCAGCATGTTCTGCACCCCCACCTGGCCTCCCGAGCAGAACCCCGCGTTCACCACAACGAACGTCTTGGGGCCGAGCTGGCGCCCCACGGCGACATTCCAGGGGGCGAGGGCAGTCCCCTGCCCCCCGCTGCCAGGGCGGATCTCCACGTAGTCCACCGGCACGCCGCCCGACACGATGGTCTGCTCGATTTCCCCCGACAGGATCGCGAGGGCGCTCTGCAACACGGCCCGCTGGTCGGCGATCCCGCCCGGGTCGCCCGCCAGATCCACGCTGCTCTTGCCGAACAGCAGGTAGGAGATGATCTCGGTCTGCGACAGCTCACGCTTCTCCGCCTCGAGGGTGACCTTCGGCACCAGCAGGGTACCGCCGATGTGCGCGACCACCGAGATGTCCTCGGGGTTGTGCAGGGCCGGCGTCGGAACGGGGTGCACGACGTGCTTCGCCCTGATGTCGAGCGCCGCGTCCTGGTCGGGGGTACCGAAATACCGCACTGTTCCCTCGGTGACGACGAACTCGCGCGACAGGAGCGACCCTACCTTGAGCCGGTACGTCCCCCGCACCGCCTGCAGCGTGCCGCTCACGAGGTACTGGTCGCGCTGCTTGGTGAGCCGCACGGAGCCGGCGAGCTGGATGTTCGCCTCGTCGGAGCGCAGCCACACGTCGCTCCCCATTTCCAGCTCGAGGTCGTCGATTCGCAGGCTGTCGAGGAACACGTTCTCGAACTCGGGCCCGAGGCGCTGCTGCTGGATGAGCGCGGCGAGCGAGGTGTCCGCGAGCTCGTCCAGGTTCACGATCCGCTTCTGGACCAGATCGGCGAAGTACAGGACGCCGGACGTCACCTTGGCGTGACCGGTGAGCGTGGCGCCGAACACCGGCCCCTTGAGCGACAGCTGGCCGCTGGCGGTGATGGCCACGTTGTTCCGCAAGTCCAGCGCTTTGAACTGGTCGGCGGCGATCTGCAGGTCGAGCACGGGATGCGTCAGCTGCTCGAGCCGCACGATGCCGGTGAAGTCGGCCCGGCCGCGCTCGCTGCGGGCAGACAGAGACTGGATGGCGATCGTGTCGCCCGACAGGGCGAGGCGTCCGTCGACGTCCTCGTAGCGCACGCTCAGCGTGGGGATGGTCGCGGCCGCATTGGCGATCTGGAGCTCCCCCCGCAGGCGGGGCGCGTCCCACGTCCCCGCGATGCCCAGGTTCGCCGAGAACACCCCCGTCACGCGCTGCAGCGACGGCGTGAGCGCCTCGAGGACGGAGAGGTCCACGCTGTCCGCCCTCGCCCCCACCGACAGCGTGTCGGGGAGCTGGCGGCGCGGCACGGGCTCGAGGGCGAGGTCCAGCGGCAGATACGCCTGGACGTCGAGGATCTGCTGGCCCGAGCGCCACAGGTGGACCGCCCCGCGAAGGCGCCGATCGTGGTAGTCGAACGTCCCGTCCATGAACGGCGCGCGGAACTCGCCGAACGCCCCGTTCGAGAGCGAGAACGACCCGCTCGACACTGGGCTGGCTCGGGTGCCCGACAGCCCGGCGGTGACCGTGACCGTCCCGCCCACGCCTGCGGTGTCCCGCTCGAGCAGCGCGTACAGCCCGACCAGCGGGAAACCCTCCAGCTGGAGGTGGGCGTCCGCCCGCCCCCGCGTCGGCAGGGCCCCCTCGAGCACCAGCTTGCCCGATCGGTACGCGCTCTGGAGGACGAGGCCGGTCACCGTCGCCGCGGAGTCCGTCACCGTCAGCTCGGTGGGCCGCTCGAGCACCCACACATCGCCCGGAAGCTGGACGGCCAGCGAGTCCACGCCGACCGCGAGCGCCGCGCCGCCGGTTTGGGCTGCTCGGCGGGCGAACCGCCCCCCGGCGAGGAACGCTCCCCCCTCCCCGATGCGCGAGCGCGCCAGCCACGTGAGCGAGTCCCGTGTCCCGCGCGCGGTGGCGAACGCGGCGGAGAATCCGAACGTGCCGTGGGCAATCGAGTCCAGGCTCGCCTCGAGCGCGAACGTGGGAGCGGAACCCGGTTGCCAGGTGAGGTGGCCCCTGCCGGCGGGCACCCGCCAGGCTCGCCACGCGAGCCGCTCGACGCTGGCTCGCGCGTCGAGGCCGAGCGAGTCGAGCGAGCCCTCGAGCGTGAGCAGCACGCGCGCCGCACCGGCCAATGGCGTGTTCCTTGCGTCCCCCCTGCCCCCCCCGGGGTCGTCGAGGGGATCGGGGGAGCCGCCCCCGAGCCAGCCGACGAGCGGGTCGAGCGCGGTGAGGCTGTCGGCGCCGAAGTCGAGCGCCAGCTGACCGCCGGTCCCCCGGGTCCATCCCAGCGAGCCCGACCCTGTGGTGACGAGACCCGACTGCGTGATGCGCAACGAGTCCACATACAGCCGCCGGTCGGCGAACCGCACGCGTGCGGCACCCGAGTCCACGCTGGCGCCGGCGAGCTGCGATGGCTCGAGGGTCGCCTGCAAGGTCCCGACCGGCGGCACTGCGCTGTCGCCCTCGAAATCGCCGCGAAGCGAGAAGCTCAGGCGGGAAGGCGGAGCCCGGCGCCCGAGCCAGTGCGCGAGGTCCAGGTCGCGAGCCGTGACGGTCAGGCCGCGCGCGCCGTAGTGCGGCAGGTCGAGCATCAAGGTACCGTCGCCGCGCACCGCGCCGCCCCCGGAGTGCAGATCAACGTGCGTCTCGAGGGCGCCGAGCGGGCCGGCGAGCTTTACGGACCCGGCCGCGGCGCCAAGCAGCGGCAGCGTCGGGAAGCTGCCCCGGAGGTCGTCGAACGAGAGCGAGTCCGCCGTGACGTCGGCGTAGATGCCGAGTACCTCACCCCGCGTGTCGAGCCGCACACTCCCCGTCAGCGCGCTCGGGGGGCGCTCCCCATCGCGGTGCTCGAGCGTGCCCGCGAATTGCGCGTCGCGCAACGGCCCGGTGAGCGTCCCGGCGACGGAGAGCGTTCCGTGGAGTCGCACCGCCGGGGCGAGCCGCGCGACCGTGCCCAGATCGATGCTCGACGCCTCCACGGCGAACGGTTGAAATCGCAGGCCGGCGGCGGCCTTGAGGTTCACTTCGCCTTTCCCACGGATGCGGGTTTCGGGCCATCCCGGAACGAGCGAGTCGCGGAACGACCAGTCGGTCTCCAGGGCGAGTGCCGCCACCGGCCCGGTGGCGATGGTGTGTCCGCTGAGCCGTCCCGCAAACGGCAGCGTATCGAGGAAGGGCCGGGCGAACTCGAGGTCGAACTCGCGGGCGTCGAGATCGGCGTCGCGCAGCGCGACGAGCCCGGAGTCCGACGCGCTGAATGCATTGAGACGGCCCGCGACCGTCCCGCCACCGTACGCCAGGCGCAGCGGGTCGAGCCCGACTTCGAGCACGCGTTCGCCGTGCGAGCGTAGCCGCACGTCACCAGACACCACCCCGGCAGCGGGAACGCCGGCGAAGCGCCGGTCGATGAACTGGAGATCCCCGAGCGTCGCCGAGTCGGCGCGCAGCCGCAGATCGAAGAGCAGCGTGCCGTGCGGCCAACGGACCGTGCCGCGCGCGTCGCGCAGCGCCGACGCAGGCAGCCGCACGCGGGCGAGCTGCACGTCCATCGAGTCACCGACCACCCGGAGCCGACCCGCCACGTCCACGAGTCGCACCCCGGGGTCGGAGCTGGTCACGGCCAGCCGGGAGACGTCGATGCGGATTCCCCGTTCGCGCGGGGACGACACTTGCAAGGCGGAGAGGCGGGCGTCGAGGTGCTCGAAGCGGCGGACGCGGAGCCGTCCGTTGGGGGCGTCGTTCGCGATCTCGACGCTCGAGTCGCCCGGGGCGGGGTGCTTCGCCTGCAGTCGCAGGATGACCGTCCCGTCGGTGATCCGGACGTTGCGGAACAGGATGAGGGTGGCCGGCCCGTGCGGGCCCTTATCGGGACCCCCAAGTCGCAATAGCTCTTCGATGTTGAGCCGGCCGCTCGGGTGCTGTACGATGTTGATCACCGGCCGGTGCAGGTGGAGCTCGAAGAGCACGACCCGGCCGGCCGCGAAGTCGAAGGGGTTGTAGCTGAGGTTCGCTTCCGGCAGCCAGGCGACCAGCGTGGTGTCCGCGTCGAACAGCCGGACCTCGGAGAGGGTCAGCCCGGTGAGGAGCGATCCGCGCACGTCTCCGATCTCGGCCGTCCCGGAGCGTCCGCCCGGCGCCCGTGCCGACCAGGGACGAGAGGGCTCCGAGAAAGCCGGCGAGCAGCCCCACCAGCGTCCACAGCGCGGCCCCGAGCGAGCGGCGGATCATCTAGAACGCCTGCCCCACGGCGAACTGCACCACCACCCGCCGCCAGAACCCGTGCGGCAAGACGGGATGCACCGTCACCTGGCGCCCGGCCGAATCGGTCACGGCCGTCAGGCTGTTGTTCGCCGTGTTCAGCAGGTACAGCACTCCGGGCTCCGCGGGATAACCGGCGTAGGCCGCGTCGAGGCGCACCGGTCCGAGCGGCGTAACGAACCGCACACCCACGCCGGGCGTGAACCGCACCCCCCGCACGGTCGGATCGTCCCGCTCCCACACCTGCCCCACATCCGCGAACACCGCCACCCGCATGCGGTCGGGAAAGAGCGGCGTCGGGAATCGGAACTCGACGTTCGCCACGAAGATCGCGTTGCCCCCGGTGGCCGACGCCTGAAGGTTGCCGTACGTCGTGTCGCCGCTGACGTCGACCTGTATGGTCCTGAAGTACACGCGCGGACCAAGCTCGTTGCGAGCGTACCCGCGCACCGAGTTGGGACCCCCGCCGTAGAATCGCTGATCCGGAGGCACGAACCGGACGCTCTGGCCGGCGAAGCTGATCCGGCGCGCCGGGAGGATCGTCCCACCCAGCAAGCGCCACGCGAACGCCCCGCGGCGGCCGACCGGATAATAGCGCGACACCTCGAGCTGCCCCCGGTTGAACTCGTACAGCGTATCCGAGCCGACGAGCCGCGAGGAGTGAGTCAGCGACGCGGTGATGACGCCCCCCGCCGTGGGGTCGAGTACCGAGTTCGTCCGATTCCGCACGCCGGAGATCGAGACCGCCCCGAACGGCCGTCGGTTCGCCAGGAACGCCTGATCGGACGCGTTACACAAGAGGAACCGTTGGCAGTACACCGCCGCGTCGGCGGTCGTGCGGCCCACCGAGTAGCCGTACCCTACCGAGACGGGAACGTCGCGCCGGGCGTTGAAGGTCACGGCCACATTCGCGCCCACCGCCTGGCGCGTATACGCCTTGAACTCGGAGCGCCGCTCGGCGAACACGGCGAAGCTCGCCGTGTGGCGGGGCGACAGGAACGCCGGCTGGCGCAACGTCACCGTGGCGTTGTAGTTGACCGTGTCCGAGGTGGAGTCGGCCTGCAGGAAGCGGCACACGTTCTGCTTGAAGTTCGCGTCGGTCGGAACACCTACGCCGATTTTCGAGAGCTGTCCCGTGACGTCGAGCGAGCGCGCGCCCCCCAGGAAGTCGTAGGCCGTCCACCCGCTCTGCACGCGGAAGCAGTCGAGTGAGCCGTATCCCGCCCCGAAGCGGATGCGGTGGCGCGGCGCCTCCGCCACGCGCACCAGCACCCGCACCGTCGAATCGCCGGGCGGCGGGGTCGTATCCGCGAGCGCCACGTTGACCGAGCGGAACATCCCCAGCCCGTACAGGTCGCGCTGCGTCAGGTACAGCCGATCCTGGCGAAACCAGTCCCCGGCCCGGACCGAGAGCATGCGCCGCACCGTGGCGGTGTCCACCTTCTCCGCACCGGTGATCAGCACCTGCCCCACCCGCATGCGCGGGCCGGGGAGCGCCTCGAGGGTCGCCACCGCGCGGAGCGCCGCGACGTCCACATCGTAGCTCCGGAGGATGTCGGCGTACGGGTACCCGAGGTTCTTGAGCCGGCTCACGATGGTGTCGGCGGACGCCTGGAACAGGGCCCGGTTGAACGGGTCGCCGACCTGGAGCGGCAGGTCGCGCTTCAAGCGCCGCACGTCGAGGATCGAGTCGAGGCTCAGCACCTCGAGCGCGGCGAGCCGCACCGGATCGCCCTCGTAGATCCGAAACGTGACATACACGTCCCGGCCCTCCCGGCGTACCAGGGTGTCCACCACGGCGTTCATGTACCCGCTCTGGCGGTACAGCAGCAACAGCCGCACGACGTCGCGGCGGAACTCAAGCTCGTTGAACAAGCGCTTCGCGCCCAGGCCCAGCAGGCGGATCGGGAACGCACGCGCGAACCAGCTCGAGTTGGACGTCCCGATCGCGGTGCTCAAGGTGTAGTCGTCGATGGCGTGATTGCCCTCGAAGGAAAGCCCTCGGACCACCCGCTGCTGCTCCTGCTGCGCGGCGAGGGGAGCCGCCGCGAACACGGCGACGAGCAGGGTCAAACGGAACGCGCGCAATTGACGCAGTCGGGCTGCATCCCTATGTTGGCAACCTCCCCCCGCACTGTCAACCTTTTCGACACCTGACCCCATGCGTGCGCTCCTCGGTCTTGCCCTCGCCGCCCTCGCCGCCCTCACCGCCGCCGGCGCTCTCACCGCCGTCACGGCCTGCGGGGGGAAGGCTGCGCGCGCGGGGGGACGAGGCCTCACGTACTACGAATCCTACGACCCACGCTCCCTCGATCCCGCCCTCTCGACCGACGTGCCGACCGGTGAGATGGTGACCCTCGCGTTCGACGGACTCACCCGGTTCGACGCGGACGGCCGACTGCTGCCGGGGCTCGCCGATCGCTGGACGACGGGGCACGACGGGGATGGCCGGCGGTACGTGTTCCACCTGCGACCGGGCGTCAGGTTTCACGACGGGACGCCGCTCACGGCCGCTGCGGTGCGCGCCAGCATGCTCCGCGTGTTGTCCCCCGCGACCAAGGGCGGCCGCCCCTGGCCGCTATACCCCATCGCCGGAGCCGAAGCGTACGCCGCTGGGCGCGCGGGCGACGTGAGCGGCATTACGGTCCAAGGGGACTCTAGCATCGCGTTCACCCTCACGGAGCCGCTCGCGATCTTTCCCAAGTTCCTCGCGATGCCGGTGGCGAGTGTCGTGCCGGTGCCGCCCCCCAACGACCTGGCGCAGCGGCCGGTGGGGACCGGACCGTGGCGCTTCGTGGCGTGGCAGCACGACGACTACCTGGTGTTCGCGCGGAATCCGAGCTACTGGGGCGGCGCCCCGGCCAGCGACACGCTGCTGGTGCGGGTCATTCCGGAGCCGCTCACGCGCGCCGCGGAGTTCGAGGCCGGCCGGCTGAGCGTGATCGAGGTTCCGTTCGGGGAGACTGCGCGCTGGCGCGGGGAGCGGCCCGACCAGCTGGTCGAGAAGCCCGCGCTGCGCGTGGTGTACGTGGCTCTGAACAACCGGCGCGGGCCGCTGCGCGACCCCCGCGTGCGGCAGGCGATCAACCATGCCGTGAACGTGCCGGAGATCCTCGCGACGGTGTACGGCGGTCGCGGCGTCCTCGCCCGCGGCGCCATCCCGCCGGCGCTCGCCGGGAGCGATACCATGCGGCGGGGGTACGGCTACGACCCGGCGGCGGCGCGAGCGCTCATCGCCAGTGCCGGGTATTCGGGCGGGATCGACCTGCGGCTGTGGCGCACCGGGACGAACGTGGAGCTGTCGCGGGTGGCACAGGCGATCCAGGCGCAGCTGGCGGGTGTGGGCGTGCGCGTGGAGCTGGTCGAGCGGGACGCGTCGAGCCAGCGCGAGGCGGCCCGCAAGGGTGAGGCCGACATGGTCATCCTCGACTGGTGGGCCGACTACCCCGACGCCGACAACTTTCTCTACCCGCTGTTCCACTCCGGGAGCTTCGGCCCGGGAGGCAACTACGCGTTTTACGCGGACCGAGGCACGGACTCGCTGATCCTCCGCGCCCGCCGCACCACCGACGACACGGCGCGGACCGCGCTCTACGCCCGCATCGACGAGCGCGTGTACCGCGCCGCGCCCTGGCTGTACCTGTGGTTCCCGACGGACCTGTGGGCCCGGCGGCCGGAGCTCGTGGGCTGGGACCTGCCGGTGATCTTCAACGGACAGCGCTGGACGCGCGCCCGGGTCTCGCCGCGGTGATGCGTCTCGTCGGGCGCCGCCTGCTGATGACGCTGCCCACCCTGTTCGGCGTGCTGGTGGTCGCCTTCCTCCTGTTGAACGTCGCGCCCGGCGATCCGGTGGCGGCCATGGTGGGAGAGCGGGCCGACGCGGCGACCATCGCCCGGCTCCGGGCGGATCTGCATCTCGATGACCCGCTCCCCGCCCAGTTCGGACGCTACCTCTGGGCCGTGCTGCACGGCGATCTCGGGCGCTCCTACATTACCCAGCGGCCGATCGCGCAGGACCTGGCCGCGCGCTTCCCCAAGACCGTCCAGCTCGCCCTCGCCGCCATGGTGCTGGCCGCGCTGAGCGGCGTCACGCTGGGCGTCGTCTCCGCGGTCCGGCCGGGGGGAGCCGTCGACCGTGTCGCGATGCTGGTGTCGTATCTTGGGGTATCGTTCCCGGTCTACTGGGTGGGGCTGCTCCTCATTCTCCTGTTTGCGGTCGCGCTCCGCTGGCTCCCGCCGTCGGGCTCGGGCGGGTTCGCGTATCTCGTGCTGCCGGCGCTCACCCTCGGCATGCGCTCGATCGCGTTCCTCGCGCGGATGACGCGCGCCGCCATGCTGGACGTGCTGTCCAGCGACTTCGTGCGGACCGCGCGGGCCAAAGGGTTGAGCGAAGCGACGGTGATCCTGCGTCACGGCTTCCGCAACGCCCTGATCCCGGTGATCACCGTGATCGGACTCGACACCGGGAGCTATCTCACCGGCAGCATCCTCACCGAGACGATCTTCGGCTGGCCGGGCCTCGGCCGCTACGTGCTGAGCGCGATCGAGAAGCGGGACCTCCCCGCGATCCAGGGGAGCATCCTCTTCATGTCCCTGGTGTTCCTGCTCGTCAACCTCGTGACGGACTTGGTTTATGCGAAAGCTGATCCTCGCATCGCTTACGATTAGCTCCTCGGTCGCGGCCCAGACGACCGCCACGCGACCCCGCACCGCGCCGCTCCGGGGATCGCTCGAGCAGCGGCTCGCCCAGCTGATCGATGCGCCCCCCTTCAACCGCGCCACCTGGGGGATCTACGTCGTGGACGACCGCGGCCGGGTCCTGTATCAGCGCAACGCGGATCGCTTCTCGGTGCCCGCGAGCAACACCAAGCTGGTCGTCACGGCGGCGGCGGCCGTGCTGCTCCCGGCGGACTATCGCGTGACCACCAGCCTGTACGTGAACGGCCGGGTAGACGCCGGGGTGCTGCAGGGAGACCTGATCCTGTACGGGCGAGGCGATCCCACGTGGTCCGCGCGCTGCTACGGCGTGGACAGCCTCGCCCCTGGCGTGTGCGATTCCACATTCACCGCGATCGACGCGATCGCCGACTCGGTCCGGGCCAGGGGGATCCGACGGATCACCGGGAAGCTCGTGGGCGACGGCTCCTACTTCGAGCCCACGTTGATTCATTATGGGTGGAACGCGTGGGACCTCACCTGGTGGTATGCGGCGCCCGTATCGGGGCTCGGCTTCCACGACAACAGCGTGGACTTCCGAATCGACCCCGGTCCCGCCGTCGACGCGCCGCCGGTGATCACCTGGTCCCCGGACCTCGGCCTGATCACGTTCGAGAACCGCGCCCGCACGGTCCCGGCCGACTCGACCTCCACGATCGGCGACAACTTCTTCCGGACGGCGGGCGGCTGGAGCATCCGGGCGGAGGGGACGGTGGCGCTGGGAAGGAAGACCCGGGTGGAGAGCGTGGCGCTCCCCGACCCGAATCTGTACGCCGCGCGGGCGCTGGCGGCGTCGCTGGCCCGCAGCGGTGTCGCCGTGGAGGGGGGGGCGGCCGGCACGACCGATTCGCTCGCCTACCGCACGGTGCGCTGCTGCGCCTCGCCGCTCGTCGACTTCCGGGGCCGGCCGCTCCCGGACATCATTTTTCCGATTCTCAACTCGAGTCAGAACTGGTTCGCGGAGATGCTGCTCAAGATCCTCGGCCGGGAGCTGAAGGGGGAAGGCTCGTGGAAGGCGGGGCTCGACGTCGAGCGCGGGTTCCTGACCGACTCCGTGAAGATCGACTCGACCGCGTTCGCGCTCGAAGACGGCTCGGGGCTCGCGGCGGGCAACCTCGTCACGCCGCAAGCCTTCGCGAAGCTGCTCGCGTATATGCATCGCCACCCCAACGGGGGACCGTTCGTGGCGGGCCTACCCCACGCCGGCCAGCCCGGATCGCTCCTCAAGCGGTTCGTCGGCACACCGCTCGAGGGTCGCGTGATCGCCAAGACAGGGAGCATCGACCGCGTGAACAGCTTGTCAGGCTACATCGAGCGGGCGAACGGGGGGGGCCGGACGATCACCTTCAGCGTCCAGGCGAATGGGCATGCGGTGCCATATCAGCAAATGCTTGCGCAGATCGATTCGGTCGTCGTTGAAATCGGAAAGACGTCGCGGTAAGACGTCGCGAAGAGACGTCACGGAACCGCGTCGTCCCGTGACGCTGTTTCGTGCCGACTTTCTGTAACGATCTTTCGTGACGGTTTTCAGTCTTCCGTCTGCCCGAACAGCGCCATGTTGCTCGAGTGCCCGGGCTCGACTTTGGCAGCGGGGTTAATGAAGTGCACCGCATGGTTCACGGCGACCGCCGCCTCGGCGGCGCCGGTGGCGATCAGCTTGAGCTTACCCGGGTAGGTCGTGATGTCACCCGCCGCGAACACCCCGGGGATGTTCGTCTCCATCGTCTGCGACACCTTGATCTCGCCCTTCTCGATGTCGAGGCCCCAGTGGGCGATTGCCCCGAGCGAGGAGATGAAGCCGAGCTGCGGAATCACGCAGTCGACGGCGATACGCTCCTCTTCCTTCGTCTTGTTGTTGAAGATCGTGACGGCCTCGATCGCCTCACCGCCGTGGATCGCCTTCAGCTCCCAGAAGGTACGGAGCTCCATTTTCCCCGCCGCGCACAGCTCGTGCACCTGCCGCACCGTCGCCGCGTGAGCCCGGAAGCCGTCGCGCCGATGGATCATGAGGATGAACCGGGCGACCCCCTGGAGGTTCACGGCCCAGTCGAAGGCCGAATCCCCTCCGCCCACCAGCAGCACGCGCTTCCCGGCGAACACTTTCGGGTCCAGGATGCGATCGTGGAGGCCCTTCCCGTACCAGCGATCCGCGTCCTTGAGCGACAGCTTCCGGGGTGTAAAGGCGCCGATCCCGCCGGCGATGAGCACGGTACGCGACGGGTATTCGTCTTTGTCGGTCGCGACGACGAAGGCCGGCTTCCCGTTCTCTGAGTCGTGGGTCAGGCCCCTCACCTGCTCCCCCAGGTGGACCGGCTGCTTGAACTGGAAGGCCTGCTCGGCCATCCCCTTCACGAGGTCCTTGGCGAGCACCTTCGGGAAGCCCGCCACATCGAAGATGTACTTCTCGGGGTACAGCGCCGTGAGTTGGCCGCCCACCTGGTCGAGGTTGTCGATCAACCGGCAGGAGGCCCCGCGCATCCCCGCGTAAAAAGCGCCGAACAACCCCGTCGGGCCGGCGCCGATAATCGTGATATCTTTGACGTCCTGCATGGGCTTCAATCGTAACGGAACCCCCCGGGAGAAGGGAGAGGGGAGCGGTTGAAGATCTACACCAGGACGGGGGACGACGGCGACACCGGTCTGTTCGGCGCCGGTCGCGTGTCCAAGGATCACCTGCGGGTCGATGCCTACGGACAGGTGGACGAGCTGAATGCGGCGATCGGACTTGCCATCGCGCTCGATCCAAGGACCTTCTGCCGCGAGCTGCTCGAGACCGTGCAGCGGGACCTCTTCACGATTGGAGCGGAGCTCGCCACGCCGGATGCCGCAAAGCTCGCCAAAGCCCTGCAGGGGCCACCGATCGGCATCGAGCAGGTGACGGCCCTCGAAGGGGCGATCGATCGGTACGAAACGCAGGTCCCCCCGCTAAAACAATTCGTCCTGCCCGGCGGCGTCCCGAAGGCGGCCGCGCTGCACCTGGCCCGCACCGTCTGTCGCCGGGCGGAGCGCGCCGTGGTGCGATTCGAGCGGAAGGAGCAAACGGGCGGCCGTTCCTCGGTCGTCCCCTACTTGAACCGACTCTCCGATCTGCTGTTCGTGCTCGCCCGAGTGGCCAACCATGCGGCGGGGGCTTCCGAAATCGTATGGTGAAGATCCGGGTTGCCATCTCGGAGCAGCGCGACGCGTCGTACGACATCCTGATCGGTCGCGGGCTGCTCGCGGATCTGCCGGCCCTGGTGAAGGCGGCGTGCCCCGCCAACGGCTACGCGGTGATCACCGACTCGCACGTGGCGAAGCTGTACGGCGAGAAGCTCGTTGCACGTTGCCACGACGCCAAGTTGCACGTGGAGTTGTTCGCGTTTCCCGCGGGAGAATGGAACAAGACGCGGGAAACGTGGGCGGCCCTTTCGGATCGGATGCTGGCGCGCCACTTCGGTCGCGACTCCGCGGTCATCGCCCTGGGCGGCGGTGTCGCGGGCGACGTCGCCGGGTTCGTCGCGGCGACCTACCTGCGCGGCATCCCCTACGTCCAGATCCCCACGACACTGCTGGCCATGATCGACTCCTCGATCGGCGGCAAGGCGGGGGTGGACGTCCCCGCCGGAAAGAACCTGCTCGGCGCCTTCCACCAGCCGCGACTCGTCGTGGCGGACCTGGACGTGCTCGGCTCCCTGGCGGCGCCGCAGCTCGCCGCAGGCATGGCCGAGGCGGTGAAACACGGCGTGATCGCCGACCGCCAGTACTTCGATGCCCTCGAGCAGGAGCATGGAGCGGTGGCCGCCCGGGAAGCGGGAGCGCTCGAGCGCGTGGTGCGGCGCTCGGTCGAGATCAAGGCGGCGGTCGTGGCGGCGGATGAACGCGAGGCGGGGCGCCGAGCCATCTTGAACTTCGGCCACACCGTCGGGCATGCGATCGAAGCGACCGCCAAGTTCGCCACGCTGCACGGCGAGGCGGTCGCGATCGGCATGGCGTACGAAGCACGTCTCGCCGAGGCTCTCGGGATCGCGGAACCGGGCACCGCGGACCGGGTGCAGCGGCTGCTGGAACGCTACAACTTGCCGCTCGAGCTGCCGGCGTCGGCGACCGAGGACGCGCTCGTCGCCGCGATGCAGCTCGACAAGAAGGCCCGCGAGGGCACGGTCCGGTTCGCGCTGCCGCAGGCGATCGGGCGCATGTTCGCGGACGGAACGAACTGGACCGTCGCCGCGCCGGAGGACGTGCTGCGGGACGTGCTCCGGGGCGCCGCCCGGCGGCCGTCCATCACTTCCTGACATAATCACATACCCGTCAACAACTTCCCACACGGGTGTGCACGTCTCCACATGGCGGAGGCGGAAAGTATCAACCTCCCATCAACATCAATTTCTCCACACCAATGTGGATAGTGGATAAACTGCGCATCCATGCGGCGGCGTCACAATTTGTGATGTGGAAAAATGTATAGATTTGCACCATTGACGAGCGATTCCTATATTGGGCGCCATTCGGGGTATTTCCCCGAGCCTATCACCCGTCCATGTTGGAGCCCTAGCTATGGCGCGGTCGAACGGAGGCAAGGCGAAGGCGTTCTTTCGAGCCAATCCTTCCGGAGCCTTCGACCAGTACCTGCAGGACATCCAAAAACTCCCGCTGATCAAGGATCCCGCTGAAGAACGCCGCTTGGCCCGTCGCGTGCAGCGGGGCGATGAAAAAGCCGCCGAGCGCCTCGTCACAGCCAACCTCCGATTCGTCATCTCCTACGTCAAGAAGTATCAGGGTCACGGCCTCGATCTTTCCGAGCTGGTCGCCATCGGGAACGAAGGACTGCTCAAGGCGGTGAAGAAATTCGATCCCGATCAGGGCGTGAAGTTCATCTCGTACGCGGTGTGGTGGGTGCGTCAGGCGGTGTTGAAGGCGCTCGCCGAGCAGACGCGCAGCGTGCGCATCCCGCTGAATCAGAACTCGCAACTCATTCGCATGAGCCGGACCGAGACGTACTTGTCGCAGGAGCTCGGCCGGGAGCCGACGGACGATGAGATCGCGATGGCGCTCGAGGACACGGTCGAGAACGTGCGCACCGCGCGCCGCATGACGGCGGCCGAGCTGTCGCTCGACGCGCCGGTGGACCGAAGCGACAAGGACGCGGCGACGCTGGGCGAGCGCTTCGCGGGCCAGGAGGGCGGGGAGATCGAGGAGAAGACCGACGGCAAGCTGATGCGCGAGTTCATCGACCGCATCTTCCAGAAGTACCTGACGCCGCGTGAGCGCAAGATCCTCTACCTCTACTACGGCCTCGAGGAGGGCAGCGAGGCGATGACGCTCGAGAAGATCGGTGCGCTCATGGGAGTGACGCGGGAGAGGATCAGACAAATACGGGAACGGGCGTTCGAGAAGCTGCGGGAATCGCCGGATGGGAGAGCACTGAAGGGCTTCTGGAGAGCCGCCTGAGGACCTGCAACTACTAGACGCACAGACGCACAGCGGTGAACAGTATGAGGGGTCAGGAAATGCGCTTTCCTGGCCCCTCTTCGCTATTCTCCCCTGTGCGTCTGTGCGTCTAGCCGTGGTCTAGCCTGTATACTATTTACATGAGCCGGGAGCTTCCAATTTTTCCCCTTCCGATTGTCCTGTTCCCCGGGGCCCCCCAGCCCCTGCACATCTTCGAGCCTCGCTATCGGCAGTTGCTCCAGGACTGTCTCGCCGGCGACCGGCGGTTCGGCATCGCCTATGTCGCGCCCGACCCCACACCCG
>WNEP01000935.1_pt1 | contig 15096 bp, 10 predicted proteins | sample 5399961 | NCBI WGS metagenome assembly WNEP01 (sample SAMN13153329, study PRJNA577476) | soil metagenome | isolation source: 20 cm grassland meadow soil pre-rain plot 5 | place: USA:California | collected 2015-09-08 | reverse complement strand
GAGATTCGCCAACTGACCGTAGAGCGCACCGAGCTCGTCAAGGAATCGGACAAGCTCAGGCAGGACCTCCGTGAGGCGGCGCTCATGGAGTACAGGCGTGTGGATTTTCAGGGTCAAAAGAACCTGCCGGCCGCATTGGGCCGGAGGATCGCGAGCGAACGCTAGCAGCATGGCTGGATCCCTGGGCCAACGTCCGAAGCCGATAAGTGCCCGCTCAGTGAAGAAGACATAAAGAAACTCTATCGGATGAATTCGCAGCTGACGGATGAGGACAATGCGCTCCTTGCGGGCCCGCTTCCGAGTCTGGACCAGTTGCCTTCTGCAAAAGAGTTCATCAGCTACTTCGACCAGTTCAAGAGTCTCGACAAGAAGATCCCCGAAGAGATCAAGGAATTCTGGGAGCCAGCCTCCGTAGGTGTGGTGGCGCTCGAGAGGCTCAAGCATCATTTGGCTAACGCCATCGAAGGCGTGGAACTCGATTCGCCTTGGTTCATGGAGTGCGTACAAGCCGGTGGCGAGCATGGGGACAAGGCCGATTCCTGGCGAGAACTCATCGAGTTGGTCAGAACTTCGAGAGATCAGATCGGTAAGAAGGAAAAGCTCGTCGTTCGGCTTGGGCCTGTTATTGAATCGACTCTACCGGCGCCTGACCAGATCCGGATCTTGCAAGAAATTATCGAGCATCTGAAATCGCCTAAGAAATTCAAAAAGCTCACGTCGCTTTTCCATCCGGAGTGGAGCCGGCTCACCCAGGAAGCAAAGACCGATCAAGGTGAGCTCAAAGAGGTCGAGCACTTCGAAGCGGTCCTTCATTTCCTCCAAATCCGTCAGGTGCGGGAGAACCTGTGCAAACGCTGGGATCGACAGATGGCCGGTCGGTCGGTACCAAGCTCCGAAGGTATGGGTCCGAAGCCCGAAGAAACCATGTTTGCCTATGCCGTCAAGCTCGAAGCAGCCGTCAACTGGATGGACGAGCACTGGGGGAAGCTCAAGACGGAAATGGCTGAAGTCGGGCTCAAGTGGGAGGTGTTATTCAATCGGCTACCACTTCAGCCCCACAAGGAATCCGAAACAGCCCGGATCGTGCATCTCATTCGGGATCAGTTGATTCCACTTACGGACAAACAAGTCGAGACTGTCGAAATCAAGGGGCTCAAAGGTGTGCGGGAACGATGGCTCAAGACGATTCGGTCGCTGGAGCCTACGGAAGTCTCGCGCCCACTGTTGAAGACTTTTGAGCAGGCGTTCAAAGACATCGACTATGACGCTTACGACAAGGCTTGGAAACGACTCGCGCAATTGCTCGAGCGAAAGCCTGCATTCGAAGAGCGGAAGAAACTCTTGGACCAACTCTCGAAAGTGGCGCCCCAATGGGCAGAGGCGATCACGCACCGCGACGCTCCCCATGATACCGACCGACCTCCTGGCAGCCTCGACAAGGCGTGGACTCATCGGCAGTTGGCTCAGAAACTGAGCGGCTTGGCTGGACCAGACGTCGAAAAACTTGAAGAGCGGCTTGCCCATCTCACTGAAAAGCTCCAGAAGGTCAATGCGATGTATGTCGAGAAGTCGGCCTGGAAGGCCCAAGTTGAAAGAACGGGGTTGAAGCAGCAGCAAGCTTTGAACGGGTGGCTAGGACTTTATCGGAAAATTGGTAAAGGCACTGGGAAGCTCGTCGGAAAGCTTAAAGAGGAAGCGAGGAAGAGTCTCTCAGAGTGCCACCAGGCGGTCCCCGTATGGATCATGCCGGTCTCACGCGCACTCGAAAGTTTTGAGTTGGGCACCACTGATTTTGACGTGATCATCGTCGATGAGGCAAGCCAGTGTGATGTCCTGGGGCTCGCCGCTTTTGGGTTGGGCAAGAAAATCGTCGTCATCGGCGATCACGAACAAGTGAGCCCGTACGCGGTTGGATTCGAGATCGATCGGGTGCAAGGGCTGATCGACGAATTCCTGGAGGGGATCCCGAACAAACAGCTTTATGACGGAAAAACATCGGTCTATGACCTTGCTCGGCAGGCCTTCGGCGGCATTATCAGACTCATCGAGCACTTCAGATGTGTCCCAGAAATCATTCAATTCAGCAACCAGCTCTGTTACGGAGGGGAGATTCTTCCTTTACGGGAGGCATCGACCAGCCAGGTCTATCCTCACCTGATTGCGCATCGTGTGCAGGGGGCGGCATCTGAGAATAAGACGAACGCAGTTGAGGCCCTGGAAGTGGCGTCGCTGATCACGGCAATTTGTCGGCTCGAAGAATTCGAACGGTGCACGGTTGGTGCGATCTGTATGGTGGGAACCGAGCAGGCCATCAAGATCGACTCGATTTTGCGGCGATGTCTGAGCGCTACGGAGTATCGACGCAGACGAATTCTTTGCGGTAATGCCTCACAATTTCAGGGTGATGAAAGGGACGTTGTCTTTCTATCGCTCGTCGACACCGCCCAGAAGGGAGGGGCGTTGGCTCTGAGAAGCTCGGATGAATGGCGAAGAATCTACAATGTGGCAGCAAGCCGAGCGCGAGATCAGCTGTGGGTGGTCTATTCGATGGACCCGCATCGTGACCTCAAGAAAGGAGATCTGAGGCTCGCGCTCATTTCACACGCACAGAAGGGCGGAGTGGAATCAAAGCGGGCACAACGACCGGGCGAACAATTCGACTCGGAATTTGCGAAGTCCCTGAACGAACGGCTGGTGGAGCTTGGATATCGTGCTGTGCCCAAGTACGCTATCGGTGAGTTTGAGGTCGATTTCTTGATAGAAGGAAACGCAGGGACGAAGGCTGTCGTGTCGTGCGACGGAGATCGAATTGTCTCTGAGCCTTCAGTCCTCGCACGAATGGAAAGGCAGCTTACTCTGGAGAGGCTGGGGTGGAACTTCATTCGCCTAAGGGCGAGCGAATATCTGGTTGACGAGTCTAGGGCGATGCGGAGGGTCGTGCGGAAGCTGGGTTCCTTGAAAATAGAGCCGATGGCGGGGAAACAGGCCGAGGCGTCAAGTGGAGTCGTGCGCGAGGATCTGCGCGAGAAAATCTTCAAGAGAGCTGAAATGATCCGGAGTCGGTGGAAAGTCTGAGCTTTTAACCCCGTCGTAGCCCCGTCAGGGAAGTTCTCGACGTCGGTCCCGCCTCGGCGGTGATCACAGAATCGCCGAACAGCTCCCAGCCTCGCAGCTCTGATTGCTCGGAAGGATGATCGCGCTCATTCTCATGTGAGCGCGAGAGTTCAGGCAGGGGAAGCCGGGTTCCGGGCTGGGCTCGAGGGGGCGAGTCGGGCGGAACGGCCGGGACACACCTTGTGGTACCAGGTAGACCCGAGCTTCACGTGGTTGCCGTTCTTCCGGATCCTGCGCTTGCACTTCGGACACGTTCCCATCGGGAGCTCCTTCGGGAGTCGCTGCAGCTCGACAGGCGGGTATTATAGCAGGGCGTCGAGGAGGCGCCGTGACGGACTGCGTGTTCTGCCGCATCATCGACCGCCAGACTCCTGCCGACATCGAGTACGAGGACGACGCGGTCGTCGCGTTCCGAGACATCTACCCCAAGGCGCCCGTCCACCTCCTGATCGTCCCGCGGCGCCACATCCCGTCGGTCATGGCGATGGAGGCTGGCGACGCCGAAGTGCTGGGCCGCTGCTTCCTTGCGGCCCGAGCGCTGGGCGAGGCGAAGGGCCTCGCCGAGCGCGGCTACCGGCTCAGAGTGCACTGCGGGCCAGAGGGCGGGCAGGTCGTCTACCACGTCCACATGCACTTCCTCGCCGGCGCCCGGGGCGGTGGTGGCTAGCCACGTCATCGACTACCAGCTCTTCGGCGACCAGTTCTCGACGCCCGAGATGCGGGCGGTCTTCGACGAGCACACGCTGCTCGCCGGGCCTTTCGTGGACGGCGCGGCGCGAGACGCCCGCCGGCTGAACAGCTAAGCGGACGACGCGGCGGGCGAGGTCTTCGCCTCGAGAGGCAGGCCGGCGTTGGCCCAGCTCCCAAGGCCGCCCTTGAGGATTCTGACGTCCTGGTAGCCGAGCTGCTTTAGCCTGTGCGCCACCCGGGCGCTGGTCGCCTCGTCCGGTCAGGTGCAGTAGGCGACAACGGTGCGGGTCGGCTCGATCTTGAGCGCGGTGACGCCGGACTCGAGCTCCTGGGGCGTGATGTGCTTGGAGTCGGGGATGCGGACCGGGCTCTTCTGATACGTCGCGGCGTCGCGCACATCGAGGATGATCGGACGCTCCTTCGATGCCTCGATCAGGCGCACCACCTCGGACGGGCGGATACGATAGCGGTTGCGCCGCCAGCGGAGCCCCCACATACCGGCGTAGGCGCCGAGGCTCAGGGCCGTGACGACCGCCGCAACGGTCGCCCACGGGAACGGCTTCGGCGGCGGGTTTTTCGCCTCAGCGGTGATGCGACGGACGTCGGGGAGCTCGGGGACGAGCCGGTTGGCCTCCGCGAAATACTTCTCAGCGCGCGAGTAGTCGCCCGAGAAGTACGCGCGCAGGCCGGCGTGCCAGGCGGCGTTGAACCGGCTCGGCTCCTCGAGGGGGACACCGGTGCCCTTGAGGAACTCGCGCACCGCGGCTGACGGGATGACGAAGTTGAAGCCCTGAACGACGCCTTCATCGGTGCCGCCGGCGACCGAGACGAACGTGAGGACGCCGAGGACCTCGCCCTGCGAGCTCACCGCGGGGCCGCCGCTGTTGCCCCACGCCGCCGGCGCGTCGATCTGGATGACCGGCTGGTTCTTGAGGTCCTGCTTGAACCCGGAGATCGCGCCGCTCGTCACCGACGCCTCGGCCTTGGCCGACGCGTTGAGGAGCTCGTGGCTCAGCACCACGCCCGGGAAGCCCAGGATGTGAATCTTGTCGCCGATCTGCGCGTTCGAGGAATCGGCGAGCGAGAGCGTGGGCATGTCAACGGCCTCGAGCTTGAGCAGCGCCAGATCACGACCCGACATGCTCTCGCCCGCGACGGGGGGACTGTACTTGCTCACGGTGGCGGGGAGGCGGATTCCGTTCGAGAGGATGACGGAGATCGACGGGTCCAGCTTGACTTTCGCCCTCGCGACGGCAGCCGCGAGCGCCTGGGGCGAGAGCTCCCCGCACGCCTCGCGCACGGCCCTGCGCGCCTGCTGGTCGGCAACCCACGCGGGTGTCTGGCTGGCAGGCGACACGAGGTGCGCGTTCGTGATCATCCATCCGCTCGGGCTGATGAACCAGCCGGTCCCGGTCTCGCGGAACGGCGCCGGACGGATGAGCTTCTCTCCGCCTCCGCCACAGGTCACGATGACTTCCGAGCCGACCTCTGCGACGACGAGGGAGACGGCAGGCTTCGCGCGGAGCAGGGCTTCCTGCACGGAGATCTCGGCGGCCGTCGAGGTGACCGGAAGGAGGAGGAGGAGCGCGCCCGTGATCCAGGAACGCATCGAACGAATCTTATACCCCGCTCGGACGAAAAAGAAGGCTCCAGGGGGGTCACCCCTGGAGCCTTCGGTGACGCGTCCTGCTTCTTACTTCAGCATCTTCATCGCGGCTTCGGCCTTCGCCTTCGCCTCAGCCATCTTGCCGGCCTTGCACGCGGCCTCGGCCTCACGGATCAGCTTCGCGGCGTCGCTGCTATGCGGCGCCTGAATAGCCTGACCGGCAGCCTGACCGCTACGCGGGGCCTGAACATCCTGGCCGCGCGGAGCCTGCGTATCCTGACCTCGCGGGGCCTGAACATCCTGACCACGCGGAGCCTGGGTGTCCTGACCGCGTGGAGCCTGGGTCTCCTGACCACGCGGAGCCTGCACGTCCTGCTTGCCACGCGGAGCCTGGGTGTCCTGACCGCGCGGAGCCTGCGTCTCCTGACCACGCGGGGCCTGAACATCCTGACCACGCGGAGCCTGGACATCCTGACTGCGAGCGCCGGCCAGCGATCGCGGCGCCTGAACGTCTTGGCTTCGCGGAGCCTGCTGGTCCTGACGAGCGCCGGCGAGCGTGCGCGGCGCCTGAACATCCTGAGCCTTGGCGACCTTGCTGAACATCTCCTTCGCCTGCTCGACTTCAGGGCAGGCCGACTGAGCGTCCACCGTAGGCGCCAGGGCGCCGAACACTGCCACGCTCATGATGACTGCGAAAAGTCTTTTCATCTTTCTCCCGTTCCTTTTACGTTGTTGAGGTGTGGTGCGGCGCTCTTCACTGTGATTCCTTCCGAGCCAGCCGGCTTCAACCCCCCTTTCATCCTGCGAGTCGAGTCAGCACGGCGGAATCTCCGTGGCCCGGTAATGAGCAAAGCAGTTGCCAAGCGACCATAGCCGAAAGAATGTCGAAATATCAATAGGTTACCCCATGGGATTATGGTGAGGTCCCGGCGTTGTGCCCGACGGCGACCCGAGGGTCGACCCGGCATTCTGCCCGTTCGTAAACGACCCGTGTGGTACCCTCGCTGACACGTATGTCCTGTCCGGCGCGGCTCGCGCCCGTGCTGCTGGCGTCACTGCTCGGGAGCGCGTGCAGCGCGGTGACCCCCTCGAGCCCCAACCCGTCCGAGGGCTCGATGCCCACCCGGCGGATTCTGGTGAACGGCGTCCGGGTCGTGGTCCAGGAATTCCACGCCAGCGATGTCGTCGCGGTCCAGCTCTGGGTTGGGGTGGGCGCCCGTGACGAGGCGTCGTCTGAGCTCGGGCTCGCCCACTACCTCGAGCACATGCTCTTCAAGGGCACGGTCACCCGCGCTCCGGGCTTCGTGGAACGCGAGGTGGAAGGCGTCGGCGGGCGCATCAACGCCGGGACTTCGCTCGACTACACGTATTACCACACCGTGCTTCCCGCGCCGCGCGCGATCCCGGCCGTCGAGATGCTTGCCGACATGAGCGTGAACTCGACGCTCAGCGAGAAGACGCTCGACCTCGAGAAGCGTGTCGTGCTCGAGGAGATGCGGCTGGGGGAGGACAACCCGCGTCGCCGTCTCTCGCGGCAGCTCTACGAGCTCCTGTTCGACGGGCACCCCTACGGCCGACCGGTGATCGGCACCTCGGAGCTCATCCAGGTGCTCACGCGCGAGACGCTCGTCGGCTTCTATCGCCGGCACTACGTCCCGGAATCTTTCGTGCTGGTCGTCGTCGGACCCATCATCGCCTCGGAGGTGCTGGCGGCGGCGGAACGCACACTCGGGCGGCTACCGCGCAGCGGACTCAAGCGGCTTCCCCTGTCCGCGCCCGACGCCGGGCGCTCGGCGAGGCTCGAGATCGAGCGGCCCGGGACGCAGGCTTATCTCGGGATGGCGTGGCTCGGCCCAAAGCTCGACCATGCGGACACGCCCGTTGTGGACTTGCTTGTGTCGATCCTCGGCCAGTCGCGATCGTCGCGGCTGCCGCAGATGCTGCGCGAAAGGCTCGGCCTCGTCAGCTCCGTGAGCACGGCCTACTCGGCACTCGAGGCGGCCGGCGCGGTGACGGTCACGGCGCAACTCGAGCCGGCGAACCTGGCGCGCGCCGAGGCACAGATCCTGAGGGAGCTCCAGCGCGTGCGCGAGCGTGGCGTGACGGACGCCGAGCTCAGGCGCGCCGTGACGGCGGCCGAGGCGCGCTACGCCTTCTCGACCGAGACCGCGGAGGGCCGCGCCTACGCGTTCGGCCGCGCGGAGACGGTGTGGCGCCTCGAGGAGGAGCTCGCCTACGTCGATCGCCTCCGCTCGGTCACGCCCGCCCAGATCCGCTCGGCGGCCCGCCGCTACCTCGATCCCGAACGCTACGCCCGGCTGGCGTTCGTGCCGCCCGCGCGATGACGCCCGGGCGGAGCTCCGCCATGCTCGCCTCGCTCGCGGCGCTCGTCGCGGCAGCCGGCACCGCTGTGGCGCAACCGCCGAGCGTCACTCGTCACGTCCTGCCCAACGGGATGGCGGTCGTCGTGCGCGAGAATCCGGTGGCGCCGGTGGTTACGGCGTCGCTCCAGGTGCGGGCCGGCTCGAGGTTCGAGACGGCGGAGACCGCCGGCATCACCAACTTCCTGGTGCGGACGATGATCCGCGGCACAGCGCGGCGCTCGGGCACGCAGGTCGCCGAGACGGCGGAGGACATCGGCGGAAGCCTGGATGCCTCGGGTGAGGTGGAGGCCGCGGAGATCCGCGGCGAGGCGCTCGCACGCCACTGGGAGGAGCTGCTCGGGCTGATCGCCGAGGTCGCGCTCGAGCCCTCGCTCCGCGGCGAGGAGATCGAGCGCGAGCGGCGGCTCGTTCTGAGCCAGATCAAGACGCGTGCCGAGACGCCGTTCTCGCTGAGCCTCGACACCCTGCTGCGGGAGCTCTACGGCAGCCATCCGTACGCATGGCATAGCCTCGGCCTCAAGTCGGCCGTCGAGCGGCTCGGGCGCGCGCAGCTCGCCGCGCACTACCGCGCGGTCTTCCGGGCGGACCGGGCGGTTCTCGCGGTGAGCGGCCAGGTGTCGCGCGAGCGCGTCGTCCGGGCCGCCGAGCGGCTCTTCACGAAGCTTCCGCGCTCCGGCGCGCACGAAGTCGGCGCCGCCCCGCCCGCCGCGCCGAGCGGCGAGCGGCGCGTCCTCGAGCGGCCCGCTCAGCAGGCGCAGATCCTCGCGGGCTACCTTGGTCCCGGGCTTAACGACCCCGCGTATCCCGCCTTCCGCGTGCTCGGCGCCGTGCTCGGCGCCGGGACGGCAGGCCGGCTCTTCGCCGAGCTCAGGGAGAAGCGCGGGCTTGCGTACTCGCTCGGTGCCCTGACGCCGTTTCGCACCGGACCCAGCTTCCTCGTCACCTACCTGGGCACGGCGCCCGAGAACTCCGCGGCGGCCGAGGCGGGCCTCCTCGCCGAGCTCGAGAAGCTCCGCCGGGCGCCGGTCAGCGACGAGGAGCTCGCTCGGGCGAAGGCATACCTCCTCGGGAGCTTTGCGCTGGACCGCCGGACGAACGCGCGACAGGCGTGGCACCTCGCGTTCTTCGAGGTGATCGGTGTGGGCTGGGATTTCCCCGAGCGCTACGCGCGTGCGCTCGAAGCGGTCACGACCGCCGATGTCGAGGCCGTCGCGCAGCGCTACCTGAACCGCCCGTCGATCGTCGTCCTCCAGCCCCCACCCCGATGATCCCCATCAGCGACGACGTTCCCAGCCGCAGCGTTCCGTTCGTCACGATCGGCCTCATCGCGGCGAACGTCGTCGTGTTTCTCTATCAGGCCTCGCTCGGCATGAGCGACGATCCGCACACGGCGAGGGTCGCCGAGGCGTTCGTGACGGAGTTCGGCGCGATCCCATGCCGGCTCAGCGGTAGCTGCACGGTCGCCGATGAGTTCCCGCACCCAGCCATCACGATCTTCACGGCGATGTTCCTCCACGGCGGGCTGTTTCACGTCGGCGGCAACATGCTCTACCTCTGGATCTTCGGGAACAATGTCGAGGACACCCTGGGGCACGGGCGGTTCCTCCTCTTCTATCTCGCGTCAGGCGTCGCGGCGGCTTTTGCCCAGACGCTCGTCCACCCCGACTCGGCGGTGCCGATGATCGGCGCGAGCGGCGCCGTGTCCGGCGTCCTCGGCGCCTACCTGTTCCTGTTCCCGTATGCGCGGGTCCACGTGCTTCTGATCTTCGGCTTCTTCATCCGACCCGTGCACGTCCCGGCAATCATCGTGCTCGGCTTCTGGATCGTCGTCCAGTTTCTCAACGGCCTGATCACCGTCAGCGCGTCGGCGCATGGCCGCGTCGAGGCAGGAGGGATAGCGTGGTTCGCTCACATCGGCGGGTTTCTCGCGGGGATCGTTCTGCTGTTTCTGATGCGGTCGCGGCGGGGCGGTCGCCTATAATGAAGGGCGTGACCAAGCCCGTGGCGCGCGTGCGTATCGACCGTGTGCTCGTCGAGCGCGGGCTCGTCGAGAGCCGGGAGCAGGCCGTCCGCCTCATCCTGGCGGGCGAGGTGCTCGTGGACGGCAAGCGCGTCGACAAGGCGGGCGCCCTCGTCGCCAGGGAAGCGAGCGTCGAGGTCCAGGGGCGTACGCCGTTCGTGGGCCGGGGCGGCGAGAAGCTTGCCCACGCGCTCGACGCCTTCCAGATGAAGGTGGCCGGCCGCGTCTGCCTCGACGTGGGCGCCTCCACGGGCGGTTTCACCGACTGCCTGCTGCAGCGCGGCGCCGCGCGCGTGTACGCCGTGGACGTCGGCACGGGCCAGCTCGACGTCAGGCTGCGCAAGGACCCCCGCGTCGTCGTGATGGAGAAGACCAACGCGCGGGCGCTCGACCCGCGGATCTTCGGCGAGCAGCCGACGCTCGCCGTCATCGACGTCTCGTTCATCTCGTTGGAGAAGATCCTGCCATCGGTGTTCGGCGTGCTGGCGCCGCGCGGCGAGGTCGTCGCGCTGGTGAAGCCCCAGTTCGAGGTTGGGCGCGAGGCCGTGGGCAAAGGCGGCGTCGTGCGCGACCCGGCGCTCCACCGTCAGGCGGTCGCCCGCCTCGCCCGATACGCGGTGCTGCGCGGCTGGCACGTGCTCGGCGTCACCGCCTCGCCGCTCCGGGGCCCGAAGGGCAACCGCGAGTTCTTCCTTCACTGCTCGAGCCACGGGCGCACCGCGAGCGACCTCGAGTCCATGATCGACCGGAGCGTCGAGGCGCTTGCGTGAAGCGCGTCGGCGTCGTGGCCAAGCCCGGCGCGGGCGAGGCGCGGGCCCCGATCCAGGAACTCCTCGAGTGGCTCCAGGCGCGGCGGCTCTCCGCGGTCCTGGAGAAGGAGACCGCCGGGCTGGTCCCGGCGGCGAGCGTCCCGTCCGTGAGCAAGCCGGAGCTGCCGGCGCAGGTGGACCTGCTCGTCGTGCTCGGCGGCGACGGGACCCTCCTCTCCATGGCGCGCGCTGTTGGCGATTTGGGGGTACCCCTCCTCGGCGTGAACCTCGGCGGGCTCGGCTTCCTCACCGCGACGACGCTCGAGGAGATGTTCCCGGCGCTCGAGGCGTTGCTCGCGGGCCGGATGGCGGTGGACGAGCGCATGATGTTGACCGCGCGCGTCGTCCGGAACGGCCAGGGGCTCGGGGAGTACGCCGCCCTCAACGACATCGTCATCACCAAGTCCGCGATGAGTCGCATCATCGACCTCGCGGTGTCCGTCGAGGGACAGCACGCCACCTCGTACCGTGCCGACGGCCTCATCATCTCGACACCCACCGGCTCGACCGCCTACAACCTCTCGGCCGGCGGGCCGATCCTGTTCCCGACCATGGACGCGATCGTGCTGACGCCGATCTGCTCCCACACCCTGACGAACCGGCCGATCGTCCTCCCCGGCGTGCACCGGGTCGAGGTCACGCTCATGGCGGACCAGGACGTCATGGTCACCGTGGACGGCCAGATCGGGGTGGGCCTCCGGGAGCACGACACGGTGGAGGCGGTCAAGGCCGCCGCCAGGATCCGCCTCGTGCGCTTCCCGCAGAAGGAGTTCTTCTCTGTCCTCCGGACCAAGCTGAAGTGGGGGGAGCGCTAGGGCGTCTTCCCCCGGATACGACTTGAGCGGCCGCGGCGAGTGACCTAGCATCGTCTCCGATGCTCCGCGAGCTTCGCATCCGGAACTTCGCCGTCATCGAAAGCGTCGCAGTGGAGTTTGGCCCGGGCCTCAACGTCCTGACCGGCGAGACCGGCGCCGGCAAGTCGATGCTCATCGACGCCATCCTATTAGTCCTCGGCGGGCGCGCCCAGACTGACGTGATCCGAAGCGACGCCGACGCCGCGACGCTCGAGGCGGTCTTCGACGTCGAGCCGCGCGGCGCCGTCGTCGCGGCGCTCGATGAGGCGGGGCTCGCGCTCGACGACGGTCTCCTGGTGGCGCGGCGGGAGCTCGGTCGCTCGGGCCGCCACCGCGCCTTCGTCAACGACGCGGCTGTCACCGTCGGGCTCCTCGAACGCCTCGGCGACCACCTCGTCGAGGTGCATGGCCAGCACGAGCACCAGCGCCTGCTTGAGCCCGCCCGCCAGCTCGAGCTCCTGGACCGCTTCGCCGACACGGAGGAGCTCAGGGAGCGCGTGGCGGGCCTCGTGGCGACGTTCCGCGCCGCGCGCGCCGAGGCGGAGCGGATGCGCGCCGCCGAGCGCGACCGCGCCCAGCGCGAGGATCTCTTGCGCTTCCAGCTCTCCGAGCTCGACGGCGCGCGTCTGCGTCCGGGCGAGGAGGAGGAACTCCGGCAGGAGCGGCGGCGGCGTCAGCACGCCGACAAGCTCACTGCGGGGCTCGCCGACGTCGCGGCGCTCCTGGACGACGATCGCGACTCCGCGACGGCACGGCTCCACCGCGCGGCGCGGGTCCTCGGCGACCTGGCGCGTCTCGACCCCGCGTTCGCCGCGCCCATCGAGCCTCTCGACGCGGCCCAGGCGCAGCTCGAGGAGGTGCGGGCGGCGGTCCGGGGGCTCCGCGACTCGGTGACGCTCGAGCCGGGCCGACTCGAGGGGATCGACGAGCGGCTCGACGCCCTCACGCGCCTCAAGCGGAAGTACGGCGACACCGAGGAGGCGATGCTCAAGTTCCGCGACGAGGTCGCCGCCGAGCTCGACCGCCTCGCGCGCCACGAGGAGATCCTCGCCGCGGAGGAGCGGAGGCTGGGCGAGTTCCATGCCGAGCTGGCCCAGGCGGCCACCGCGCTCTCCGAGCGGAGGCGGGCTGCGGCGGAGCGCCTGGCTCCGGCCGTGGAGCGAGAGCTGCGGGCGCTCGGAATGGAGCGCTCCGTATTCCGGATCGGGGTGGAGCGGGCGGAGCTCGAGGCCGTGTCGCCCCGGGGGCTCGACCGGGTCGAGTTCCGCCTGTCGACCAATCCCGGGGAGGAGGTGCGGTCGCTCGCGCGCGTGGCGTCCGGGGGCGAGCTCTCGCGGACGATGCTCGGGCTCAAGACCGTCCTCGCGAAGGCAGACCGAGTGCCGACGATGGTCTTCGACGAGGTGGACGCAGGAATCGGCGGACGCGTCGCCTCGGTCGTCGCGCAGAAGCTCGCGACCGCGGCGGAGGGCCGCCAGGTGCTCTGCGTGACCCACCTCGCGCCGATCGCCGCGCGCGCCAGCCACCACGTGCGCGTGATCAAGAGCGTGCGCGCCGGGCATGTGCGCGTCGCCGCCGAGGTGCTGGCCGGCGACGCCCGCGTCGAGGAGATCGCGCGCATGCTCGCGGGCGAACGCGTCACCGACACCGCGCGCGGCCACGCGCGCGAGCTGCTCGGCACGTCAGGACCGCGCGGAAGGCGAGCGTGAGTCGCGCGGTGTGCCATAATCGATTCTGATGATCGACGTGGTCCTCCGGAAGATCTTCGGCACCAAGCACGAGCGGGACGTCAAGCGCATCATGCCCACGGTCGTGGCGAGCAACGCGTTCGAGCCCTCGGTCCGGGCGCTCGGAGACGCCGAGCTCCAGGCGAAGACCGACGAGTTCCGCAAGCGGCTCGAGGCGGGCGAGCCGCTCGACGAGCTGCTCCCGGAGGCGTTCGCCGTCTGCCGTGAAGCGGCGCGGCGCACCGTCGGCATGCGCCACTTCGACGTCCAGCTGATCGGCGGCGTGGTCCTCCACGAGGGCAAGATCGCCGAGATGGCGACGGGCGAGGGCAAGACGCTCGTCGCAACGCTCCCCGCGTACCTCAACGGCCTCACGGGCCGCGGCGTACACATCGTCACGGTCAACGACTACCTCGCCAAGCGCGACGCCCAGTGGATGGGGCCCATCTACCACGCGCTCGGCCTGACCGTGGGGGTGATCCAACACGAAGCCTCGTTCCGCTACGACCCGGCCTATGTCACCTCGGACGTCCGGATGACGGCGCTCCGGCCGTGCGCGCGCCAGGAGGCGTACCGCGCGGACGTCACGTACGGCACGAATAACGAGTTCGGCTTCGACTACCTCCGCGACAACATGCGCTTCACGCTCGACGAGCTCGTCCAGCGCGAGCTGCACTACGCGATCGTGGACGAGGTGGACTCGATCCTGATCGACGAAGCACGAACGCCGTTGATCATCTCGGGGCCGGCGGACGAATCCACGGACCTGTACTACAAACTCGACCGCATCATTCCCAAGCTCAAGCGGGCGGCGACGATCGTCGAAGGCAAGCTTTCCGAGATCGAGGCGCAGAAGGAAGGCGACTACATCGTCGACGAGAAGGCGCGCGCCGTGGCGCTCACGGAGCAGGGGATCGCCACGTGCGAGCGGCTGCTCTCCGTCGACAACCTCTACGATCCCCAGCACATCACGCTCCTCCACCACATCCAGCAGGGCCTCAGGGCACACGCGCTCTTCAAGCGTGACGTGGACTACGTCGTCAAGGACGGCCAGGTCATCATCGTGGACGAGTTCACGGGCCGACTCATGCCGGGGCGCCGATGGTCGGACGGCCTGCACCAGGCCGTCGAGGCCAAGGAGAGCGTGCGGATCGAGCGCGAGAACCAGACGCTCGCGACGATCACGTTCCAGAACTACTTCCGGATGTACGCGAAGCTCGCCGGCATGACCGGCACGGCCGAGACCGAGGCCGAAGAGTTTGCGAAGATCTACAAGCTCGACGTCACCGTCGTCCCCACGAACCGTCCGCTGGTCCGGGTCAACAACCCGGACGTCGTCTACAAGACGGAGCGCGAGAAGTTCAACGCGGTGGTCGAGGACATCATCGAACGCAACACACGGGGTCAGCCCGTGCTCGTCGGCACGGTCTCGATCGAGAAGTCCGAGCAGCTCTCGAAACTCCTGAAGAAGCGCGGGATCCGCCACGAGGTTCTGAACGCCAAGTACCACGAGCGTGAGGCCGAGATCGTCGCCCAGGCCGGCCGTGAAGGGGCCGTCACGATCGCGACCAACATGGCCGGCCGCGGCACCGACATCCTGCTCGGCGGCAACCCGGACTTCCTCTCCAAGGAGATGCTGCGGAAGAAGGGGCTCGACCCGGCGACCGCCGCGACGGCGGAGCGCGCGGGCGCGCTTGCGGAGGCGCGCCGGGTCACCGAGCCGGAGCACGCGCGCGTGGTCGCGCTCGGCGGGCTTCACATCGTGGGCACGGAGCGTCACGAGGCGCGCCGGGTGGACAACCAGCTCCGCGGCCGCAGCGGGCGCCAGGGCGACCCCGGCTCCTCGCGCTTCTACCTGTCGCTCGAGGACGACCTGCTCCGGATCTTCGGCT